>Ga0136587_1000443_pt1 | contig 11493 bp, 7 predicted proteins | sample AntRauMFilla1563_FD_101386 | JGI IMG/M metagenome (GOLD analysis project Ga0136587, IMG submission 101386) | Saline lake microbial communities from Rauer Islands, Antarctica - Metagenome Filla 1 #563 | ecosystem: Environmental > Aquatic > Non-marine Saline and Alkaline > Saline | place... | reverse complement strand
GTGCGGATCTGTTTGAGGCGCTGTCCGATGTCCAATGGGGCGGTCCTGTGCGTGAGGGTCACGGCGCCAGAGCGGCACCTTTTTGCCAGACCTGACCATTGCGGGCGGAAAAAAACAAGTGGCGGTATTATCCAGATTGACAATTAAATTAAACAGGACGAAAGATTTTTTAAACGCGGGACAGCCGCGCCCTCTCCTCAGCTTGTATCGGAACATGTCATGGCCAGCACTGCAAAACGCACGCCCCGCAAGGGTGCATCCTCCGCGCCGCACATCTCGATTGTCGCCCCCGCCGAGCCGGTGAGCTACACCAACGCCGAGCTGGTCGCGCGCCGTGATGCGGCGGTGCCGCGCGGTGTGGCCTCTGCCGCGCCGATCTATGCGGCCTATGCCGAGAACGCAGAGCTTTGGGATGTGGAAGGCAAGCGGTTCATTGATTTTGTGGGCGGCATCGGTGTGCTGAACACCGGCCACCGCCACCCCGGCGTGATTGCCGCCGCCAAGGCACAGGAAGATCTGTATACGCACACCTCGTTTCAGGTTGTGCCCTATATGCCCTACGTTGAGTTGGCAGAAAAGCTGAACGCGCTGGCCCCCGGTGATGCGCCAAAGAAAACGCTGCTGGTCACGACCGGTGCTGAAGCTGTTGAAAACGCTGTAAAGATCGCGCGTGCGGCAACCGGGCGGCCCGGTGTGATCGCCTTTACCGGCGGCTACCACGGGCGCACGCTGCTGACACTGGGCATGACCGGCAAAGTCAGCCCCTACAAGAAAAACGTGGGCCCCTTCCCTGCGGATGTGTTCCGCGCGCCCTTCCCGAACCTGCGCGACGGAATCACGGTTGACGATGCGATCATCGGGCTGAAGAACCTTTTTCTGACCGATGCGCAGCCCGAGCGGGTGGCCTGCATCATCATCGAACCGGTTCTGGGCGAAGGTGGCTATACGCCCGTACCCTTTGAGATGATGAAGGCGCTGCGCGAGATCTGCGACCAATACGGCATCCTGCTGATCGCGGACGAGGTGCAGGCGGGCTTTGGCCGGACCGGCAAGTGGTTCGCTATCGAGCACTCCGGCGTGGTGCCGGATCTGATCACCGTGGCGAAATCCATGGCGGGCGGCTATCCGCTGGCCGGTGTGATTGGGCGTGCGGACATCATGGATGCGATGGATCCGGGCGGCCTAGGTGGCACTTATGGCGGCAACCCTGTGGCCTGTGCAGCAGCGCTTGCCGCGATTACCGCCATCGAAGACGAAGAGTTGCTGGATAAATCCATCGCAATGGGGGACAAGCTGAAGGCGCGCTTTGCGGAGATCGGCGCACGGGCGGCACCCTACCGGATGTGGGACATTCGCGGTCTCGGTGCGATGATCGCGGTTGAATTTGTGACCGATTTCAACTCGATTGCGCCGGATACGGCTCTGACAAAGCGGGTGATTGCCCACGCGCTGGAGCGCGGTTTGCTGCTGTTGAGCTGTGGCATGCATGGCAATGCGATCCGCGTCATGGTTCCGCTGACCGCCTCAGATGAGATCGTGGACGAAGGCCTCGAGATTTTCGAGCAGGCCCTGATCGCTGCGGTGGCCGAAGGGGTTCTCTGACGTCTGAAAAGACGGAATTGAGACGCGCGCAGGGGGCGACTCCTGCGCGTTTTTTATGTCCAGAATTATTAATGTCCAGAAGTGCCGGTATTTTGCCATTCGAATAACGGGGGAGAAGATCGTGGGACTGTTGATCGGGGTCGTCTGGATGGTCGCAACTGGCCTGCCGGCTGTGGCTGAGGTGAGGCTCGGCATCTTTGGTCAGGTGCAGGCTCTCACGCCTCTGGTGGTCGCGGGGCAGACGATTGTCTGGCCCGAGGGGCGCGCGGTGCTTAGCCCGTTGGGTCAGACCTCTGTTGCTTTGGGCGATACGCTTGCCATCGCTGCCAGCCCCGACGACGGCGCGCTGATCGCGCAGCGGGTTATGATGATCTACCCTCTGATCGGGCCTGTGGACAGGGCCGCTGATGGATCGGTTGCCGTCATGGGTAGTCGTGTCGTCGTGCCGGACGGTGCGACCGTCACCCCGGGCACTTGGGTCGCTGTGAGTGGGCTGTGGAATGAGGGCAAGGTCATCGCGACACGGTTGCGTCCCGTGGAGGCGGGGGGGTTTGGCCATCTGGCAGGGCAGGTCGAAGAGGCGGGTAACCGGATCGGAGGCAGCATGCTGTCAGTCGGGCGCAGGCCTGAGGCAGGATTTGATGGCGGGATCTGGATGCTGACAGGCCTACCCGGGTCGGAGGGGCTGGACGTCCAACTTCTGGTGCGCGGTGTGTTTGGCGGGCCTGTGGATCTGGCCCTGTGGCAGGGCTATGCGTCCGGCCCGGTGGCGTCACAGACGTATACGATCCGCGGCACCGGGGTTGTGGGTGCGGCCCGGGATGCGCAGATGCCGCAGGCTGGCGCATTGGTCACCCGCTGCGCGCGCGGTTCCCGTGTGGTCCAGGCTGCGCCAGAAGGGTTGGACGCAGCTTTCGAGGCGCTCGGATGCGCTAGACATACTCCGGCGGGCTGAAGGAAGCGGCACTGGCGCGGGCCCAGCGGTCCTTGTAGCCGTGGTGATCTGCGGCATTATCATCCACCAAAAAACCGATGGGCAGGTAGGGAAAGGCCTGATTCCCCTGCACCATGGAGCGGTCGGACTGACGCTGCATCAGATGGTGGGGCATGAAGCCGCTGGGGTTGTTCAGGCCTGCGGCCCCGGTCATTTCACCCAATGCTTCCAGCGTATTGCGGTGAAAGCGCGCGACGCGCTCCGATTTATGCACCGGATCCAGCGCGCGGGCGCGCAGGGGGTCCTGGGTGGCGACGCCGACGGGGCAATGGTTGGTGTGGCAGGCCTGCGCCTGAATGCAGCCGATTGCGAACATGAAGCCGCGCGCGGAATTGCACCAGTCCGCCCCCAGCGCCAGCGCGCGCGCGATGTCGAAGGCGGTAATGATCTTGCCTGCCGCGCCCAGTTTGATCTGATCACGGATGCCCGCGCCGCGCAGTGTATTGTGCACGAAGGTCAGCCCCTCGACCATGGGCATGCCGACGTGGTTGGCAAACTCCAGCGGTGCCGCCCCGGTGCCACCCTCGGTGCCATCAACGACGATGAAATCAGGGATGATCCCGGTCTCGAGCATGGCTTTGACCATGCACATGAATTCGCGCTGGTGACCGATGCACAGTTTGAAGCCGACAGGCTTGCCGCCCGACAAGGCGCGCAGCTGGCCCAGAAACTGCATCATGCCAATCGGCGTTGAAAAGGCCGTATGGGAGGCGGGCGAGACACAGTCCTGACCCATCGGTACGCCGCGTGCTTCTGATATTTCCCGGGTAATCTTGGCTGCGGGCAGCACACCGCCATGGCCGGGTTTGGCACCTTGGGACAATTTCAGTTCGATCATCTTGATCTGCTCACCGGCGGCCTGTTCAGTGAATTTCTCTGGGCTGAAACTGCCGTCGGGGTTGCGGCAGCCGAAGTAGCCGGAGCCGATCTCATAGATCAGGTCGCCGCCACCCTCGCGGTGATAGCGGCTGATTCCGCCTTCGCCCGTGTCATGGGCAAAACCACCCATCGCTGCGCCCTTGTTCAGGGCCAGAATGGCATTGGCGGAGAGCGACCCGAAACTCATGGCTGAAATATTGTAGATCGAGGCGTTGTAGGGCTTCGCGCATTGCTTGCCGCCAACGGTGATGCGGAAATCGGTGTCTTCGATATGGGAGGGCTGCACGGAATGCGTGATCCAGCTGTATCCGGCCTCATAGACCCGCTTTTTCGTGCCGAACGGCCGCGCATCTTCTTGGCCTTTGGCGCGCTGGTACACCAGGCTGCGGGCGTCGCGGCTAAAGGGTTCCTCGTCATGATCATCCTCCAGCAGGTACTGGCGGATTTCGGGCCGAATGCTCTCCATCAGGAAGCGAAGGTGGCCCAGCACGGGATAATTGCGCAGGACAGAGTGTGACTGCTGCCGCACATCGTAGAGGCCCAGCAGGGAAAATGCCGCAAAGATCACGAAGGGCACCCAGAACCAGCCTGACCACAAAGAGATCGCCAGCAAGCTGAGCGCCGTGAGGATAACAACGCCTGCGAAGGTGCTGAAGCGGGTGAGGGTGGACAGTCTCGGCATGCAAAGCTCCGGTAGGTTTGATCAGTGGCTAGCGTGCAAATGTGTAGACCTGATTAAGATGTGGGTTGGCAAGGGCAGCAGATTGCAGTGCCGAGAGACAACTCTGGCTGGCGAAGCCTCTGATCCGGATCGCGGGTAAAGTGAAAAATGCTGTTGTGTACAGTAAAATCAATATTTTGCAGGCGTTCGGGCCACTGGGAGACTGAGTGCTTGCTCATCTGAGGAAAGCTGCCTAGGCTTGAGGATAACTTACGCCAGCGGCGGCCATTTGTGCCTGAAATCAGTCACAAGGCACAGAGCAGGCAGGATTGCCCCGCCTGAAGCCGCGCAGCGACAGGCCAACGGCACTCAGGCAGGCCTTTTGGCACTAAATGGAGATTTGCACGTGAGAACGCTGGCGATGACGGCCCTTGTCTGAAGTGACGCAACGAGGATGCGGGGGGCGGTGCATGTGCTGTTTCCTATGCTGCGCAAAGGGCGTATGGATCGTGGCAAACGGCCAGAGCCGTGTTTTCCGGAGTGAACAGATATGACCCCTTTTGCAATTGCAGGCGTGCAGATGCACGTAAACGCCCTTGAATCGAACGTCGACGGGATGCTTCAGCGTCTTGATATCCTTATGATACGGTTCCCATGGACCCAGATGGTGCTGTTTTCGGAATTGTCGCCGTTCGGCCCGCTGGACCAATATGCCCTGCCGCCGGAAAACGAAACGCTTGAACGGTTTCAGGCTGCGGCGGTCAAGCATGGCGTCTGGTTGATCCCCGGCTCGATGTTTATCACAGATCCCGAGGATGGACGTACCTACAATACGTCCTTTGTGATCAACCCGCAGGGCGAGATCATCCGCCGCTACGCCAAGATGTTCCCGTTCCGCCCTTACGAGGCGGGTGTAGCTGCAGGGACCGACTTCTGCGTGTTTGATGTTCCCGACGTGGGCCGTTTCGGGCTGTCGATCTGTTATGATATGTGGTTCCCTGAAACCACGCGTCAGATCACCAGCCAAGGGGTCGAGGTGCTGCTGCACCCGGTCTTGACCGGAACAACAGACCGTGATGCAGAACTGGCGATCGCGCGCGCCACAGCGGTGCAGTTTCAGTGCTATGTGATTGATGTGAACGGCCTGGGTGCCGGTGGTATCGGGAAATCCTGTGTTGTCGATCCAACATCCATGGTTCTGCACCAGTCCGGCGGTCAGGAGGACATGTTCCCGATCGAGGTCGATCTCGATATGGTGCGCCGTCAGCGTGAGACGGGGATGAAGGGGCTTGGGCAGGTTCTTAAATCCTTCCGCGACCGCTCTACTGATTTTTCGGTATACGACCGCGCCAGCGGGACAGACGCTTATCTTAAAACGCTGGGCCCGCTCGAGACTCCGCACAAAGGGACGAAAGCAGGCATTGATACGTTGCTGCCTGCACAGCTGATACCCTATCCCGAGCTGTCATCGGGATCGCAGTTCAATCCCGGTTACGGCACGCAGCAGCCGCCTGCTTTCGCGGATGAACCTTTGCCAAACGCCACTGCGGGCACCGTTGTTCCGACGGGAGAGTTCGTACCAATCGGTACACATCCGGTTGCTGCGCCAACTCCTGTGGCCAAACCCGGTGTGCTGGCCGGCGTGCCGGAGACTGATCTATCCAGCGGCTGATCATCTGCAATGAGGGGGCAGGACCAGATCCTGCTCCTTGCTCATCGCGGGGACCGGCTGTCAACATTTGTGGAGACCACCGATGCATGCGATGAAAGACTACTCGTCAGCGATCCAGCTGCGATCAGACCGTTGGAGCGCGCTGCGCGAAGCGACGGCCGCGCTTACCCGGAACCCTAGTGCGGGCGAGACATCACAGCTGCGCGCCACAGTCGAGGCGCTGTTTGAGTCGCTGGGGATGATGGAGGGCTACTGGGCCTTTCCGGGCAAGGCCGCCTTCGGGCTGATCCGCCGCCATTTCGATCAGGGCAAGCTGGATGATGTGAGTTTTGCGGTCAACCGGATCACCCGCGCCCTGACCACAGGGGCGTACCGCCGCCGCTCCATCCCGCTGGAGCGTGACAGCGTCGATCAGGACGAGCATGACGACGAAGCGCACCAGAGCGTCGAACTGCGCGCGCTGTCCAAGCCCTATTTCGAAGTGCTGATCGTGGACAGTGTGAACGAGCATCAGGAGCGCTGGCTCAAGGCCAACGTGACCGGGATGCGGCGACCCGAGGATCAGTTCATCTATGAGGCGGTGGTGGTGCCTTCCATCGAGGATGCGCTGATTGCGGTGCTGTTCAACTACAATATTCAGGCCATTGTGGTACGTCCCGGTCTGGTCCTGCATTCCGACAAGATCGAGGAAATCCTGACCCGGCATCTGGCCCGCGCCGGAGGCCGCAGTGAGATCGACGCGATCCCACCCGAGAATTACGGCCCCGAGCTGTGCCGCATGATCGCGCGCGTCCGCCCCGAGCTGGACGCCTATCTGGTGACGGAGCGGTCGGTGGAGGATATCGCGGGCCTTGAGTTGGGGATCTGTCGCCGGGTGTTCTACAACTCAGAGGATTTCATGGAGCTGCATCTGAACATCCTGCGGGGCGTGCAGGCGCGGGCGAAATCGCCGTTTTTTACCGCGCTGGTGGAGTATTCCAAGCAGCCCACGGGTGTGTTTCACGCCATGCCGATCAGCCGGGGCAAATCCATCACGCGCAGCCACTGGATACAGGACATGGGCGCGTTCTACGGGCCGAACATCTTTCTGGCGGAGACGTCGGCGACGTCGGGGGGCCTCGATTCCCTGCTGGAGCCACATGGCCCGATCAAGGAGGCGCAGGAGCTGGCAGCGCGTGCTTTCGGCTCCAAGCAGACGTTCTTTGCCACCAACGGCACCTCGACCTGCAACAAGATCGTCGTGCAGGCGCTGCTGAAACCCGGTGACATCGTGCTGGTGGACCGCGATTGCCACAAGTCGCACCATTACGGCATGGTGCTGTCGGGCGCGCAGGTCAGCTATCTCGACAGCTATCCGCTGAGCAAATATTCGATGTATGGCGCGGTGCCGCTGCGCGAGATCAAGCAGCGTCTGCTGGAACTGAAAGCGCAGGGCAAGCTGGACCGCGTGCGGATGCTGCTGCTGACCAACTGCACCTTTGACGGGCTGGTCTATAACGTCGAGCGGGTGATGCAGGAATGTCTGGCGATCAAGCCGGATCTGATTTTCCTGTGGGACGAGGCGTGGTTTGCCTTTGCACGGTTCAACCCGACGTACCGCCAGCGCACCGCGATGAACGCGGCGAACGTCCTGCGCGCGCGGTTCAGGACCGCCGCCCATGCCGATGCCTACGCCGCCCAGCAGCTGGAGTTGCACGATGCGGACCATGAGACGCTGCTCAAGACTCGGCTGATTCCGTCGCCTACGGCCCGCGTCCGGGCCTATTCCACGCAATCGACGCATAAGACCCTGACATCATTGCGACAGGGCAGCATGATCCACGTCAACGATCAGGACTTCAAAGGCGAGGTGGAGCAGAGCTTCCACGAGGCCTATATGACCCATACCTCAACCTCGCCCAACTATCAGATCATCGCGAGCCTTGATGTGGGGCGCAGGCAGGTGGAGCTGGAAGGTTTTGAATTCGTGCAGCGCCAGATCGAGGCGGCGATGTCGATGCGGCGCGCGCTGTCGGATCATCCCCTGCTGCAGAAATACTTCAAGGTGCTGACCGCCGGTGACATGATCCCCGAGGAACACCGCGAGAGTGGCGTGACCAGCTATTACGACACCGATCAGGGCTGGACCGATCTGTGGGATTGCTGGGAACGGGATGAATTCGTGCTGGACGCCAGCCGCGTGACGCTGCTGGTCGGTGGCACGGGTTGGGACGGGGATACCTTCAAGAACAAGATCTTGATGGATAAATACGGCATCCAGATCAACAAGACGTCGCGCAACACCGTGTTGTTCATGACCAACATCGGCACGACTCGCTCCTCCGTGGCCTACCTCATCGAGGTGCTGGTGGAGATTGCAAAGTCGCTTGACGAGCTGAACGATGATGCATCGGGCATGGAAAAGCTGGCCTTTGACCGGCGGGTGAAGAACCTGCTGGACAACTGCCCGCCGCTGCCCGATTTCAGCCGCTTTCACCCTGCTTTCCTTGAGAGTGGCAACAGCCGTGAAGGCGATATCCGCAAGGCGTTTTTCCTCGCCTATGAGGACAAGAATTGCGATTATCTGGAACTTGACGGGTCGCTGAAAGCGGCAATGGCGCAGGGCGAGACGATCGTGTCGGCCAGCTTCATCATCCCCTATCCGCCGGGCTTTCCCATTCTGGTGCCGGGTCAGGTGATCAGTCAGGAAATCCTCAGCTTCATGCGCGCGCTGGATGTGAGCGAGATTCACGGCTACCGGCCCGATCTGGGCCTGCGGGTGTTCACCACGGCTGCCCTGGAGGGGCTCATGCCTGCTGCATCCGAGCGGCTCATAGCGCCCGCCCCGAAAAAGAAATCCGCATAAATTCCAAAGACAAGGAGCACGATACATGGCTACCGTTCTTAGAAACATTTCCGAAATCCGCCGGTTCTTTCACCGCAACGAGGACCCGATCTATTTCATTTCCGCCACCAATTTCAACCTGCTGGGGCTGGACGAATGGGTGAAGAATTTCAAATATATCTGCTATATTGATTGTTATGGTGGCAAGCATCCGAACGTGTTTTGCCCGTCCGAGCAGCCCCATGCAGAGTTCCAGTCCATCGAGGACATCAACAACTATCTGCTGCAGCACAAGGAAGTCATCGACTTCATCAAGAAGCGCGGCGGCAAGCCCAAATTCGTCTTCCTGATGTTCGACGAGGAGACGGAGCGATTGTCCAAGGAGCTGTGCGCGGATGTGTGGTTCCCCAAGGCCCGGCTGCGCCAGAGCATGGACAACAAGATCGCGACCGTGCGGATCGGCAACAAGGCCGGCGTGCCGTCGGTGCCCAATACGCTGGCGGAGGTCACCAGCTACGAAAACCTGCGCGAGACCTGCGAGGCGGCGGGTTTGGGCCATGATCTGGTGCTGCAGTCGGCTTATGGCGATAGCGTGCACACGACATTCTTCATCAAGAATGAGGCTGATTTCCGCCGTCACGAATCCGAGATCATCGGCGAGGGCGAGATCAAGATCATGAAGCGGATCAGCTGTCGCGGTGCCGCGATCGAGGCCTGTGCCACCCGCGAAGGAACGATTGTCGGGCCGCTGATGACGGAGCTTGTGGGCTTCAACGAGTTGACGCCCTATCGTGGCGGCTGGTGCGGGAACGAGATCCTGAGCACGGCATTTCCGCCCAAGGTCCGCCAGCAGGCGCGGGATCTCACGTTCAAGTTCGGCGAGCAGCTGCGCAAGGAGGGGTACCGGGGATATTTCGAGCTGGACTTCCTGATCGACAAAAAGACCGGTGAGCTCTGGCTGGGTGAGTTGAACCCGCGCATCACCGGGGCCTCGTCGATGACAAACCATGCGGCCTTTGCCCATGCGGATGCGCCCTTGTTCCTGTTCCACCTGCTGGAGTTCTGCAAGAAAAAGTTCACCCTCAATGTGGACGAATTGAATGGCCGCTGGGCGGAGCCAGACAACATCGACAGCTGGAGCCAGATGGTGATCAAGCACACCAAGGACACCGTCGATATCTGCACCCACGCCCCCGAGACGGGGATCTACAAAATGCGCGAGGACGGATCGGTGATCTGGGACCGGTTCGACTATCACCGCCGCGCGGTCGAGAGCGAGAGCGAGGCGTTTTTCCTGCGCATTCTGCAGCCCGGCGATTACCGCTATGAAGGGGCGGATATCGGTATTCTGGTGACGCGGGGGCGGTCGATGACCAAGGCGTTCCAGCTCAACGAGCGGGCCAAGAAGTGGATCCACGGGATCAAATCGGCGGTGGAGGGCAAGCCGTTGCCGGTAGCTTCTGCCGCGCCGATGCTGTCTGATCCGGCGTTCAAGATCCTGTAGCGTCTGCACATCCGTAATGTATTGGCGTGCACTCTCAGAGGATACGCCCGGTCCGAAATGGGCCGGGCTTTTCCGTGAATACTGGTCAGACTACCGCGCGTGGTGGCTCAAGGAGGGCGAGACCGCGCGCCCGACCTACGCGGAAGGGCTGCGCGCGCTGCGCACCCATATGCCTGAGATCGTCCCACTCTATGAGGAGCTATGCGAGCTGGCGGGCGGCGGCGATCACGCGGCGCGGTTTCTGAGCTTTTACACCCCGCCGCCCTATCTGGCCAGTTGTTCACAGGCGGTCTGGGTCGGCAAGGAGCCGGTTCTGGTGCGCAATTATGATTACAACCCAAAGGCGTTTGACGCGCTGGTCTTGCGCACGCGCTGGCAGGGGCGCGCTGTGATGGGCACTTCTGACGGGCTTTGGGGGCTGGTGGACGGGGTCAATGATGCCGGGCTGTCGATCTCGCTCACCTTCGGGGGGCGGCGCGTGGTGGGCGAGGGGTTCGGCGTGCCGCTGATCCTGCGCTATGTTCTGCAGGTCTGCGAGACGGCGCAGGAGGCGGCAGCCGTGCTGGCCCGGGTGCCGACGCATATGAGCTATAATGTCACGGTGCTGGACCGCAAACGCGGGTATTTTACCGTGATGATGTCCCCGGACCGCCCCGCGATCATCCGCCATACGGCGGTGGCCACGAACCATCAGGAAAATGTGGAGTGGATCAGCCATGCAAGGTTTACCGCAACCGTGGAGCGGGAGCGGTTCTTGCTCCAGCGGATGCGCCTGCACCGCGATCCCGAAGAGAAGTTCATCACAGCGTTTCTGCGCCCGCCGCTCTATTCGACCGCTTTTGCACAGGGCTTTGGCACGCTTTACACGGCGGTCTACCGGCCCCGAAAGCACGAGATGGAGCTGCGCTGGCCCGGGGTGGTCTGGCCGCTGAATCTGACGGAATTCGCCGAAGGCGCGCGCGAGGTGTCTTTGCCGGGCGTGCCCTGACCCCCATTCCCCCATGAAACCCCTTGGCAGAAAGGGCCTGCAGCGCGCTGCGCGCAATTGCCGGTGTTCCTTCCTGTCCCGGAGCGCTATATAAGCATCATGTCAGATAATGCACTCATTGCACGCGGCCCGCTCGAGGGGCTGATTGTCTGTCCGGTCTGCGATGCGACCTATCAGTTGCAGCGGCCCGGCAATGGCGAGCGTGCGGTCTGCGGGCGCTGTCACAAGGTCCTGATCGCACCGCGCCGCAAGGCAGGCGTGCAGATCATTGCGGTGGCGGTGGCGGTGGCCGTCCTGATCATCGCTGCCAGCGTGTTTCCGTTTCTGCAGATCTCGGTGGCAGGGCGCAGCAACGCGGTCTCCATCCTT
>Ga0136587_1000439_pt1 | contig 11522 bp, 12 predicted proteins | sample AntRauMFilla1563_FD_101386 | JGI IMG/M metagenome (GOLD analysis project Ga0136587, IMG submission 101386) | Saline lake microbial communities from Rauer Islands, Antarctica - Metagenome Filla 1 #563 | ecosystem: Environmental > Aquatic > Non-marine Saline and Alkaline > Saline | place... | reverse complement strand
TATCAATTATCAATTATCAATTATCAATATCTTGACTTTTGTCTGATGTTTCATATTTATGGTTGTATGGATATAGGGCATCCATGTATTCTTATTCATTGAAACACGGTGTTCCATAAGCAACTAAACTCATTAGACCACCTCTACCTCTACAATGTGTTATTTTTGGTTCTGGTTCCACTTGGGGAACTACTTGAGGTTCGGGTTCATTAACGGGTTCTTTATTACTATCTTCTTCTTGATTATCTTCATTATCTTCACAATCATTATCACTCTCATAACGATAATTTTTACAATCACAATCATTATCATCACAATACATAACACTGTCATCACTGTCCATAACACCACTCTCATAACCATATTTTTTACAATCACTAACATCCCCTTTAAAATATCTTATCAACAAAAATAACCATACCGAAGCGGTTGTTCCATAAATTATTTTATTACTTAGTGTCATTAATTATTTATAGTAGCTGTATTTAATATTAAATATACATATATACATATCAAAAGTATTTTAACTCTTGAAAATAAATAAAAAATTGATATCTAAACAATAATATAATATAATCATAACAATTTATATTGCTTAATACAATGTCCTTTGAATTAACAGAACTTGTAGACAAATATCCAGACAATGATTGGGATTGGATAAAACTTTCTCTTAATAAATCAAGGAATATATTGTATTTGGTAGATAAGTATCCAGATAAAAATTGGTGCTATACTACATTATCAATGCGTGATGATTTTGATCTCGGTGTTGTGAATAATAACCCTAATAAAAATTGGTATTTGACACGTTACATAAGAAATAATCTAACTATTGATGAATTTATAAAATATAAATCAATTAAATGGGATATGTTAGAGATTATCGATAGAGAAGATATAATGTTATTTGTTGATGCGCGTCCTGATTATGATTGGGATTGGTGCAACATATCATCCCGATATATAACAATGGATTTTATTGAGAGATATCAGGACAAGTCCTGGGATTGGAAATGTCTTACCAAGAATTTAAATGTAGAGTTAAGTCTTATTGATAAATTACCACATAAAGGTTGGGATTGGAAATACCTCTCACAATATAAACACATTGAAGGGAGAAAACATGATATGTGTTTTTCCGAATAATATATAGGGAGGGACTAAATATAGAAACTTACTTGTAGAGAAAACGTATTTAATTTACGATTAATTCTAATATAAAAATGAGGCGATAATGCGATAACGCGAATTCATTAAAACAAAGAAACATAACATAGATATACCATATTTTTATATGTCTAAGTATAAATATAAGTCTTTCCAAATAAGCGGACTATTTCTCTCTATTTTTCCTCGTTTTTCTTAATAAACTATTCCTATATTTGAAATAAAATGCGTCATATACATCTTTATGTATTGCGTATTTAATACCACGGTTAGTTTTAATTCTACCTAAATATATATTCTTGAATAATGTATATTTCATAACCCATATAAGTTGCGTATTTTCATCATAAAAGGTAGATGGTTGCCATGAGTTTGATTTTACAATATAAAAATTAGATTTCATTATTAGTTTCAGTTTTAGAGTTAGAGAATGTATAATGTATAATTGATATAGTATATATTACGGAGAGAAATAACCCTGGAGGGATTTTTTAGAATGAAATGTTTTATACAACTAAATAATGAACTTCCCTGTTTCTCTATAATATGTGGTGAGAGAATACCACGTATTATATTGTAAGAGGTATAAACGATACCACGTTATCATAAAAGCAACAACAGTTTCCCATAATATATTTTGGTATATGGAATGAAATATAATTTTAAATTCAATTTTATAAATGAAATAACAATTGTAGTATTTTTAGAATTTATTTAAGATATTTAAGTTATAGTGGAATATTTAATTTAAAAATTGAAATTGAAATATAAATATAAGTAATGTAATAAAACAAACCAAATCCAAATATAGATTTATATTTATATTTATATTTACATTTTCAAAGTATATCAAGTAATTCATAAATAAAAATGGTAACACGTCCTGTAATAAACGAACAACGTGAAAATGATGAAAATCAAAATATCGAACAAAATAGAAACGGGATGGGCGTACAAGAATATATTCAGAGAAATAATGATATGTTAGGTATATTTCATAGAGTCCATAGAAATATCCAAAATATTCCAATTATTAATATTGATAATGAAATTGATATTGAGGAATATATGGACATTGATAGTGATAGTGACAGTGATAGTGAGAGTGAAAGCGACAGTGATAGTGACAGTGAAAGCGACAGTGATGATGATAGTGAAAGCGACAGTGATGATGATGAATATGATCCAAATGATCCAAATGTTCCAAACGAAGATAATAATAATGATATCGTAAATGAAGAATATGATATGAATATTATTGATGAAGCACGGTTTGTTGTGGGTAATAATTTGTTTAATAAAAATATTCATAATATCTTATCAGAACTTGAAGACGCAAGATGGAACTTATTAGAAAGGTTGCGTTTTGTCGAAGCTTACTCACGATATAGAGAAAATGATATTGAAAACCAAGAAAATTATTATGAAGAGCGTGTTGAAGATATAGAATTTGATGAACTTGATATTATTATTAATGATTACCAAAGGCAGATAGATGGACAATATAGAGAGAACGAATAGTTATGTAATTTGTAAAATAAGTAAATAAGTAAATAGGTGAATAAGTAAATAAGTAATAAAGGCATAACAGAATAACACATTCAAAATCCAAATTCAAAACCCAAATTCTAATATTACTATAATAGTCAACGCTAATATAATAAGTAACATAAATAATATCATAGATACTATACAATATATAACCCTTTTTTGTTTTCGTTTTGTCTCTTCTATTGCTTGTCGGTTTTGATTCAGGTTGGGGATATATACTCCTCGTGGCGATGCTACTACGCGAGAAATATCTATTTTTGGATTACCTGTACTATTTCTCTCCATATTAGGGTTCAACGAGACAATGAAATCGTTATTATTATTGGTATTATCATTATTATACATATACTGCGTAATATTATTGGTATTATTGGTATTATTCATTATTTACTTGTCTTACAATATTATAATATTGAGTTGTTTTATTCAATTTTATAACATATATATTTATATAACCGATTTTAGAATAAAAAAAGTTTTTTGTTTTTTGTTTTTTTTGTTTTTTTGTGTGTGTGAGCCTGTCTATGTATGTGTTCTTGTGTTTTGTGTTTTGTGTTTTGTTCATACATTGTCATTGTGATTGCACACTATTTATACAATTGACATACTTGAACGTTCAAAGAATAATATGTTATAACGTTGTTGTGCCCCTACTGCTTTGTCTTCTAGTGTTTGTCTACCTCTTATACGAACAACTTTGAACCGTCCATTATTAGTAATCAATAACTTATCAATATGATGAACAACACTTTTCGGGACAGTGTTGGTTAGTATAAGCCTTATCTTTACACCGGCGGGAAATATTGTCTCAATCAATGCCATAAAAGCGTGTTCATCTTTAATAACATTTATCCAGGATATACTATCACGTTTATCATCACAATCTTCTACCACATGTCCATGGTAAAACGCTTCATTATGTATAGTGCTTGGAATTTGTTGCCTTCTATGTTTATCCTTTGTATCCTCTGTGGAACCATATGTAAAACCTGTAAAATAGAGTGTTGATGTATTGTTGAAATCATTAACCCCCTGGGTCATACGTCCAACAATAGGAGAACATATAAGAAGTTGCAACCGCTTTGCACCACCATTGCAATCATTTTCTCTCCAGTGTTTGTGTTTAATAAGGTCATTGTATGGCATATTATTCTTTATGGATTCCTCCATAATAACCCTTTGTCTTGACCGTGTATTACTATTCAAGTCACCAAAATTCAGTATTTTAGATACATCAAACTTACCATCTCTTACTGATTTTAGTAGTGTAATAATCTCTATACGCTGAACTATATCACTAAACGCCCCGTCGCGTGTCTCTAGATATTTAATAAGGAAATTAACAATATGCAGTTTATGTGAGTTGGTTAAACGTCTGGAACCATTCTTACAGTTCATTATACTAGCACATTCATAAATTGGTGTCCATTCTGTATCTACATAATCCGTCATATCTACCTTAATTTGTTCAGGAATAGTTGAGTATCCTACAATTCCAACAGTTTTCTGATTTTTTTGAGAACTAACTATATTCTTGACATAACGAGGGACATCATTGCTATTCATAGACATTAAATTAACATATTTCTGGATTTCGGATGATGTCGCATATTCTAGCCTCTCGGTATGATCGCGTATTACCCTTTTGATTGTATCCGTTACACGTTCGTCATAAGTCATATTATAATTGTCAATTGCGAATTCATCATCACGATAAGAAGCGTGGTAAAGATTGCGTTCAATTTCCAATTCATCCTTCTTAAGTGTAATTATTGCCTTGAGTGAATTCTCAGAACCATCCAAATCATAACCATCCACATCTTTCTCGTCAATAAGACATTTTGGAACATATATCTTAGTGCCTGTAGGATTGAATGGACCATAACCACACATCCTACCTAGTAGTGATTGTAGAACAGTATCTGACGAATTAGAATTGGTAGATGTTGTGCTTTCAAATACAAAACTAACATGTTGTTTTGGTATTACTTGCCCTAGACGTCCCATATTTTTCAAGACAATTATTGTGTTCACGTTCGGGGCAGTGTCTAGTGTTGCCCATCCTGAAACCATACTTTCCCGGTTCTTCATATCGTAGAACTCAACGTTCCAACCAGCGTATTCTGCTAGCAATTTAATATTTTCAGGTGGTGAACAGCTACGCAATATACCATATTGCGGTTTCCCCTCAATAACCCTTTCACGCAACATTTCAACAAATTTATGTTGTCCTCGTCTTGGAACGTTCATAATATCCCATGATGGTAAAATGTGGTTATTCTCATGATAATAAATCACACCACGGTATGAATGTCCAGGATACATAGTAACAATTTCTTTCGTTATCTCATTGTATACAGAAATATCCTTATTATCTACAAACTCAGAGAATGGGGTAGCACTAACACTAAGCAAATAACAACCCTTATTGCGCCATAAATCGTAAGTTTCCTTTGTTCCATCAACCAGCAAGTGATTTGATTTAAACATTTGAAACGGTGTGTTATCTCTATCTTGGGCATCATAATGCGAGACATCCCATACAACTAATGTATTTGGTGGGATAGTCAATTTTGATAGTTGTGACGCCTTCATGGTAATTATTTTATCAGTAAGGTCAACACCCATTATTCTATTAAAGTGAATAATAGATTGAGAAACTGAATTATTTAATTGTGTATAGAGGTCAATATCAGGCACACCTGTGAAAATTATAACTCTCTCAACGAGTCCAAAATGTACCATTGAACAAGCAGTGAATAAATATGTACCAGTCTTACCGCTTTGCATTTGAGAAAGGAGAAGTATCATACGTGTCTTGGAAAATTTAGAAATGAGTGTTTTTGTTGCCATTATTTGAGAAGGGTAAAATTTGTCAGTGTCTAATTCAATAAATCTATCTAGAGACGAAGTATCTACTTTTACACTTGAAACATCATCTAATACACATACAGGATTATTAAATAATTGCAAAAGTTCTTTCTCGTAACTCATTTCTGTTCTGTTTCAGTTGAAGAATTTGTAATCTAAAAGATTATGGGTTGGTTTATAAAAATTAAGACGGATTTTAAAAGCATTTCAATTTTATATTATGCACCATGTATGTAGTTTTCATAAATTATGTAGAATAAATAAAAGTAATAAAGTAATAAAAAACACAATCTAACTACTCATTAGGATATTACTATATAATATATAATACATAATACAATAATTAGATGTAGCGTGTTACACATATAACATTAACTTTTGTTGAATATCTTCATCCATTCCTTTTTCATGTCTTGGATTTCTAAAATATACTGCTCTATACTCTTTGTATCATGACCAAACCCATTCATAATAAACCTATATACCTTTACCTGTTTTTTCTGTCCTATCCTATGGGCTCTGGCGATTGCCTGAGCCTCTACACTTGGGTTCCAATGAGGACTGGTAAAATAAACTTCTGTATAATGCTGTAAATTCAACCCTTCACATGCTGAGTTAATCTGGAGGATAAGAACATCGTATTCCATTGATGTAACATATTCCTCCCGGTCACTATATGATGTAGCACCTTCAATACATGCAACATTTAATCCTAACTCTTCTGATAACTTACTTCTTAGATAAGACATCTCCATTTTGAAATGTGTGAATATGATTTTCTTCTCTCCATTGTCTCTATTTTCACTTACTTGTTTAATGACGGCATCCATTTTACTTGTCCCTTCAATGCCTTGACTGACATCATCTTCATCCAACATACCGGTTCTTACTAATTTTTCCACGGCTGTGCTCATTGTTTTGGGTAATATACACATTTGTCTCATACGAATAAGAGATGGGAGTGTGCTAGAAGAGAGAAGATTAATAATCTTATTGACATTTCCCATAGTGACCCCCGTAAAACCAAGCGTTGAGTGTAAATCACAAGCCATATTAGTCTCTTCGTCCGTCTTCCAATCTACAGTTATATTTTTCTCAATAATTGGTATCAAATCAATACCAACATCTGCTTTTGTTCGTTTAATGACAAACCGACTAATAAGCCAGTCCATATCGTGTATATCAAGGTTACATGCGTCGTTGATTTGTAGTATATGACAAAGACTAATTAAATCAAACATCTTATTTTGGATCGGTGTCCCTGTAAGACACCAAGTATATGTTGTATTCAATGATACCGCTGATTTATGTGCCTTTGTAGACATATTCCTTAAACGGTGTGCTTCATCATATATTACACGAGACCAACGAAACCGTGTCAATGGGTTCTCTCCAAAAGAACCAGAGAGAGTTCCATATGTAGTTATAACTACAGGTGATTCGTCCAATGTTTTCGTCTTCTTGTTATTACCGTGATATACAAATGGGGTATGTCCCAGTAATCTCATAATCTCAGTCTCCCATTGTCCCAATAGTGCTGTAGGCACTACTATAAGAGTATGTTTTACTTGGTGTGTCAGGATTAAACCCAATGTCATGATTGTCTTACCAAGCCCCATTTCATCCGCAATAATACCCCCCCGACATCCACGGTATGGTTCATCGTCATATTCACGTTCTAGTAGAAACTTAACACCGTCTTCCTGGTATTGTTTCTTATCCAATTTTGACAAGGAGAGCCAATTGTTGAATTTTTTCAATCCTGAAGAAATCAATTTTGAACGGGTAGAAGAATGAGAATAACTCATAATTGTCTGTTATGTAATTTTATATGACTGATGGATATACCAGTATAGGTGTTTAATATAGCACACAGAGAGAAAAAAAGATTTCAATTTTTAGATTGAAACCATTTCTTCTTTTCTTTTATTTTTATCTTTTTTATCTTTTTTCATGTTTATTGTCTTTTAATGTTCTTTTCTTTTTTCATGTCCTTTTCTTTTTAATTTTCCAATTTATATAAATAGACGCATAAAATACGTATCTAATCATACCATGCACAAACATTAATATCTATAATATTCTTTACCATATCAAACCTCTTATACAATTCGTCGCGTTCTACTTTAGATTTTACTCCTTTTCCTCCTTTTTGAGTACCATTATCTTCACTCTTATACCCTTTGCATAATGACAATACATATTTTAGAACATCTTTCTCGCCTTTTGTATCGAGTGGCATAGGTGGAATAGGTGTTGTTTCTTTTTGTAGAGACATATTTTTCGTTTCATGTGTAAAGATAGATGAAGATGAAGACATAATGAAATTAATAGTTTCTATATGGAATTTGTAGATAGTATATTTATGTTTTATTAAAAGGATTTCAATTTTAATTTACATGAATGAAACATGAAACATGAAATATGATACGAATGAAATAAAAAAGGTGGGATATATTGTTGGGTTGAATTAATGCCTATTTATTCTGTTTTTGTTTTTAATAATATAATTTATACTTATTTTGTCATCTGGTTTATTTGGTTATGGAGTTGCTGTTGCTTCTGTTGCTTCTGTTGCTGCTGTTGTCTTCGTGGAAATCTTGATTGTCTTCTTTCGTAGAACCTTCTTTTTTGGGGCTGGTGGTGGTGTTGTTGTGGAACGCTTATCCAACTCCATCTTTACCGGTGTCTCCATTTTGGGTAGAGATAGTACCAACTTTGGAGATAAACACGGGGACATTGGAGGAGTGTATGGGGGTGTGTATGGTGGAGTATATGGAGGGGAATAGGCAACATACTCCTTCTTTTCCTGTTTCTGTTCATATTTAGAATGATTTGATCCAAGGTTACTATCAATAAGCATCTTTTGGAGTTGCTCCATCTGTGATGCCTGTGCGAGAAGCATAGCCTTCAATTCACTAATTTCATCACTCTGCTTTGTCCTAGTGTCCGAATTACTCTTACGAGTATGAGGCTTTGTAAACTTCTTCCTGGTATCAATACCATCATCACGTGGAACACGTTGTTTCCGTGTAGTCGTTCCAGCCCCTTTATCAAACGTCGGCTTTGAAATCTTACTCATACTTACCTTCCAAAACCAAGGCTCATCATAGATAATCTCGACGGTTTCACCATTCATAATTTTTGTCCGCACTTCATCTGCCTGATCTGTATCATTCCATGTCTTGAAATGAATAAATACACGCTTGAATTTCTCTCCTTTTGCGTTCTCTTTATTCACCATATCCACACGGTCAATAACACCAATCTTTAGTTCATCAAATACTGACTTGACCCGTTTCCAATGAATATTGGAAAATACACGGGGAATACAAAGACTTGGGCATGATTTATCGGCAGTTGAAGAAATGATGGACGTCGTGGAAGCCATAATATTTTATAAGTTATATCTGTTGTTGTGTTGAGGTTGAGTTGTCATATTTTACATTCTAAATTTCATTTCAATTTTTAAATAAGTGTTAAACTTTTGGGTTCATTGTTAATTTGTGTATAACTAGATATAGTATATAATGGATAATAAATAATGAAAATAAAAAGGGATGGGATATATTGTTTTTAATTTAAAATGCAACTCATTCTTACTATTTTTAGTTTTAATGTTCTAAATAATACAATCTACATATCTACATAACATATAACATATCACGCGTATCATCATCCACCAATTGAATAATATCCTGTAAATCAACATTGAATGTCTCATTATCCCGCTCAACATCTTCGATAAGTGCCAACAACTCGCGTTTCTCTCTCAATGTTGGAGTATGTCTCTCCGTATCAATCGTCTCCAACGCAATCATATTATAGTAATCTCGTGCTTTATCTACAGCACTTACACTGTTATTATACTTATCCTTTGATAAAGCTACAGAGGCATACCATACCATAAATTTACTCTTTTCATAATACGAACGGAAAACATACTCCCCGTCATATGTGGTAGATGATAGAGCCTGGATTATGTTCCCAATATACGTTCCAAATATATCACTTGTACCAATCATTGTCTCCAATATATAAACAATTGTCTCGGTTGCCAGTTGTTGGGTTGTAGGTTGTTGGATTGTCATAATTGTAATTTTATCTTGGTTATTGGTGTGGGTTATTATCCGTGGTATATAGAGAAAAATAGATTTCAATTTTTAAATTGCCATAATGAGAATATGAATTATGAGATGTTAAATATGAAATAAATATAGAAATATAGAAATATAGAAATAAAAAGGGTTGGGATATATTGTTGGTTTTATTTACTCACACATTACACATACATAGTCTATATTATTTTACCTCCTTAGATATCGTCATAGTTGTCCAGTTCTTCAGTCTTGTATACCCGTCCATTATGGGTTAGGTCTTCTTCTTCATGTTGTCTTTGTTCGTCTTCGTCGCTTTGTAGCCTGTCTGTTTCCCCTTCTTGCTCCACAATATCACACCAGTTTGATTCACCAGTGGTGATTAGCATCTTAGATAGACACTCCGGGATTGGTGGTGATACTGATTTTTCTGTTTCCGTATCCGTATCAATATCCATTGTGTATTTTCCCTCTTTGAGTTCCTTCTTAAGAGTGTCAATCTGTCCTGCTTGTCTCTCCACTGTAATCTTCAGCAATCTCATTTCTTTCATCAATTGAGAAACCATGGGATTAGTATCCGCAACCGAAGAATACGTTGGAGTATTGGATACCTTGACTGGTCGAACATGTTGTTTGTCTTGGTTGTATTGTTCTTGGAAACGAACACGTGGTGGCGTATTTGTCATGCGCATCGGTCGAGGATGCTGGATGCGCTGAGGTTGGACGCCCTGACGTCTTGGGTGGATTACTGTATATCCATCATCCATTACAGTGTTTGTCTCCAATACTGGACGTCTCGTATCAGTCCGCTTTGTCTTCTTTGTTGTAGCAAAGTTGCGTCCAATCTTCCAAAACCATGGTGCGTCATAAGTAAGCTGAATCATCTCGCCATTCATAATCTTGGTTCGTTCGTCTTGTGCGTGTTGTGTATTACTCCACTCTTTGAAGTGAATAAATACACGCTGGAAGCATTCACCACGATCATTCTCCCGTGATACCATATCCACATGATCGACAATACCCAATCCATAAGCCTCAATCTCTTCCCTTACTCTCATCCATGTAATGTTTGAGAATACACGAGGGATGCACAAAGACGGTTCAGCAGATACCATTGCGGTATGTTTGTGTGTGGATACACGGGTTGTGTTAGTCATAGACATAGCCATAATTAATATTCGAAGTTTGAAGTTTGAAGTTTGTGAGTTGTTACAACTTGTGTTGTGATTTATCGCTCTTTTAATCTCAAAATTTCATTTCAATTTTTTATTTAACAAGGACATAGAGAAAAAACGAAAGCAAAATGAAATAGGACATATAACATATAACATATAGAACATAATACATTCTAGTAAAACATAAGAGAGAAATGAGTTGTGGGTGTTAAAAATTGATTATAATAGTGATTATTTTTATTAATAATTTCATATTTTATATTTTATATTTTATATCTCACATAGAAGATATAATATATAACATATAATACATTCTAGTAAAACATAAGAGAGAAATGAGTTGCTGATATAAAAAATTGAAATAGATTTTAGGGATATATGCTGTAATATCCACACATATAACAAGTCACATTATTTATACTTATAAGTAATAACACGTAATTAATCACACATACAAGTCACAAAGACAACACACAAAGACACATTATTTATACTTATAAGTAATAACACGTAATTAATCACACATACAAGTCACAAAGACACATACAAAGACACATTATTTATACTTATAAGTAATAACACGTAATTAATCACACATACAAGTCACAAAGACAACACACAAAGACACATTATTTATACTTATAAGTAATTAACACGT
>Ga0136587_1000438_pt1 | contig 11540 bp, 8 predicted proteins | sample AntRauMFilla1563_FD_101386 | JGI IMG/M metagenome (GOLD analysis project Ga0136587, IMG submission 101386) | Saline lake microbial communities from Rauer Islands, Antarctica - Metagenome Filla 1 #563 | ecosystem: Environmental > Aquatic > Non-marine Saline and Alkaline > Saline | place... | reverse complement strand
TCGCCACCGCGCTGATCGCACCATTTTTCATATGCAATTCCAGTCGCCAGCGCCGCGCGGTTCCCACACGCAACACCAGCGCCGCACCGATTTGGTCCAGGGCATCCGCAATCTCGGCGCTCAGGGCAATCTCCGCCCCGCCGCCCATGGCGTGGGCCACAAACAGGGGCACAGCACCGCGCGCCGTCACCCCGACATGGGCCAAAGCCATGCGTGGCGTCAAAAGCGGGTCGGCGGCGATATACCTCTGCACCTCCAGATCATAGGTCGGATATCGCGCGCTGATGATGGCGTTGTGCCTTGTCACCAGGGCCTGCTTGGCCGCGGTGCCAAAGCTGGCCCCGCCCCGATGTTCGACGAACAGCGCAGGCTGGCACAGGTGCCGCCCCCCCAGCGCCTGCGTTTTCCGGCACCAATCGACCTCTTCCCCGTAACCCTTACCGAAGGCCGCATCGAATTGCGGCACATGATCCAGAAATGCCCAGTTCATCGCCATACAGAACCCCACACCCGTGGGGGCGGCGGGCAATGGCCCGTTGCGGCCAAGGCGTGCGGCGACAGCATCGATAAGGTCCACTGCCCCCGGCGGGATCGAACCGCGCGCGCAGATCATGGGCGCAGAGAAAATCTCGGCATCATTTGACATCGGTGTGACAGAGGCCACGCGCCCATCTGCCTCCAGCGGACCCAGAAGGCGCGAAGCCCATCCTGCAGGCACGAAAGCATCGGTGTTGAGCAGCACGACATGGCCCGCCCGCCCCCGCGCGACGGCCAGGCCCCTGTTCGCCGCGCCGACAAAGCCCATGTTCACCGCATTCTCCAGCAGGGTGGCCCGGTCGGGATGCCCGGCCACCCAGTCACGCAACCATGGCCTGACCCGCGCATCGGTGGAGGCATCCTCTACCAGCACGAGATGCCAGGGGATATCGGTATGGCGCACGACCCGGCCCAACACCTCGGACAGCAGGTCAAAGGCACCATGAACCGGCATGACGATGGTGATGGGCCCTTGGCCACGCTGCACGACACCGTCAAACCAATCGCCATCCAACGCGCCCTGGGTCTTTATCTTGCCCAGCCCCAGGGCACGCTTCACCGCCAGGCGATCTGCGGGCTGATGCCACAGCGCATGGCGGATCAGCGCGGGGGTGGCGCGCAACAGGGCAAGCGCAAAGCCTGAGGGGCGCGGTGCGACATGCGCCTCCGCATACCGCGCAAAAACCGCGCGCAGCCGCCTGACCGGGGCGGCAAGCGCCGCGACACAGGTCACAACGCCATGCTGAAATCCGATGCCCTGCCGCAAAACCTGCCTCGTGTCGCTGATGATGCGGGCTGTTTACCGGGCAGTCACTAATTCCCTGTTAACACCGCAGCGTTCAACCATTGGGAAGAGACCAACATGCCAGGGAACGCGCCGCATCTGACCATCCTGATGGCGACCCGCAACGGGGCCGCGCATCTGCCCGCACAACTGGATTCGCTGCTGGCGCAGATGCATCCGCACTGGTCCCTTCTGATCAGCGATGACAATTCATCAGACGCAACGGGGGCGATTCTGTCGGCGTTTCAAACCAACCACGCATCCGCCCATGACATCCGCATTCTGCGCGGGCCGGGGCGCGGCGCGACTGCGAATTTCCTTCATCTTCTGGCCAAGGCGCCTACCGATGCGCCCGTCGCCCTGTGCGATCAGGATGACGTCTGGCACCCCAACAAGCTGTTGCGGGCGCTTGATCTGATGGGGGATGGCATCGCACCCCACGCCCCACCACTGGCTTACAGTGCGCAAAGCATCATCACCGACGCTGATCTGCGTCCGATCGGGCGGACACGCATCCCAATACCGGCGCAATCGCTGCACAATGGCCTGCTGCAGAACACCATGGTGGGGCATGGCATGGTTCTGAACCCTGCCGCCCTGCGTCTGTTGCAAGCGGCGGAAGCTATCGATGTCCCATTCCATGACTGGTGGATTTCGCAGATCATGGCGGCAACCGGCAGCCGGGTCATCATCGACCATGCGGCAACCACACTTTACCGCCAGCATGGTAGGAATGTGATCGGCTCCCGCCAAGGCATGACCGCGCGCTTGGCCCGTGCGGGCCAACTGGTGAACCGGGATTACGGCCGTTGGCTGCGGGCGAATGTTGCGGCGCTGCTGGCCAATGCGCCCCTGCTTACGCCGCGAGCGATGGCGCTGATCGCGGCCACGCAAGATGCGCTTTCGCGCCCCGGACCTGTCCGCGCAAGGGCCATCGCAGGCTTGGGCCTGCATCGCCAGACACGGGGCGAAACCGCCGCCGTGCTCGCCGCCATGGCGCTTGGCCGCATCTAGGGTCGGGCGACGTCCTTTCCTCACGGGAAGGGCGATACGCAAAGGTCGGTATTTGACCCTGTCGGCCTATGCGGCTCCCATCACGCCGGTTGCATGTCTGGACACCAGCCCGGCAGATCGGGATGATCAAGGCACGGGTATGCAGGCCCAGCCTGATCGCTCAGGCTGTGATCCAGTCGAAAAAACCTTCCCCGGCGCGGGCGCGCAGGCGTCGGGCCATATCCTGACCCAGGGCCGCGCCATCGGCAATCGGCGCGCTCTGATCATCGGTCAGCACCTCGGACCCGTCGGGGCGCAGGATTTCACCGCGCAGGCGCAATATCCCGCCATCCAGCTCGGCCAGCGCCGCAATCGGTGTCTCGCAGGAACCATCCAGACCGCGCAGAAACGCCCGTTCCGCCGCCAGCCGCTGACCGGTTTCCAGATCATGGATCGCCTCCAGCATCATCGCCGCGCGCATGTCATCGGCGCGACGCTCAATCCCGATGGCACCCTGCGCCACGGCGGGCAGCACGTCGTCGACCTCGATCGCGGATTTCACCACCTCGACCATCCCAAGACGGCGCAGCCCAGCCATGGCCAGAAATGTTGCGCCAGCCACCCCATCGCCCAGCTTTTTCATCCGGGTCTGCACGTTGCCGCGAAACTCCACCACCTCAAGATCGGGCCGCCGCGACATCAGCTGCGCCCGCCGCCGCAGGCTGGATGTGCCCACCCGGGTTCCGGCAGGCAGGGCCGCCAGCGAATCGTGGGTCAGCGACACGAACGCATCGCGCACATCTTCGCGCGGCAGATAGGTATCCAGCAACAGGCCCTCGGGCTGATCAACCGGCATGTCTTTCATCGAATGGACCGCGATGTCGATCTTGCCCGACAGCATGTCCTCTTCGATTTCCTTGGTGAACAGCCCCTTGCCGCCAATCTCTTTCAGCGGGCGGTCCAGCACCTTGTCGCCGGTGGTCTTGATGACCACGATCGTGAAGGCCTCGAACGGCAGATCAAAGGCCTTGGCAAGGCGCGCGCGCGTCTCGTTGGCCTGCACCAGCGCCAGCGGCGATCCGCGCGTGCCGATGTTCAACGGATGGGCGGGGGAGGGGAGTTCGTTTCTCATATCGTCTTCCTACATGTGTCAACTTGTCGTGACAACGGGGCTGTGCTTGACAGTTTGCCGCCGTAACAGGACGTTGGGCGCGCAATGAAGGACCAGATTGATGACAAGCACAAAAACACTCCTCCGCAGTCTCGCAGGCGAGGCACTGTCGCCGCCACCCGTCTGGTTGATGCGTCAGGCCGGACGCTACCTGCCCGAATACCGTGAAACGCGGGCAAAGGCGGGGGACTTCTTGTCGCTTTGCTACAATTCCGATCTTGCCGCCGAGGTGACGCTGCAGCCGATGCGCCGCTATGGCTTTGATGCCGCGATCATGTTCGCCGACATCTTGCTGATTCCTCAGGCGCTTGGCGCAGACCTGTGGTTCGTCACCGGCGAAGGCCCGCGCCTGTCCACGATCACCGGGCCTGACGGGATGAAACCGCTGAAGGGCAAGGATGACATTCACGACCATCTGGCCCCGGTCTATGAAACCCTGCGCATCCTGTCACGCGAACTGCCCCGCGAAACCACGCTGATCGGCTTTGCCGGTGCGCCATGGACGGTGGCGACCTACATGATCGCCGGGCGCGGCAGCAAGGATCAGGCCGCCGCCCACAAGCTGCGCGAAACCGACCCCGCCACCTTTGACGCCCTGATGGACCTGCTGACCGAGGCCACGATCGAATACCTGTCGATGCAGGTGCAGGCCGGGGCCGAGGTGGTCAAGATATTCGATAGCTGGGCCGGTTCCCTGAAAGGCGATGCCTTCACCAAATACGCGCTTGAACCCACCAAGCGCATCATAACCGAATTGAAACGCCGCCACCCCGGCCTGCCCATCATCGCCTTCCCGCGCGAGGCCGGTCCCGCCTATGTGGGTTTTGCCAAGGCCGTGGGGGCCGATTGCCTTGCCATCGACACGGCGGTCGATGTGGATTGGGCGGCGAAACACCTGCAACCCGATGGCTGCGTGCAGGGCAACCTTGACCCCAAGCATATGATCACCGGTGGGCAGGCCCTGGTCGATGAAACCCGCCGGATCGTCGATGCCCTCAAGGGCGGGCCGCATATCTTCAACCTGGGCCATGGCATCACCCCCGAGGCCGACCCCGACAATGTCCATCTGCTGCTGGAAACGATCCGGGGATAAGGTAGGTCCAGACCGTGACAGGCAGTTTCGATTTTGCCGTGGTCGGCCGGGGCATGATGGGCACCGCCTGCGCCCGCTGGCTGGCGGAAGGCGGCGCGTCGGTTGCCCTGATCGGGCCGGATGAACCCGCCGACCCGCGCCGCCATAAAGCCCCCTTCGGCAGCTTTCATGACGCGGGCCGCATCAGCCGCCGTATCGCCAGCAGCCCCGATTGGGCGCTGCTGGCCGCGCGCTCCGTTGATCGCTACGCTGCATTGGAAACCGGCGGCATCCCGTTTTTCACGCCTTGCGGGGCCATGATGGCCGGGCCTGTCGCAGGGCCGATGGCAGGCTTCATGGCGGGCGTGCAGGCCACGGCGCATGACATCCCCCATGTTCGCCACGATTCCAACAGCGCCGCGCATGCCTTTCCCGGCCTTAACCTTCCCAAAGGATCATTGGCCGTCTGGGAAGCGGGGGGCGGATACATCGACCCCCGCGCCTATCGCGCCGCATTGGAACGGGTCGCCGTGGCGCGTGGCGCACAGGTCATCACCCACCATGCCAAAGGCCTGTCAGGGCCAAAGATTACACTTGCCGATGGCAGCCATGTCTCGGCAGGCCATGTGGTTGTCGCCACCGGCGGATATGCCCGCACCGATGGCCTGTTGCCCGCGCGCCCCGCGATGCGGGTCTATGCGCGCACCGTCACGCTGGCACGGATCAGCGCGGTCGAGGCTGCGCGCCTGTCGTCCACGCCAAGCCTGATCTACTATCCCGATGGACTTGCCTATGACCTCTATGTCCTGCCGCCCATCCGCTACCCGGACGGGCATTTCACCGTCAAGATCGGCGGGCAGGATGACAGCCCCCTGCTGGAAACCGACGCCGGGATGACCGCATGGTTCCAGTCAGATGGCGATGCGGCGGCGGGGGCTTACCTGCTGGATCATCTGCGTCTGCTGATGCCCGGACTGGCCATTGATGCAACCCGGACCGCGCCTTGCGCCGTCAGCTTCACCGCGACGGACATGCCCTATATCGAACGGCTGGATGACAATCTGACCCTGCTGACCGGGGGCAATGGCGCGGCGGCGAAATGCGCCGATGAACTGGGGCGGCTCGGGGCGCTGGCGGCAACAGGCACCGGGCTTTCGGGCGAAGGGTATCGCGCCGATTTCCGGGCCGTCCTTGTCTGACGCAGCGCCACCCGTTAAGCGCAGATCATGACCCGACCCGACCCTGCCACGCTGGACGTGATCGCGCCCAACTTCAAACGCCGCCTGTCGGGTGTCACGGCCACCGTGGTGCGGCTTGTGCCATTACAGGCCCGCAGCATCGGCATCGCCACCGTGGCCCCCGCACTGCCCGACGATGTGCCGCAGATCACCCTGACCGACTTGATTTTTCTGCGCCGCAATCGCCTGCGCGTCTGGCACGCGCGGCGCAATTCCGAAATGCTGGCCGGACTGGCGTTGAAATACATCCTGCGCAAACGCCTCAGGCTGCTGTTCACCAGCGCGTCGCAACGGCGGCACACGGGCTATTCCAAATGGCTGATCCGGCAGATGGACGCCGTTATCTCCACCTCGGCCCGCACCGCGGAATACCTTGACCGCCCCTCAACGGTGATCCGTCATGGCATTGATGTGGAAGGGTTTTCTGTGCCCATAGACAAGCCCGCGCTGAAAGACGCTATGGGCCTGCCACCCGGTCCGCTGATCGGTTGCTATGGCCGGATCCGCGCGCAGAAGGGCACCGATGTGTTTGTCGATGCGATGATCCGCGTGCTGGCCGACCGCACCGATGCCACAGCCATCGTCATGGGACGCGCGACGGGCAAACATCAGGCATTCGCGCAAGATTTGCGCGCCCGTGTCACCGCCGCCGGATTGGCAGATCGGATCCTTTTCAAGCCCGAGGTTGCAGTGCATGACATCGCCGCCTGGTATCAGGTGCTTGATCTTTTCATCGCACCGCAACGATGGGAAGGGTTCGGCCTGACACCGTTGGAGGCAATGGCCTGCGGCGTTCCGGTCATCGCCACAACCGTCGGGGCCTTTCCCGAACTGGTGGTGCCCGGCGAAACCGGCGCGTTGGTTGCGCCGGGTGACGTGGACGCCATGGCGCAGGCCACCATCAGGCTGCTGGACGATACAAGCGCCCGCGCAGAACAGGCCGCCAAGGCCCGCGCGCATATGGCCGAAACCTTCCCGATAGAGGCCGAGGCCGCGGCCATCACTACCATCTACCGCGCACTGCTGACGGAGGGGCAATAAGGTTACAGGAAACCGGCCCTTCCGGATCTTCCGTAACCTTCTGTTCATATCAAACGCTCAGGTCCATTTGGCGATCGGCGGCAGGCTCATCAGAACTGCATTGGCGTCATGCCCCGTCTCCAGCCCGAATTTCGTCCCCCGGTCATAGACCAGATTATATTCCGCATAGAGACCCCGGTGGATCAACTGCGCCTCGCGGTCGGCATCGGTGAACGGCGCATGGCGGCGGCGTTCCACACACGGCAGAAACGCCGGCAGAAACGCGCGGCCCACATCCTGGGTAAAGGCGAAATCGGCGTTCCAGTCGCCGGTGTTCAGATCGTCATAGAAAATGCCGCCCACACCCCGCGCCCGGTTGCGATGCGGGACATAGAAATACTCATCCGCCCAAGCCTTGAAGCGGGGGTAATACGCATCTGAATGCAGGTCGCAATGTTGCCTGAGGACATCATGGAAAAACGCCGTGTCCTCGGCATATTCAATGGCCGGGTTCAGGTCCGATCCGCCGCCGAACCACCAGGCACCGGGGGTCCAGAACATCCGCGTGTTCATATGGACCGCCGGGGCCTGCGGGTTCTGCATATGCGCCACAAGGCTGATGCCGCTGGCCCAGAACCGGGGGTCGCTGTCCATGCCCGGCACACCGCGCGCGGCCATGGCTTTCTGCGCGCGTTCGCCAAGTGTGCCATAGACGGTCGAGACGTTGACGCCCACCTTCTCGAACACACGGCCACCGCGCATCACGCTCATCAAGCCGCCGCCCGCATCGGACCCGTCATCGGAACTGCGTGTCGTTTCGTTGACCTCGAAGCGGCCCGGTGCTCCATCACCGCCCTGGGTGTCCTCCAACCCTTCGAAGGCGGTCACGATGTCGTCGCGCAGGCTGCGGAACCATGCCGCCGCACGGGTTTTCTGGGAGTCGATCTGTTCGGTCATGGCAGGCCCTTCACTTGCTTTGCGCTTGTCTAGCAGGCCACGCCGCACGGGTCACGCGACCGATTGACAGGGGCCACACTTTCACCGCGATCCATGATGTGGGGGGTGGCAACATGCGAACCGCCACATCTGCTGCATCCTGTGTTGCACCTGAAGAAAACACCGCAGTCCAATGTTTTTCCATGGATTTCAGGGGGAAACTGGCCTAGTGTCATTTCAAACGCCGCACAGACGGCACCCCAGAGGCAGTGAGCAGGTCTCGTGATACATCGACGGATTTCCATGGCCCTTTTCGGGTTTGTCGCGCTGTTGTGCGTGGCATTGACGGTCGCCGCCCCAGCCCGCGCCGCGCCCTATGCGGCGATGGTGATGGATGCGCGCACCGGCGAGGTCTATCATTCCCGCAACGCCGATACCCGCCTGCACCCCGCATCCCTGACCAAGATGATGACGCTGTACATCGCGTTCGAGGCAATCCGCCTGGGTGAGATCGACCTGGATACGGTGGTGACGATTTCGGCCAATGCCGCCGCCGAACCGCCATCCGAACTGGGGCTGACGGCGGGCACGAATATCCGCCTGCGCTATCTGATCCGCGCCGCCGCCATCCGGTCGGCCAATGATGCCGCCACCGCCATCGGCGAGGCCATCGAAGGGTCCGAGGCCGCATTCGCCCGCCGCATGAACCGCACCGCCCAGGCCCTTGGCATGACGCGGACCACATTCCGCAACGCCCATGGCCTGACGGAGGAGGGGCACCTGTCCACCGCCCATGACATGACGAACATGGGGCGGCGGCTATTCTATGATTATCCGCAGTATTACAACATCTTCTCCCGCCGACAGGCCGATGCGGGCATCGCCACGGTGCGCAATACTAACCGGGCTTTCCTTGATGCCTATCGCGGCGCGGACGGGATCAAGACAGGCTACACCCGCGCGGCGGGCTTCAACCTTGTCGCCTCGGCCGAACGGGGGCAGGAACGGATCATCGCAACCGTCTTTGGTGGCCAATCGACGGCCTGGCGCAATCAGCGGATGATGGAATTGCTGGATATGGGCTTTGACCGTGCGCCCAGCCAGGCCACGATCAGGCGACCCAGCCTGCCGGTTTATGACAACCTGCCGCCACCGCCCGGAAACCCGTCATCGCCGCAAAGCGGGGCCATCGCCGTCAGCCTGCGGCCCATACAACGCCCTCTGCCCTCACCAGCACCCGGCCTGCTGGCCGCGATCGAGGATGCAGTCGGTGTCGCACTGGAACAGGTGCCGCCCGAACCGGAGGCAGCACTTGCCAACGCCCCCGTGCCCACGCCCCGCCCGGAAAGCGACGATATCGCCACCGGGCTGACCACCCCCGCCCCGGTGGAAATCGCAACTGTCACACCACAGCCCGAGGCACCCGCCCCCGCGCCAGCACCCGTAGAAACGGCAGCACTCGCGCCAGCACCACGTCCGGCCCCCGCGATGCTGGTCGCCAGCATCGCGCCGCTGGAACCCGAGGTTGTCACCCGCGCCTCATCGACCGGCAGTCGGCTTTTCGGCGTGTCCCTTGGCCGCTACCCGTCGCATCACGCGGCTGAACGGTTGTTGTTGCAGACCGCATTGGCCGAAATCGGCAGCTTCGATGACGCATTGCGCCGCGTGGTCAACATGTCGGGCGGATACGAGGCGCGCTTTACCGGCATGACCGAAGATCAGGCCAGCCGGGCCTGCGCGCGCCTGATGGCACGCAGCGTCAGTTGCGAACCATTCGGTCCCTGAGGGCCGTCACATGGCCCGGTCAAATCAGCTTTTGGGATGATCGTCATAATCGTCGCGCAGGATGCGATGCGCATCGCCGTCGGGGTCGTCGAACTGCCCCCGTTTGAGCATCCAGAAAAAGAAGCCAAGCCCCACCAACCCTAAAAACAAAGAGACGGGTATCAGGATGCCGAGGACGTCCATGTGTTGTCCTTTGGTGAAGCCGCAGCCTACTTGAGCCGCAGCGCGTTCAGCGACACTGTAATCGACGAGGTCGACATCGCCAAGGCCGCGATCAGGGGGCTGCACAGCCCCGCCATCGCAAAGGGCACCGCCAGCACGTTATAGACCGTGGCGATGATGAAGTTTTCGCGGATACGCGCGCGCGCCTTGACCGCCGTATCCATCGCATCGGCAATCGGTGACAGGTCGCGCCCCATCAGCACCATATCGGATGCCGTGCGCGCCGCATCCAGCGCCGAGGCAGGCGATATCGACACATGCGCCGATGCCAGCGCGGCCGTGTCGTTCAACCCGTCACCGACCATCAGCACCTTCGCGCCCTGCCCCGCCAGATCGGCGATCATGGCGGCCTTGTCCTGAGGCAGCGCCTCGGCCATCACCTCGCCGATCCCGATTTCAGCCGCGAACCGGCGCACGGCCCCGGCGCTGTCGCCGGAAATCAGCATCACCCGCTTGCCCTGCGCCTGAAGTGCGGCAACCGTGGCCGCCGCCCCATCACGCAAGGTATCGGTAAAGCCGAAGGCACGGGCCGCGTCCGACCCGACCTGCAGGAATGTCGCGGTATGATCGGGCGCATCGGCCCCTACCCAGGCGGCGCGGCCAAGCCGAACGGGGCGGTCGCGCCAGCGGCCCTGCACGCCATACCCCGGCACCTCGGACAGGTCGGTGACGTCTGCGGGCCGGATGTCGCGTGCGACAAGGGCTGCAGCCAGCGATATGGCCAACGGATGGCCACTGCCCTGCGCCAATGCCAAGGCAACGCGCAGATCATCAACGGTGTGATCGTCCAGCCCGAAAGGCGTGGGCGCACCGTTGGTCAGGGTGCCGGTCTTGTCGAACACGACCGTATCGACCTCGGCCAGACGTTCCATCGCAGTGCCATCCTTGATCAGCATCCCCTTGCGGAACAGCCGCCCAGATGCGGCGGTGGTCACGGCAGGCACCGCCAGCCCAAGCGCGCAGGGGCATGTGATGATCAGCACCGCCGCCGCGACGTTCAGCGCGATCCGCAAATCCTGCGTGTAAAGCCACCAGCCGATGGCGGCGACAAGCGACAGGATATGAACACCGGGCGCATAGAGCTTGGCGGCCTGATCGGCCAGCGATGTGTAATTGTTCCGCCCCGCCTCGGCCACGGCGACAAGATCGGCGATCCGGTGCAGCGCGGTATCGCGGCCTGCGGCGGTGACGCGGATGGTCAGCGGGCCGGTCAGGTTGACCTCCCCCGCGCTGACATGACTGCCGGGGCCTGCATAGGCGGGCAGGCTTTCGCCGGTCATCAGGGCGCGGTCGATCTCGGACTGGCCCTGCGTCACCTCGCCGTCCACGGGGATGCGACCACCGGGCTTGACGCGCACCATGTCACCCACCGAAATATCGGCCACGGATACCGTTTCCTCGCCCGCATCCGTCAGACGCAAGGCGCGCGGCACCTCAAGCGCGGTCAGTTCCTGCGCCGCAGACCGGGCGGCAGCGCGGGTGCGATGATCAAGATACCGCCCCGCCAGCAGGAAGAAACACAGCGAAATCGCAGCATCGAAATAAGCATGTTCACCCGAATGGATCGTCTCATAAAGCGACGTGCCCACAGCCAGCACGATGGCCAGCGTGATCGGCACATCCATGTTCAGCCGCCGCCCGCGTAGCGCACCCCAGGCGGAGGCATAAAATGGCCGCCCGCAGAAGATCACCGCCGGAATGGCAATGGCGGCACTGATCCAGTGCATCATGTCGCGGGTCGCCCCCTCGGCCCCCGACCAGACGGCGACCGACAAAAGCATG
>Ga0136587_1000431_pt1 | contig 11641 bp, 13 predicted proteins | sample AntRauMFilla1563_FD_101386 | JGI IMG/M metagenome (GOLD analysis project Ga0136587, IMG submission 101386) | Saline lake microbial communities from Rauer Islands, Antarctica - Metagenome Filla 1 #563 | ecosystem: Environmental > Aquatic > Non-marine Saline and Alkaline > Saline | place... | reverse complement strand
CTTCCAAACGATTAAATTATCCGTTTTATTCCAAGTTGAAGTTAATGCTGGCGTAATTGCGTATATCCATATCAAGTATAAGAGGAATTCTAATTTTGAGTCCACTCCATCAACTAGTATTTTAAAAAAGTAATCATCCCTTCAGAATTCTTAAAAATATCGATTTAATTTGTTTTACTAGCATTTCACTCTAGGCTATTATGGACACTGCCTTCCGCAATCCTGATTTTCCAAGTACAATTGCAACTTTTAATATCTCATACATTTACCTTTTGTAAAAGCGCTGAAGGCGCGTACTGTATCAGCCCCAAATGAAATTTGGGATAAAATAAAAAATTGGGTCATGAACCCTGAAGGGGTGATCCGTACTCGAATGGATGTAAAGTTTATCAACCGAGTCCGTTTCGATAACTGTTGTTTTGAGAAAACACCATCATATAATTTATCCAAATGGCACTATTTTCTTGTAGTAATGCTTTTTTGGAGTGGATTTAACTACCTATTCTGAAAGAAGGATCAAGACGCCAGAAGGAATCAAAGCGAAAGGAATTTTTTGGTTTTTGAAGCAGGTATGTTCATGAACTTTTGAAAGACCAAAGTGCCGATCAAATAACAAAGTACGTCAAGAAGGTCTGCAGTATAAACCGGAGAAACATTCGGGAGGATCAATTCAAATACTATTGAAAAGTAAATTACCCCGATCGCTAGCTGCTTTATGCTAAAGGTAAGCTCTGTTTTCCGAGGATGAATCCATCTCATAATCTGAAGACAAATGCCAAAAACCACCGGCATAGCAATCAGATCATCTCCGTAAGAATGATAGAAAGTCAGGAAAATACCCAGTGATTTCTCCAGATATAAATTGATCCAGAATGCAATTGAGGCAAAAATAAATATAGGGTGCTTGAATAGATCGATCATCCCGGCAAAGCAGCTATAAGCCACATGATGAAAGTCATGATGGCCATAAATACAGTATAAAACAGGTTCCCTGACTTCTTGAAGAATTTCACCAATCCACTGTCAGTTGGATCTACGTAAAACATCCATTCCTTTTCCTTTCTAAGATCTTCTTGTACTTTTTTTTCTTTTCGATCCAATTCCACGGGCGAAAGTGGCTTTCCACAATGCTCACACAGGTCACCGGAATTTGTTTTCCAAATCGACCATTTCCCACAGTTTGGACATTTTTTCTGACTCATACGATCTATTTTTTTCTTTTGAGGCCTAGCTTTTAACTCAGCATACCAAGAATTATTCTAATTATCCGCTCATATTTCTTCAGCAAATGGCTACTATCATCCGATCTTTATCATTCAAATCCTTCAGCACTCTAATTCCCGAATATCCCAAACTTTGAATTAATTCTTCAACTTCCGTTCCAAAATCCTCGTGGATCTCGAAGTAAAGTTTCCCATCAGGTTTGAGTAGTTTTTGGCCTTTTTCGGCAATAACTCGATAGAAAAGAAGTGGATCATTATCGGGAACAAAAAGCGCCAATCCTGGCTCGAAATCCAATACATTCTGATGCATTTCTGATTTTCCTTTTTCAGGAATGTAGGGTGGATTACTTACCAGAATGTCCAGATCGTTGACTTCAGGATTTTCCTCCAAAATATTGCAGGCCAAAAAAGTCACCGATGCATGCAGCATTTTGGCATTCTTCGCTGCAATCGTCAGCGCATCTTTGGAAACATCCAAGCCATACATTTCCGGCCGATTCATTTCCAAAGCCAGTGAAATCGGGATACAACCCGTCCCCGTACCGATATCCAATACTTTCAAACCTTCGCTTTTATTTTCCTTAAGGATCAAATGGACTAGTTCTTCTGTTTCATTTCTTGGTATCAGCGTGGCAGAATTGACCAGAAACTCTCGCCCGTAAAAAGGCGCTTTGCCCAAAATATATTGAATCGGTTCTCCGGCTTTCAGTCGGTCAAAATCTCCCCATAGTTTTTGCGGAAGATCTTCCTCCTCCAAAAAACGCATCATATCTATCCTTCGCATTCCTAAATGGTGCTCCAAAAGCCAATTTACCAGATTCTCGGCCTCTTGTACATCGTAGATTTCAAGTTGAGACGAAAGTTTTTGGACTAATTCAGAAAAAATAGACATGTTTTTTGATCATTTGATGCTGATATTCGTAAAAATAACGAACCTAAATCTACCTCTATGAAAAAATTATACATTCTAACCCTCATCTTGCTTTTTTCGGCAAATGCTTTTGCACAATCAGACTCTAAAATTTGGATTGGGATAGATGGGTCTTACTGGCAAAAGAGCGTGAAAGGAATCTCCTCCTTAGAAAATTCTGAATATTCAGGAAATATTCGACCAATGATTGGCTATAAATTGAATGATAAATGGTCACTAGGTATAGTGACCAATTTCCAGAGTTACAGCCAAGATGAGGGCACAATCAGTTACCAACCCTTCAACTTTTTATCTGGAGGGGGTGATGATCAATTTTCCATCCGTTATGGCACTAAAAACAATATTTTTGGTCTGGGAGCTTTTATCAGAAGGGAGTTAATTATAAGCGAAAAAATCTCTTTCAATTTTAGTCTTTACAGCATGCGAGAATCAGGAAATGACGGAAGCATTTTTCAGGATTATAACTTCTCGCCTTGCCCAAATTGTCTATCAATTGCACTTCCTTCAGGAGTACCATTTTCAGAATTAAATTGGAGAACCGGACTTGACCTGGCATTTGCTTATCAAGCCAATGACTGGCTCAAGATGGAACTTAGAGCTAATCTGCTCGAACTTCGTCTTCAAGAAATCTCTGATCCAAAGCCTGAAAGCAACAATAATATTCTAGTACCATCGGAAGGCTCGTTGCGCGCTTTTTACGGAAATTTCACCGATTTCGGCTCAGCAGTATCTCGAGACGGAATTCGGTTGGGACTGGTCTTTACTCCCTTTTAAGCCCAGAAATCCGAACACTCAGAAAGAAAAACTACCTTTGCGGAGAATTTTATTTCCATGAAGCTACATAACAATACCATCCGCGGAGTTCATACCGCTTTGCAGGCAATTTTCGAAGAAGGACAATACGCCGACAAAGTCATCGAGCGCACCCTGAAATCCAATCCAAAATGGGGCGCGAGAGATCGCTCATTCATTGCAGAGACGACTTATGAGATGGTTCGCTGGTGGAGATTGATCAATTATCTGAGCCCTTCCAAAGATTATTACGACTTATTCGGCACCTATTGGTTGATGCAGGGACATTCGCTCCCGCCTTGGGAGGAATTCAACCGAATCAATCCTGACAAGCTCAAAGACAAATACGAGAAGCTCGACGATCCGGCAAAACTTGAATCCGTTCCTGATTGGCTGTTTGAATTGGGTAAAAAAGAGCTTGGAGGCTTGTGGGAAAAGGAAATTCATGCGCTAAATCAAGAAGCCCAAGTAGTATTGCGGGTAAATACGCTGAAAATCACTCGCGAGAGATTAAAAAATCGTTTGGCCGAAGACAATATCTCAACTCATATCATCAAAGGCTACCCTGATGCATTGATTCTGGACGAGCGAACCAATGTTTTTAGAAATCCAGCTTTCAAAGAAGGCCTATTTGAAGTACAAGACGCTTCCTCCCAATTGGTTGCTTTGGCACTCGCAGTGGAGCCAGGAATGCGGGTAATTGATGCCTGTGCAGGTGCAGGTGGTAAATCACTTCATCTCGCTGCCTTGATGCAAAATAAGGGAAAAGTCCTTTCTATGGATGTGGAAGAGTGGAAGCTTCAACAGACCAAGCTTCGTGCTCGAAGAGACGGTGTATCTATTATCGAGCGCAAAGTAATCGAAGGTTCCAAAACCATCAAGCGACTGAAAGAAACAGCCGACAGACTCCTCTTAGATGTGCCTTGCTCCGGCTTGGGTGTACTTCGACGAAATCCGGATACTAAATGGAAATTGAGCGAAGAATCAATCGAGAAAGTTCGTCAGACGCAGCAAGAGATCCTTCAGGCCTATCCATCGATGGTGAAACCGGGTGGACAGATGGTCTATGCCACTTGCAGTATTCTTCCTTCGGAAAATCAAGATCAGGTAGCTACATTTTTGGCATCAGAGGCTGGCAAAGACTTCGAATTGATCGAAGACCAAAAGGTATTGGCCCAAGAGAGTGGCTTTGACGGGTTCTATATTGCTAGACTTCAAAAGAAAAATTAAATTCGTTTATCTTATTTCTTTAGATACAAACTCAAGAAAAAGTCCACTGTATTAGAATCTATTTCCAAAATGAAGGAAGAAATTTCTTTGGAAGAAATCGTTGAGACATTAATTATCATCGAACGGATCGAAAAAAATAAGTAGGAATTTAAAGAAAAGAAATTCTGTTCCAACGAAGTTGTGGCTGAAAAGCTTTCCAAATCATTAAGTTAGTTTGTCACGATCAAGCAATTGCTGATTTAGAATCGATCGGCAATTTCATTGGACTAGATTCAGGAAAATTTGCAAAAATTACCGTAAAAAAACTTTTTGAGAGAAATCAGATTTTAATTCAATTTCCGACACTTGGTAGGATTTTTCCCGAGAAAAACAATGAATCTGTCTGTGAACTCATCGAAGGGAATTATCGGATTATTTATAAAGTAATCTCAATTCAGGAAATTTTTATAATGACAAAATATCACAGCAAGAGAAATCTGTGATCAAGCCTAAATTTTTCCACATAAAGAATCTCTATTGATCATCAAAGTCAGAAAGAAATTTTATCTTGGATTATTAATTGACTATCATGGACTTAGAACTTATTTTTTCAATTGCAAATTCCTTTGCGTTTTTAAGCTGGATATTACTTTTCGTTTTATATCAAAAGCGATGGGTATACACTTTACTTTTTTCAGTGGTTTTTGTCTTTATGGCCGCCCTTTACCTTTTCTATACACTCAAGGGCATCGGAGGAGAATCGCAGGGTGGTTTTGATACATTGGCCAATGTCAAACTACTTTTTGGGAAAGATGAAGCGGTATTGGCAGGATGGATCCACTACCTCGTATTTGATTTGTTTACTGGTATGTGGATTTGCCATGATGGCGATAAGCGAGGAATTAACCGCTGGATTTTGTTTCCTTGTTTGGTTTTCACCTTTTTGCTAGGCCCTGCGGGACTTCTAATCTACATCCTCGTTCGAGTGATTCATTTACGCAAATACCCGCAGCATCCATATGATCCGAACTTGGTATCTTGAACTCTACCGAAGAAATCGTCTGCTAGCCTTTTCAGGATTAGTTTACCTTTTTATAACCTTGGTTTTGGCAATTCTTCCATTTTTTGACTCCCGCGAATTATTGGGTGTGAGTATTTGGAACAAACCCCTCAAATTTTTCATTTCCACGACGGTTCTATTTTGGACGGTAGGATGGATTATGGTAGACATCCAAAACAAAATAGCAGTGAGTTTTATTTCGCGAGGTATTTTTCTGCTTTTGTCAGCCGAGTTGATATTGATCAGTTATCAGGCTATCCAAGGAAAAATATCCCATTTCAATATTTCAAACCCTGTCGATGGTGCAATTTTTGGCACGATGGGCATTTTGATTTTTCTCAACTCGCTTTTTTTTATTTACCTCCTTTTTATGATTTCCAGAGAAAAAACCCTTCCAAAAGGCTATAAACTTGGTGTACAGCTAGGTTTGATTATTTTCTTGATTGGAGGATATGAGGGCTATCTGATGGCGGGTAGACTCAGTCATACGGTAGGCGCGATGGATGGACAGGAGGGCTATCTTCTACTGGGTTGGGCAAAAGCTTATGGTGACCTTAGGATTTTTCACTTCTTGGGACTTCACGCCTTGCAAGTTTTGGCCTTGGCAGGCTGGTACTTATTCAAAAATGAACCCTGGCAAATGCTAGTTACGGGTTTGGTGTATTTCTTGATGAGTTCGGGAATTCTCTGGATAAGTTTACAAGGGAAAAGTTTATTTTGAGTATGAAATCAGAATTTTTAAGCACTTTTTTTGAAAAAAAGCAGTCAATTCGAAATTAATTTTGGAGGGTAAGTGCCTGCTAAAGATTTTGTATCTAACTTTGACGTGCAAATAGGGTTACCTATAACCAATATTTGCCATGAATAGAAACTCCGATAAGTTCCTTTACGAAGCCCTCACCTACGATGACGTGCTTCTTGTACCAGGTTATTCAGAAGTCCTTCCCCGCGACACGAATACCTCTACCCAACTCACCAAGAAAATCAGATTAAATATTCCTTTGGTTTCCGCTGCAATGGACACGGTGACTGAGACTGAATTGGCAATCGCAATTGCGCTGGAAGGCGGGATTGGTTTTATTCATAAAAACATGTCCATTGAGCAGCAGGCAGCTCAAGTGAGAAAGGTGAAGCGATCTCAGGCTGGGATGATTTTAGATCCAATTACCCTTCATATTGACTCATTTGTGAGAGATGCTGAAGCCATCATGCGCGAGTTCTCGATTGGAGGAATCCCAGTTGTTGACAAAGACAAAGTGCTCAAAGGTATTATTACCAATCGGGATCTTCGATTTATAAAAGATCAGAATCGTCTGATTCGGGAGATTATGACTACTGAAAAGCTCATTACCGCTAAATCAGGAATATCATTGGAAGAGGCAGAAGAGATCCTTCAAGAATATAAAATCGAAAAGCTACCCATAGTAGATGACGAGTATAAGCTGACAGGATTGATCACCTACAAAGACATTCTGAAGCGAAAAGATAAGCCGCACGCCTGCAAAGATGAATATGGCAGATTACGTGTCGGAGCCGCAGTCGGAGTGACTGCCGATATAGTAGCTAGAGTAGAGGCATTGATAAATGCTGGGGTGGATGTAGTATCTATTGATACTGCACATGGGCACTCCAAAGGAGTAATTGATACGTGCAGAAAAATCAAAGATACTTTTCCTGACTTGGAGGTAATAGTCGGGAATATTGCTACTCCCGAAGCAGCAATCGCTTTGGCAGATGCCGGTGCGGATGCAGTGAAAGTAGGCGTAGGCCCTGGCTCCATCTGTACAACTCGGATTATTGCAGGAGTGGGAGTACCACAGCTTTCTGCGGTATTTGAGTGTGCTGAGGTGCTAAAGGATCGAGGTGTGCCAGTCATAGCAGATGGAGGAGTTAGATATTCCGGAGATTTGGTAAAGGCAATTGCAGCAGGGGGAAGCTCCATTATGATCGGTTCATTGCTTGCAGGTACCGAAGAAGCTCCGGGTGAAATGATTATCTTCGAAGGAAGAAAATTCAAATCGTACCGAGGAATGGGTTCACTGGAAGCTATGGAATCAGGCTCTAAGGATCGCTACTTCCAGGATGCCGAAGAAAATGTCAAAAAATTGGTACCGGAAGGAATTGTTGGAAGAGTTCCTTTCAAAGGTTTAGTATCAGAGGTACTTTACCAATTGGTAGGTGGATTGCAGGCTGGGATGGGATATTGCGGCACCAAAACTATCGAAGACCTTCAGAAAAATGGAAAGTTTGTCAAAATCACCGCAGCCGGAGTGAAAGAATCACATCCCCACGATGTGAGTGTAACTCGTGAAGCGCCAAACTATTCGGTAAAATCGTAATCAACCGATAAGAGCAAGGAAGTTTTAAAGAGTTTTAAAAGAAAACAGTATTCATAACAAAGGCCCATTCTTACGAGTGGGCCTTTGTTTTTTTAGAAAAGTCCAGTTCTAGAATCAACTTTCGGTTTGAAAATTTCTAGGTATTGGCCTTTGATAGCAGTTACTTTTGTAAATAATGGGTGTACGCCGCTCTACCAGTTGGTATGGATGCATAGATTTAATTATAAAATAAATGATTAGACGTTTTAGCTTGCCTTCACGCGACGATCTTTCATCTTCGGTCTCCTCCTCGTTACTGGTAAACAAAGAAAATAGGGTTTCTGGTACCGTAGCGTATATCTGCGTTACGAATTCACCTCAAAACTCACATCCAATTCCTGCTTGATTTTAATGTTTGTAAGAAAATCAGGATGAAATGGGTTGATCAATAAATTATGCTCTTCCGGATATCGTGTCACTGGAATCCGGCATGAAGGAACCTTGAGCGCCAAAGAGATTATTCCTTTGGCCCAGCCTGTTCCCATTTCTTGAGTGGATCGTGGGTGAGGCCGATTTTTCCATTCCGGGGATAGTTGAGCTGCATCCAGTTCGGGGACCGCCCCGATCACTTCCAGTTCGATCAATTTCCAGCTGCTTTGAGTCACAGCAGGTCCTTTGATGCTGAGGAGTTCCAAGAAATTCAATGAGCTGATGCTGCACGCATAAATCACGGGCGTTCCATATAGATTCCACCTTGCAGGCGCCATTCCGTATCCTAGTCCAGATCGCCCAGGCAAGGACTCGATCAATCGAAAATACTTCATCAATCAGAGAACAGCTCCCCAAGACATTGCCTCCATCGCCTGATCCACTAGCTCGGTACCGTAGGGATTCTTGAGGAGAATCGCCGGCTTTTGATTACCGAGGGAGGAATTGGGCGTGTGAAGCCAAACAGCAAGCGCATCCTCTGACCCGAAAATCCGGATGCCTTTGGCAATTACTTTATCCATATCATAGATGGTTTTAGTGAGCACTTTGGTGAGCTTTTTTTCGTCCTTTTTCCAGCGGAATAGTGTACTCGGATCCACCTCCAAGACCTCTGCTACGTCAGCTTGAGTAAACTCCAAATAATCAAAAAGCTCCGCAGTATCCTTGAAGTCCAATACCTCACCATACATCACCGCCGGCTCACTTACGGTCAATGGCATCTCCTGAAAAAAATGATAGGGCTTTTGGCCGGTAACTAGTGAATCCAAATCCTCATCTCCGAGTGTAATCTTCCAAGTGTGTCCCATAGCTTTAATTATTTCTTAAAGATACAAATTCTTAAATGCAATATTCAATTCATGCAAATATATTTACAATTTTCACCTTAAGGTTGGGAGATCAACTTTTTTATTTCAAAGTCTTGAAGGTGTGCATTTAACCAACCTCCTTCTAAAGTCGCCTGATAATACTTTTTATAAAAATTAATTGCCGGTTCGTTCCAATCCAGTACTTGCCACATCATTCCGGTACAGCCTTCTTCTAGGCCTTTGGCCATGATTCGATCAAAAAGCAATTTGCCTGCCCCTGCACCTCGCTCAGATTCGGTGACAATCAGGTCTTCCAGATAAATCCGCTTGCCCTTCCAAGTCGAATAGCGATAATAGAATATGGCAGTGCCGATGATTTCGTTGGTCGCCGCTTTCACACAGACATAAAAACCATATACGGGATCTGGGCCAAAGCCGTCCTTTTCCATCAGTTCCACCGTGTTGATGACTTCTTCAGGCATCTTTTCATAAACGGCGAGTTCGTTTATTAATTCTAAAATACGAGGTAGGTCCTCGATTTTTCCAGCTCGAATTGAAAACATTTGTTGGAAGTTTAGTTTTGATTTTTTGGATAATTATTGAAGGAAAAGCTAAATTTAGCCAAAATCAAGGGATATGTTTTTAGCGATTGACGCAGGTAATTCTAATGTAGTTTTTGCGCTTTATGACCAAAAGGAGAATCGATGGAAAAATCAATTCCGCTTGGAAACAAACTTTGATACCTTAGGTACTCAACTCAGTAGGAAGGTACCACTTTATTTTCTGGAGCATGGAATTGGTCCTCCGGATATCACCAAGATCGGTTTCAGTTCTGTGGTGCCTGAAATCAACAAAACAATCACAGACTTTTGCGAGAATTTCCTGGGGAGAAAGCCCTATTTGATTTCTGCCAAAAGCTATTCCAAGCTTCCGGTAAAAACGAGCCGTCCCCAAGAAATAGGAACTGACCTGATGTGCAATGTGATGGCGGCATATTCGAGACATTACGTGCCGATCATCATTGTAGACTTCGGAACGGCACTTACCTTCACGGTAGTGGATCAGCAGGGCGACATACTCGGAGTGAATATTGTCCCAGGAATCAAAACAGCTGTCAAATCCCTTTTTTCAAACACCTCCAAACTTCCGGAAGTAGCCTTAAAAGTTCCTGAATCAGCAATTGGGAAAAACACGGTTCATGCCATTCAGGCTGGAATATTTTACGGCTACAGCAGCCTGATCAAAGGCATGATCGAGACGATCAGCGAAGAAGCACAGCTCGATTTCAAAGTTATAGCCACTGGTGGACTTTCGGCGGTCTTGACTCCTTTGGAAAAAGTCTTCGATGAAGTGGATCGGAACCTCACACTGGAAGGTTTGAGATTGATAACGCTGGCAAATTCTTGATTTGGGTTAGGACAAGAAAGAACAATTCAGCATCAAGTTAGGATCCGGGCAATTCGCGGTATACTGCTCCACTTCTCGCCTAGCGCAGACTCCCGGATAATCTCCGATTCTGCCCTCCAAATCATACATCAGCTGGAAATGCAGATGCGGTGGCCAATCGCCGTTCTCAGGATAAGGCCCCACGCAACAGAGCAATTCACCTGCTTTCACTTTTTGACCCACTTCTAACCGATCCAAATCTGCCAATGCCAAATGGCCATAAAGGGAATGAAGCAACGTCCCGCCCAGATCATGCTTCAGAATCAAAGTTGGGCCATAATCCCCAAAGCCTTCATTATTTTGTATAAAGTGAATTTCACCTTCAAAAGGTGCATAAACCGGAGCACCGGCTTGCGTCCAAATATCCACTCCAAGATGGATATTCCGAAAGTCAGCGACCAAAGTCTCAAATCGCTCACTCCGTCGATAAATCGCACGATGCTCAAGGTAGCCTCCTACCCCGTAGATTTTACGGGAATTTTCTAATTGATCAAACACAAACTGATTGAAGATTTCAGTTTTCACCAAATCCACTGTTTCTAATTCTTTATTTGCAGGGCTAAAATCCAGTTTCATTGAATTTTCCGATGTAAGTGGCTCTCCCATGATGGGGAAAAAATCAAAGGCTTTCCAATTCATTCCCGAATATTTAAAAAATTATTCAAATGATTAAATCTACGGCAGATTATCTGTCCGATTCATTCCCAAATCATTTTTTAGGCAAAAAGAAATCCCTAATTTTCGATATGGAAAACACCGAATTCCCTTCGTTAAACGACATTCGTTTTGCTGCTGTACGTATCAAATCTTTTATTCATAAGACACCAATCCTTACCTGCTCCACAATTGATGATATGGCGGGCTGTAAGATCTATTTCAAATGTGAAAATTTTCAAAAAGTCGGAGCGTTCAAAGCCCGAGGAGCTGCGAATGCTGTCATGAAACTCACCGACGCCCAAAAGAAAAAAGGTGTAGCCACCCATAGCAGCGGAAACCATGCAGCGGCCTTAGCTCGGGCGGCAACTGTTGCAGGAATCCCCTCTTACATCGTAATGCCATCTAATGCTCCGGAAATAAAAAAGAAAGCCGTCAGAGGATATGGGGGAGAGATCATCGAGTGCGAACCCAATCTCAAAGCTCGTGAAACCACCCTCGAAGCGGTAGTGAAGCGTACCGGCGCGACATTCATTCCTCCTTATGACTTTATGGATGTGATCGAAGGGCAGGCCACTTGCGCTTTAGAATTCCACGAAGAGCAGGATGACTTGGAGATCATCATGGCTCCAGTTGGTGGTGGAGGACTACTGGGAGGAACTGCCCTGCTCACGCATCATTGGGATCCAGAGATCGAAATAATCGGCGCTGAG
>Ga0136587_1000428_pt1 | contig 11664 bp, 13 predicted proteins | sample AntRauMFilla1563_FD_101386 | JGI IMG/M metagenome (GOLD analysis project Ga0136587, IMG submission 101386) | Saline lake microbial communities from Rauer Islands, Antarctica - Metagenome Filla 1 #563 | ecosystem: Environmental > Aquatic > Non-marine Saline and Alkaline > Saline | place... | reverse complement strand
TGCTGATAGGCTACCAAACTAAAAAATAAAAAAATAAAAAAGCCATTTTCTTATACAAGGAAATGGCTTTTTCAGCTGAAAACTTTTTTGATTATAATTCTGATTAGCACAATTATCGAGGCAATGATGACTCCGACGATTACAAATTCCATTTGATTCAATTTCAGACAAAACTCAATTGAAATAAAATAGTTTCCTATTTCTTGCAAAAACCAATTCGGGATTTTGGATCAAACTTCTTTACTTTTGGTCGCCTTTAGACCTATTTTGATTTATGAATCTACTTTCCAAAAGAAGATTTGCGCTGGGAAGCATGTTTTTTTTTGTTGGCCTTTGCTTCTCAAGTTGGGCCGCTCGAATCCCTGATATTCAAGCTAAATTTCAGCTCTCCGAAGGGCAGTTGGGTACTTTGCTGCTTTTCTTGCCATTAGGTTCTTTGATCGGCTTGCCTATTGCCGGCTGGTCTGTCCACCAGTATGGGAGTAGAAGAGTAATTATGTTTGGAAGCTTTGCTTATGCGATGACACTTCCTTTGATCGGGCTGAGTCCTACGACTTGGGCGATTATTCCTGTTTTAATCCTATATGGGATGTTGGGGAATATCATGAATATTTCATTGAATACTCAAGCCTTAGATTTGGAAGATCAGATGGGCAAAAGTATTCTTGCTTCGTTTCATGGATTATGGTCTATGGCAGGATTTACAGGTGCTGGACTAGGAGCTGGGATGATTTTTTTTGGAGTTTCTCCTTCGTTTCATTATGGAATAGTGATGTTGATCTCGATTGCAATTGTGCTTTCTGCGCAAAGATTTATAGTCAGAGAAGAAAAAGCTTCCGAAGGCGGAGGCATGGTTCTCAGGCGACCGGATGATCTTTTGCTTCGAATCAGTCTGATTGCTTTTTTAGCTATGATGGCTGAGGGCTGTATGTTTGATTGGAGTGGAGTTTATTTCAAAAAGGTGGTCCAAGCCGATCCTTCATTGATTGCACTCGGCTACGTTGTTTTTATGGGTTCAATGGCTGCAGGACGCTTTATGACGGATAAAGTTACCCATCGTTTTGGGAAAGTTGCTGTCATTCAAGTAAGTGGATTGTTGATTTCTATAGGTTTGATGTTGTCTGTGATGTGGCCTACAATTTTGATGGCCACCATTGGCTTCTTGTTTGTAGGTTTTGGAGTTGCTTCCTTGATTCCCGTTTCTTACAGCATCGCTGGTCGGTCCAAGCTTTACTCGCCCAGTGTAGCCTTAGCATTGGTTTCTACAGTTTCATTTTTTGGTTTTTTGATTGGCCCACCCTTGATAGGTTTTATCGCTGATTTATTTAGTCTCAAGATCTCATTCGCTCTTATTGCGCTGAATGGTTTGGGAATTTTACTACTTTCCAGTATCCGAAAGCAGGTTTTTCTTATCCCAACACAACCTTAGGTATGCCAGATCCGTCTACTTTTCAGTTTAGCAAAGAATTCGAAGTGGGTTCGTTTCAGGTGCATCCTAATGGGAAATTGAGGTTGAGTTCGCTGGCAGATTTCTTTCAGGAGATTGCCTGGCGACATGCTGACTCAGCAGATTTTGGTAAAAATCTGCTGGAAGAAAATCTCAGCTGGGTTCTCTCACGATTTGACATCAAAGGAAAGCAACTTCCAACCTGGGGCGATGCGATCCGAGTGTACACAGCCGGAAGAGGTGTAGATAAGCTTTTGGCCTTTCGGGAGTTCATGGTGACTGATCTACAGGGCAATTCTTTGGCTGAGGCGATGTCATCTTGGGTTTTATTAAATATGGAGACAAAAAGATTATGTCGTCCTGAGTCAGTTTTACCTAAAGGACTATTTGATCCAACGCTACGACCAGATTGGCAGCCCGAGCGGATTCGACTTAAAGGAACGCTTGAGTCTGTAACTCAAATTCAAGTCAGATATTCTGATTTGGATCTGAATAATCATGTAAATAACACAAGCTACATTCGATGGATAGAGGATGTACTCAAGGTATCTGGAATTGATTTTATAAATCTGTCGATCAACTACTTGGCAGAATGTCACCTTGGAGAGATGGTTCAAGTTGAGCTTTGGAGAGGCGATCATAGGATTTTTGTCCTGGGGAAAGTCGGGGAAAAGTCTGTATTTCTGGCAGAGTTGCTAGTCTAAATTGCATTAGCCTATAGTTTTACCTAATTTTCAATTGATGTGATAAGTGTCACCACTTTTATGCCTTATCATTTGTCATTTTTGTAAAAAGTAGCTGACATGAAAATTTTAGGAAAGCCTTTTCTATCTCTCATTACACTTATGGTGGGCCTTTTGGCCCTTGCCGCTGTGCTGGTGGGAGTTATTGGTTTTGTAGTTTATCTTTCTTATACCGGAATTAGTCCCGCAGCACCGTCGGGTATTTCAGTAGAAGTGGAACCGGTTTCCGTTCCAATTGTCACTGCATTGATGGATCCTTCACAGATGTGGAAAGCACCCGACTGGGCCAAAGTGGAGGAAGAGCCCAATGCTGTGTCTATCAAATATGGCCGTGAATTGATAGCGAATACCGCGGAATATCTTGGGCCAAACGGTAAAGTCATGAAGATCTCAAATGGAATGAATTGTCAGAATTGTCATCTTCAGGCAGGGACGGTTCCACTTGGGAATAATTATGCTGCTGTGGCTTCTACTTACCCAAAAGTCAGAAGTCGATCTGGTAAACAAGAGGATATCCAAAAGCGAATCAACGATTGCTTTGAAAGAAGTTTGAACGGCACAGGCCTTCCAGTGAAAAGCAGCGAAATGGAAGCTATGGTGGCATACATGAAATGGCTGGGAAAGGATGTGCCTAAGGGGGGAAATCCAATTGGTACTGGGATATATGAAGTTCCACTTTTAGATCGAGCAGCAGATCCGATCAGAGGTAAAAATATCTATATCGGGCAATGTCAATCTTGCCATATGGAGAATGGTCAAGGAGTTCCAAAATCAGATCGAAGTGGGTATACCTATCCTCCGCTTTGGGGAGCAAATAGCTACAATCAGGGTGCAGGGTTGTTTAGATTATCGAGATTTGCAGGGTATGTCCGGGCAAATATGCCACTTGGGGCCACTTACGAGCGACCAATACTTTCTGATGCTGAGTCTTGGGATGTAGCAGCCTATGTCAACAGCTTGGAAAGACCCTCAAAGGACCTCAACGGGGATTGGCCTGATATTTCCAAAAAGCCAATGGATCATCCGTTTGGCCCATACTCAGACGAATTTTCAGAAACACAACATAAATTTGGCCCTTTTCAAGCCATTCAGGCTACAAAGGTCAAGAGTAAATGAGTCGGATTTATACGTTACTATTCGCTTTCCTACCATTTTTTAGCTTTGCCCAAGAAGATAAAAATATCGTCGTGAGTCCTGATCTTCACGTCCGAACCTTCTGGATGAGTACGAGCTATCAGGATGATTTTAAAAATGATTTTGCTTTAGGTACAAGTGTGAATCTGGGAGGGAAAGCAAAATTTGAGAATTTTGAATTTCACGTCGGCTACCGTGTATTTGCAAACCTATGGAGCTCCGATTTGACAGTATCGGATCCACTTTCTGGACAAGCTAATCGCTATGAAGTTGGATTATTTGATCTGCTAAATCCTTCCGACAGACTGTTTGGGAAGTTGGAAACACTTTCTATTTCTTATCAAAAAAGCAACTGGGGAGTAACCTTAGGGAGGATGGGAATCAACTCCGATTGGATCAATGCACAGGATGGTAGACTTTCGCCTACTGCTATCGAAGGGGTTCACACTTGGTTCAAAAGTACCAAAAACTGGAAATTTGATCTTTGGGTTATATCCAGAATGAGTATTAGAGGAAGCAGCGAATGGCTTGGAGTAGGGGAGACAGTTGGGGTTTTCCCAGTTGCAAGGGGTGTGGACGGTAGACCATCTTCTTATTTTGGTAATACAAAGAGTGATTGGATCGGGATTTTTGAGCTTTCGAAGCAATGGAAGTCCCTTTCGCTATCCTTTTCAAATACACTCGTTGACAATATTTCCAATACTGCATGGCTTGCGACTGAAAACAGTTGGAATAAAAGTACTGATACTTGGTTTACTGGTGTCCAAGCAGGTTTTCAAAATGGGCTAGGTGAGGGAGGAAATTCGGATTTAAGACTTGCTTATAAAAATCCAAAAGATCAGAATTGGGCTACATCAGGCCGCTTTGGCTGGAAAAATAAAATCTGGACGAGTCATATAAGCTACACCAAAACCGGTGGAAATGGACGTTGGTTAAGTCCTCGGGAATGGGGGAAAGACGCATGGTATACTTTTATACCCAGAGAGAGGAATGAGGGGTACCAAAGCGTGGAAGCATTGGCAGTTTATGCGGAGCGTAGACTTAGCAAACTTGGTCTTACCGCGTATTTACATTTGGGATTTCACTGGTTACCTGACATGGATGATTCGTTTGCCAACAAATACAACTCTCCATCGTATAGGCAATTAAATCTTGGATTGAAATACAAACCACAGGTAACAAATAGGTTTGACTTCCATTTCATAGTGATGAATAAGGAATCAATAGAAAAAGTAGATTTGACTCCAGCGCAGCATTACAACAAAGTAGGCCTATGGCATGTCAATCTGATCGCTAATTTTCGGCTAAATTCTGATAAATTATAAAAAATTCACTCGCTTTCGCCCTAATTCGCTCTAATTTTTCTTTCGGATTAGGATTTAAAAATTCTTCTAGCCACCTTTGTTCTATAAAGGCACTGAGTCAACGGATTTATCCTTTTTACTTGAAATTAAAGTACTCGATAATTTTATCGACCTGCTTAAGTAGCAAATTCAAGAGTTTCCCCCGCAAAGGTTTTAATTCTTCTCTTTCTACTTTTTTAGTCTCAGTGATTTTTCACGGAAGATTAAAACCTGCAGATTACTTCCTACGGGAAACATGAGTTTAACACTATAAAATAAAAGTCTATTAAAACAGTAAGGTTCTCAGAATCAGAATTATCTGAATTCTCCCAAACGCTAAGATCGAGGGTTTATGGACATTTCAAAACCACAAACCGCTCCAAGTACGCCACACCTGCTATGGTGTTCAAAACAATTGTATTAGTATCCCTGTACCTTGTGCCTCTCGCACTTATAACTACAGGAGTTGCATCCACTACTTTTCAAATGTTTGTCTGTTTCGTCCTATCGGGATTAGGCATGGCTGGAGTAGGTATGGGTGTGATGCATGATGCTATACACGGGTCATATTCAAAAAACCCAAAAATCAATAAATGGGTTGGTCACACATTAGATATGGTTGGTGCCAGTTCAATTGTGTGGAGAATGCAACATAATGTGCTTCACCATAGCTACACAAATATTGATGATCACGACGATGATATCAATGCACCATTCTTTTTAAGATTTTCACCTAACGCGCCTCAAAACAGTTTGCATAAGTATCAGCATCTATATGCTTGGATCTTTTATTCTCTTTCCACTCTTTCTTGGGTTACAGCAAAAGATTTTATCCGACTCAAAAGATATTACAAAAAAGGTTTGATGAAAGGTAAGAAAGACTATCAGAGAGCAGTTTGGAAGTTAGTGGCTTGGAAATTAGGTTATTTCGCAATAATCCTAGGGTTACCGCTGATTTTTGCTCCCTTTTCTGCTGGAATGATTCTGCTAGGGTATTTGGCAATGCACTTTGTTACTGGTTTTACCATTACAATGGTTTTCCAGATTGCACATATTGTTGAGGACGTAGATTTCCCACTTCCTGACTCCAATGGAGTTGTTGATGGTGAGCGTATCCTTCACCAATTAGCTACAACTTGTAATTTTGCACCCAATAATAAATTTCTATTCTGGTTTGTAGGTGGTCTGAATTACCAAGTAGAGCATCATTTGTTTCCAGACATTTGTCATGTTCACTACAGGGACATTGCCCCTATAGTAAAGGCAACTGCGGAAGAATTTAATATTCCGTACCATTCAAAGCCAAACTTTTTTATGGCTGTATTAGATCATTTTAAAATGCTTTATGTGTTGGGGAATATGCCAAAGATGGAGCCTGTTAAAGCTTAGTAGATGAATAATTTTAAAAGAAGTGCTAAGCCGGCGGGGCAAGTTAGAAGTCCTAGGCCTCAGGGAAGACCGGCACAAAAGAGAAAAGAATCCACTCTTGATCCCAATTTACTCGTAAAGAAGGCACAACCCAGTGGACAAGAAGGGTTTCAATCAGTAACTCCTTTCACAGGATTACAATTGAATAGCCTTTTGCTTAAAAATATACATGCAAAGGGTTACGAAAATATGACTTACATCCAAGAAAAGTCAATTCTCCCGCTTTTGGACGGAAGAGATCTTCTTGGTATATCAAATACAGGTTCTGGTAAGACTGGTGCATTCTTGATTCCCATAATTGAGCATGCCAAAGCTGATCCTAATGGATTCTCTGCTTTGATTGTCACTCCTACCAGAGAATTGGCTCTTCAAATTGAGGAGGAATTCAAAACTTTAACTAGAGGAATGAATTTGTACTCCAATACTTTTATTGGTGGAACGAATATTAATTCGGACTTCAAAGCGCTTGGAAGAAAACTTCATGTAATCGTTGGTACTCCGGGAAGACTCCTTGATTTAGCCGATCGGAAACTACTTCACTTGAACCGAATCAATACGCTAGTATTGGATGAGTTTGATCGTATGCTAGATATGGGCTTCGTTCACGATGTAAAAAAACTTGTGAATGCCATGACTAAGCGTAGTCAAACGATGCTATTCTCGGCTACCCTTGACCCAGCTCAGAAAAAGTTGATCGACGGGCTATTGAAAGACCCTGTTGAGGTTAAAGTCAATACAGGAGGTACAACCAGTGAGAATGTTGATCAGGAGATCATCCGTGTTCCAGAAGGAAAAGATAAGTTTGACGTCTTGGCCGGGCTTTTCAAAAATCATGAACTGGATCGTGTGATCATTTTCACAGAAACTAAGAGACTTGCTGACCGTGTAGCAAAACAATTAAATCAAACCGGTGTAAAATCGGGTCTGATTCACGGCAATAAATCACAGAATTTCCGAAACCGAACAATAGAAGAGTTCAAAAATGGAACAACGAGAGTACTAGTAGCTACCGATGTGGCTGCAAGAGGTATAGACGTGGCTGATGTATCCCATGTGATCAACTATCAGCTCCCCATGTCTATGGATAGCTATATCCACAGAATAGGCCGGACAGGTCGTGCCGGAAAAACCGGTAGGGCCATAACATTTGTCAATTAAAATCGCCGAGGTAGAAATGTCAAAAAATCAGAACACATTCATCAAAAAACAAAAAGCAGAACTTAAAAAAAGAAGGAAAAGAGATAAACAAGAAAAAATGGCATCTCGGAAGGATCAACCAAAACGAGGAGATCTTGAAGATATGATGGCCTATGTAGACGAGTTTGGAAATATTTCAGATACGCCACCAGAGCCGGAGCCACCAAAGAAAGAAATTAGTCCGAGTCAAAAATTTAATAGAAACAACAAATTTAAAAGTCAGTAATCATGAATGAAGGAACAGTAAAATTCTTTAACACAACCAAAGGTTTTGGTTTTATCACACCAGCAGACAACAGTGAAGATGTATTCGTACACCACTCTGGTCTTGTACACGAGATTCGTGAGAACGATCGTGTTACTTATGACATAGTTCAAGGTAAGAAAGGCGTTAACGCGGTTAACGTAAAGGTAGCTAAGTAATTTTTATCGGGTATTCCCGGCAATAATACTTTAACCGATGCCTGTAAGTCTCTGACTTGCAGGCATTTTATTTTAAGTTTTTTGATGTAATACTGAATTTGTAAGCTTAGCTCCGGATTCCAGTTCATCCAGATTTTTTAAGGTTGTTTGGGCAATCTGATTAAGAGCCTCTTTTGTCAAATAAGCCTGATGTCCGGTAATCAATACATTAGGAAAGGTCATCAATCGAGCAATATCTTCGTCTAAAAGAATTTCTTCTGATAAGTCCTTGAAAAAGAGATCTTCCTCTTGTTCATATACATCAATACCCAAGTAGCCAACTTTCTTTTTTTTCAGTGCTTTGATCACCGCTTTGGTATGTATTAATGCGCCACGACTGGTATTGATGATTGCTACTCCATTCTGCATTTGGTTTAGACTTATTCCGTTGATAAGATGCTTAGTATCAGTTGTCAGCGGACAGTGAAGGGAGATAATTGTACTTTGAGCAAGTAGCGACTCAAGAGTAACGTAGGTTACTCCGGATTTTTTCAAAGATTCATTTTCGTAGCGGTCGTATGCTATAACGTTACATCCCATTCCCAACATTATTTTACAAAAAGCTCCCCCGATTGCACCTGTGCCTATTACGCCCACCGTTTGTTTGTAGATGTTGATACCAATCAATCCCTCCAGTGAGAAGTTGTTTTCCCGTACACGATTATAGGCTTTATGAGTCTTTCGGACTACTGTCATCAATAGTGCAAGAGCATGTTCTGCAACAGCCTCAGGACTGTAAGCAGGGACACGACAGATACTGAAGTCAAGTTTTTCTGCAGCCTCAAGATCAACCTGATTATATCCGGCACAGCGGAGCACCACATTTTTCACATTTAGATCTGCGAGAATGTCGAGTACTTTCCGATCTAAATGATCATTTACAAAGGTGCAGATTGCATCAAATCCCTTGGCTAAGTAGACAGTGTCAGTGTCAAGTTTAGCCTCAAAATAATTGATATGGTGCTTAAAATCGGGGATGAGTTGATCAAAACTTGATCTGTCGTAAGATTTTGAACTGAAAAATGCTACTTTCATATAGATCTTATTTAATTAAATTTGGAAATTATGGTACATTCAAAATAAAAAAGAAATGAAAAAATTACTCCTCTTCATTCCCGTTATTTTCCTTCTTTCCTGTGGTGAAAAACAAACGGACTTAACTGTCAACGAAACTGTAATCCAAGAAATGCCAATGCCTGATTCACCTGACTCTGTACTTAGACATGTTGTTTATTTTAGCTTCAAAGAATCTTCCTCAGAAGCTGATATCCAATCTGTCATTGATGCATTTAGAAATCTCAAAACTGAAATCGAAGGAATCGAAACCTTCGAATGGGGTGTCAATTCAAGTCCCGAAGGACTTAACCAAGGTTTGACACATGCTTTCACGCTGACGTTTCATTCTGATGCTGCGAGAGATGCGTATTTACCACATCCTGCTCACAAAGAATTTGGCGATAAACTTGGTCCTCATCTGGAAAAAGTAACAGTTCTGGACTATTGGACCAGAAAATAATTACTGATTATAAGGCAAAGCAGAGGAATCTGTTTTGCCTGTCTTATCCGTGGTCAGCACTTCTATCACGACAAAATTGCTGGCTCCTCTCCAAGGCAATGTCCCATTGTATTCCATGTAGCGAAGTTCTACATGCTTACCGGATGATCGTTCTAATACTTCTGCGACCGCAGGATCAGTAACACTGAATCTGAACTCATTACTCTGCAATCCACCTGCTGTAGGACTCTGGAATCCTTCTTGAACCACTCTTCCTTCATAGGTTTTGAATAAGACACCCTTTTTTTCGAAATAGTTGAGGTTGCCTGCTTTGACTCCTTCACTAAATATAAAAAGGTATTTATACCAAAAGACCACGGCTAAAACACCGATTATAATTATTCCGATTATCCAGGCAAATTTTTTCATAGTAATGGGTTTGTTGTGCGGCAGATAAATAACCGCACATTCATCCGTATTTCCAAAAAGGGAAAGACTAAAACTAGGATAAAAAAAAGAGACTACTCTTTCGATATAGTCTCTTGGAATTGATTTAGTTTACTAACCAAACGAAATCTCCATAACCTTTGGCAGCCATTTCTTCTTTCGGGATAAACTTCATGGCAGCTGAGTTCATGCAATAGCGTAGACTTGTGGGTGCAGGTCCATCGTAGAATACGTGTCCTAAATGACTGTTTCCAAGTTTACTTCTAACTTCGACGCGAGCCATTCCCATTGATTTGTCCACTGGTTTGTCTATCAACCTTGCATCTATCGGTTTGGTGAAACTAGGCCATCCAGAGCCTGATTCATACTTATCTTTTGAGCTAAACAGCGGTGCACCAGATACCACACATACGTAGATACCATCTTCTTTATTTCCGTTGTACTCATTTTGAAAAGCAAATTCGGTAGCATCCTCCATGGTTACTTCGTACTGAAGTTCTGTCAATTCCTTTTTCAATTCAGCTTTTGGCCGTGCAGTATACTTTTTCTCACTTAGTTCAGGCCAGTGAGTTTTGATGAATGCATCTCTACCAGATCCAGTACGATAGGAATAGTATTCAGTAGGGTTCTTTTTGTAATAATCTTGATGATAATCTTCTGCAGCATAAAAGTTGGAATACTTAATTACTGGCGTTGCAATAGGCTTTTTAAATCGCTTGGATTGATCCAGATTTTTGATTGAAGATTCTGCCACCTTCTTTTGCTCGCTGTCATGATAGAATATAGCAGACTCATACTGTGTGCCTCTATCATAGAATGACCCGCCAACATCCGTTGGATCGAAAGTTTGCCAGAAAATATCTACCAATTCTGAATAGCTAATGACTTCAGGGTCAAAAGTTATCTGGATTGATTCACGATGTGAGGTTTTCCCGCCGGCTACTTCGTTGTAGGTTGGATTTTTTTCTTTTCCTCCAGAATAACCAGAAATAACGGCTATCACGCCATCGATTCCTTCAAAAGGTGCTTCAACGCACCAAAAACAGCCACCTGCAAAAGTGGCAAGCTCCGTTTTACCATCGTAATTTGATACCAATTCGGCATCAGTAGCGTTGGATTTTTGATTTTCGGCCGTTGGTGAAGCACAAGACATAGCCAATCCGACTAATAAACTTAACATAGGTATGTTTTTCTTTAGTAAATGATTCATTACAGTTTGGTTCTTTTTAAGTTGAGTCCGAGAAGGCTCAGTGAATTCAAAACATTTTTTTTATCGATCTGTTTCAGCGATTGCTAAAATCGGTTTTCTCTATTTACGATAACTATTCAGACTCGGCTCATTTGATAAAATCAAATTAAGGAATAGTACTCGCAGTTAAGATTAAACCTATGTCGGCTACAAAAAATTCAACTATGGAATCTAGGCTATTCTATTTATTTAAAATCAGTAGTTTGGTGAATTGATTATTTGAAGTCATTTCAACACTAAAATAAATCCTGAACAAGAGTACCTAATAAGCTTTACTTTAGTTTATATGTTTATCCGCTACTTTGCCAGTAGGAAAAAGAGACAAGAATATAATTGGCAACAAATTGATATTTAGGCGTTTCGGTCTTCCCTGCCTACCGGCAGGCAGGCGTCTTCGGTCTTCTGTCCCAATAAGCAAAGAAAATAAGGCTACTGGTGTAATTGCGGATATACATATTTTAATTTTTCCCATAAAATAAAAAAAGTTTTTTACTCGACAGCTAATTTCCGATCTCTTTTTACAAAAATCAGCGTTACGAAAGCCAGAAATGCCACTCCACCACTGAATAAAAATACCAGCTTGAAATTCTCTGATTGATTATTGTAAAGAAATCCGGACACTATAGCACCCACACCAATTCCAGCTTCCAGGAAGATATACATGGTCGCCAAGGCTCTTCCCCGAAACTTATCTAAGGAAAGATCAATCACCCAAGCGG
>Ga0136587_1000419_pt1 | contig 11766 bp, 11 predicted proteins | sample AntRauMFilla1563_FD_101386 | JGI IMG/M metagenome (GOLD analysis project Ga0136587, IMG submission 101386) | Saline lake microbial communities from Rauer Islands, Antarctica - Metagenome Filla 1 #563 | ecosystem: Environmental > Aquatic > Non-marine Saline and Alkaline > Saline | place... | reverse complement strand
CGATCACCACCCCGTTCAGCAACCAGGGGATCTGCAGCATGATCACCGTGAAAGGTGCGATCAGCGCGTTGCGCAGCGCATGTTTCAGGACGATGTCGCGAAAGCTCACGCCCTTGAGGCGGGCGGTGCGGATGTATTGCGCGGTCATCACCTCGGCCATGCTCGCCCGCGTCATCCGGGCGATGTAGCCCATGCCATAGAGCGAGATGGTCAGCACCGGCAAAAAGAAATTCTCGAAAGTCGCATTCTCCATGGCGGAGGTGGCAGAGCCTTTGAACCAGCGCAGCCCGAAGGCGGAGGAGGCAAAGACCGCGATGAAGATCACGCCCGAGACATATTCCGGTGTCGCCGTGCTCAGGATCGAGACGGTGGAGAGGGAGCGGTCGGTCCTTGATCCCTCGCGCATCCCCGCCAGCACCCCGATCAGCAGGGCAGAGGGCACCATCAGCACCAGCACCCAGAACATCAGCTTGCCCGTGAGGCCCAGCCGGGTGGCCACGATGCCGCCCACATCGTCCTGAAATACCGTGGACTGGCCCCAGTCGCCCTGCAGCACCCCGCAAAAGCGGCGGCGGTCCTCAGGCGGAGTATCCTCGCGAAAGCAGCGCGCCAGCACCGTGCCGTCCTCCCGCTCCGTCACCCAGCCGGGGGCGACGCCCAGCCATTGCCCGAATTTCACCGGCAGTGGTGCAAGATAGCCGCGATCGCCCAGATAGGAGGTGACCGCCTCGTCGCTCATGCGGAAATTGCCCTGGGTCTTGGCCAGTTTTTCGAGGTTCGGATAAAGGTTCGTCAGCCAGAACACGATGAAGGTCAGGCACAGAGCCGTCAGTATCATCACACCCAATCGGCGCAGGATGAATAGTCCCATGGTGTCTTGGCCCCCGTCATTGGCAGATGATGCGCACAGGGCAGGGTGATCCCGCCCATGTGGGTGCTGGCTCATGGCGTGCGCGGCATGTCGTTCCTGCCGGGTCCGTTGGTGCGGACCTTTCGCTATGGCGTCGCCACCAGATTTTATGATTTGGAGGTCTTACAGGCTTGAGAGAGAATTTGCGACATAAAATGTCGTAAAAGATCAATTTACCTTGGCAATGGGCCAGGCCGCGCGCCTGAGGCGGGTTTGATTGCGGCCCCTGATGCCGCTTGTGCCGCTGGTTTTTGCACCGCTGCGGTGCGCAGCTGGCTGGGCGGTTTTCCGGTGTGCTGCTGCATGAAGCGGGTGAAATAGGCCGCACTGCCAAAGCCCAGATGCTGTGCGATGTTGCGCGCCGGGTGGCTGGTGCCCGCCAGCAGGCTGCGCGCGGCGTACAGAACCCGCTGGGTCAGCAGATCGGCGGCTGTGATGCCGGTGGCGGCCTTGACGGAGCGGGTCAGATGGGTCGGGGTCACCCCCAGCTCCCGGGCGTAAAACGCCATGGGCGCGCCGGTGGTGTATTGCTGACTGACCAGCTGGGCAAAGCGCTGCGACAGCCGCTCGCCCGCGCTGCGCGTGGCGGGCAGGTGCTCTTCCAGGGCGATCTGGCGGCGCAGCCAGACCGACATCAGCGCAACATGCGCCTCCAGTGCGTCCTGCGCCAGCGGGCGGCCCTGCGATTGCTCGCGGTGCGCGGCCTCGATGATGGTGGACAGTTCCGCCTGCACATGTACGTCGCGGATCCGCAGGTGTCGTGGCAGATCGGGCAGGCGCAGGGGTGTGCCCACCGGCACGATCACCGCCTGCGCCAGCGTCTGGCTGCCCACGTCGATCGCAAACAGCGACCCGGCCGGCACAAAGACCGCGTTATGCGCGCCCAACCCCCGCAGGCGGCCTTCCAGCAGGATGCGGCCCTGTCCCCGTGTGAACCACAGCAGCATGTGATGATCCGCGTCATGGGCCAGCGACAGCCGCCACGTCCCCCCGGCCCCCAGCTGCGCCAGTGTCGTGATCCTGAGGTGCGCATCGCTCATGCCTGGGGGGCCTTTTGTTTCATTTCGGCTATTGATTTGAACCATATCCCGATTCGCGTGCGAAAATAGCCTTGAATGTGCAATGCTCTGAGGGATGGCTCAGGGCAGCAGAAGACGGTTCCAGCTGTTCATTCTGCTGCGGATCCAGGTGCGCTGGCGTTTGGCATACTGGCGGGTGGCGATGCTGGCACGCGCGCGGGCCTGCTGCAGCGTGAGGGTGCCGTTCAGATGGGCGATCAGCTCCGGCACACCGATGGCCTTGTGGGCGGGCAGGGCGGGATCGTAGTGCGGTGCGATGGCGCGCACTTCGTCGAGCGCGCCGTCTGCCAGCATCGCGTCAAACCGTGCCTCGAGCCGGGGGGCAAGCCAGTCGCGCGACACCTCAAGGGCTATCGGGCAGCAGGCGTGCAGCGGCATGAGCGGCGGGGGTGTGTCGGCCTGCCATGCGGCGATCCCGCGCCCGGTGGCCTGCAACACTTCCCACGCCCGCTGGACGCGCGCCCGGTTGTCGGGGTCAATGCCCGCGGCGGTCTGCGGATCCAGCCCCGCCAGCAAGACCTCCAGCGGCAGCGCATCGCCGCGGCGGCGCAGCGCGGGCGGGGTCGCGGGGATCTCTGCCAGCCCATCGGTCAGCGCCTGAAAGTAGAGCCCGGTGCCGCCGACAATGACAGGCCGTGCGCCCTGCTGCAGGATCTGCGCCACCTCGCGCAGCCAGTGGCCGGTCGAATAGGCGGCATCCTGTGCCAGATGACCGTAGAGGCGGTGGGGTGCCAGCACCTCCTCCGCCACCGTGGGGCGCGCGGAGATCACCCGCCAGCAGGCATAAACCTGACTGGCATCGGCATTGACGATCACGCCGCCCGACTGCGCCACAATCTCCAGCGCCAGCGCCGATTTGCCCGATCCCGTGGGGCCCGCCACCAGCACCGGCAGATCTGGGGGGATCGTTTTCAGCAGCTGTGCGCGCGCAGCGTAAGGCAGCGTTAACATTTCTTTGCCCCCAGCCCCCGTGCTGCATTGAACCTTGGCGGTATTTGCGACATTTTGCGCAAAAGTGAAACCCGCCATTCCGCACCACTGCCGCGTCTCCGCGAAAGGTCCCTTTATGCCCGACATTCTTCAAGCTGCCACTCCCTCAGTACCTCCCGCCTCCTTCAACCGGGTCATGCTGAAAATCTCGGGCGAGGCCCTGATGGGGGATCAGGGATTCGGTCTGCATCCACCCACCGTCCAGCGGATCGCCCGCGAGGTGAAATCGGTCCATGATCTGGGCGTAGAGATCTGCATGGTCATCGGCGGCGGCAATATTTTCCGCGGCCTGCAAGGCAGCGCGCAGGGGATGGAGCGGACGACCGCCGATTACATGGGGATGCTCGCCACGGTGATGAACGCGCTGGCGATGCAGTCGGCGCTGGAGGATCTGGGCATCCACACCCGGGTGATCTCTGCGATCACCATGAACGAGGTGGCAGAGCCCTATATCCGCCGCCGCGCCGTGCGCCATCTGGAGAAAAAGCGCGTCTGCATCTTTGCCGCCGGAACCGGCAACCCGTATTTCACCACCGATACCGCAGCGACCCTGCGCGCCAACGAGATGTCCTGCGAGGCGATTTTCAAAGGGACTAAGGTGGACGGCGTCTATGACAAGGACCCGATGAAACATGCGGACGCCAAGCGCTACGATACCGTGACCTACGATGATGTGCTGGCCAAGCGTCTGGGCGTGATGGATGCCTCCGCCATTGCACTCGCACGCGACAACAACCTGCCGATCATCGTCTTCTCCCTTGACGAGCCGGGCGGCTTCAAGGGGATCCTCGCGGGTGAGGGCACCTATACCCGCGTTCAGGGCTGAGGACTGTGGGCAAAGCTTGGCTTTCCTTGATGCGGCCAATACTCTAAACCCTGCAGCAACCCAATGACAAGACGAGGCCCGACCCCATGTCCGAAGACTTTATGCTTGATACCGACGATCTGGAGCGGCGCATGCTGGGGGCCATCGCCTCCCTGCGGACGGAGTTTGCCTCCCTGCGCACCGGGCGCGGATCCGCCTCCATGCTGGACCCCATTCAGGTGGATGCTTACGGCCAGATGACGCCGATCAACCAGGTGGGCACCGTCAACGTACCCGAGCCGCGCATGGTCACCATCAACGTCTGGGACAAGCAGCTGGTGGGCAAGGTGGAGAAAGCCATCCGCGAGAGCGGTCTGGGCATCAATCCGCAGCTCAACGGCACCATCATCATGCTGCCCATCCCCGAGCTCAACGAGGAGCGGCGCGCCCAGCTGAGCAAGGTGGCGGGTGGATACGCCGAGAATGCGCGCGTCAGCATCCGCAACATCCGCCGCGACGGCATGGACCAGATCAAGAAGGCCAAAGCCGACGGGATCTCCGAAGACGACCAGAAGCTGTGGGAATCGGAGGTCGAGGATCTGACGAAAAAGCACATCAGGGCGATCGACGAGCAGCTTGATACCAAACAGACCGAGATCATGCAGGTTTGATCTGTTTTGCCCTGATCTGGGCAGCTCGCCCCATGAAGGCATTGTGTCACTCCTAGAAAGTTGTGTCACTCCTAGAAAGCAGGCCCCACTCCATGCAGATCCGCCCATGATCCTCCGCGTCAAGTCCAAGCCCGCGCCGTTGCCCGCACCGATGCCGGGGGGGCCGCGCCATGTGGCGATCATCATGGACGGTAACGGGCGCTGGGCGACGCAGCGCGGCCGCCCGCGTCTGTTCGGCCATCACGCCGGGGCCAAGCGCGTGCGCGAAGTCGTCGAGGCCTGCCCGGAAGTGGGGGTCGAATACCTGACCATCTTTGCCTTCTCGACGGAGAACTGGAAGCGCACCCAGGTCGAGGTGGCGGGGCTCATGAGCCTGTTTCGCCGCTACATCTCCAAGGAAACCCGCGCTTTGCATGACCGGGGCGTGCGGGTGCGGTTTATCGGGGACCGGGTGCGGCTGGATGAAAAGCTGATCCGCCTGATGAGCGAACTGGAGGAGGTCACTTCCGCGAACACGCGGGTGCATCTGACCATCGCGCTCAGCTATGGCGGCCGCGACGAGGTGGCGCGCGCCACGAAACGGCTCGCGCAGGATGTGGCAAGCGGCAGGCTCAACCCCGATGATGTGGATGAAGAAACGCTGCCAAAGTATTTGGATACCTGCGTTTTACCCGATCCTGATCTGGTGATCCGGACCAGCGGCGAGGCGCGGATTTCCAATTTTCTGCTGTGGCAGTCGGCCTATGCGGAATATGAGTTCATCGATACGCTCTGGCCTGATTTCACACGTGTGGAATTCGCGCGCCTCTGCGCTGCCTACGGGGGGCGCGACCGCCGCTTTGGCGGGATGAAAGCCTGAGTGTCTGTTGTAGGTGAGGAGTGGTATGGCTACGTCTGAAAAATGGTCCGACCTGACGGTGCGGTTGGGATCCGGCATCGGCATGGTGCTGGTGGGCGCGTGGGGCATCTGGATGGGGGGCCATGTGTTTCATGTGCTGGTCGCCGCGATCTGCGGTCTGATGGTCTGGGAGCTGGTAAGCATTCTGCGCGGCGCGGACGGGCGCAACCTGCAGGTGCTGCTGGGCGGTCTCACGGCGGCGGCGGTGCTGGCGTCGGTGTATCTGCCGGTGGGCTTCGCGCTGCCCCTGCTGCTGGCCCCGGCACTGCTGGGCTTTGGCCAGCTGCATCGGAACCGCACGATTTTCATGTGTTTTACCGTGCTGATCCTGCTGTCGGGTTTCGGCATCATGCAGGTCCGCGACGAGATGGGCGTGGGCTGGATGCTGTGGCTGGTGCTGGTGGTGGTGGTCACGGATGTGGTGGGCTATTTTGCCGGGCGCACCTTCGGCGGCCCGAAGTTCTGGCCAAAGGTCAGCCCCAAAAAGACCTGGTCGGGCACGGCTGCGGGCTGGATCGGGGCCGGGATCGTCGGTGCGGTGTTTTCGGCCAATACCGGGGTCGGCTTTCAGCTGGTGGGGATTTCCATCGCGGTTTCAATGGCCTCCCAGATGGGTGACATCGCGGAGAGCGGGATGAAACGCAAGCTCGGCGTCAAGGACAGCTCCAACCTCATTCCCGGTCACGGCGGGCTGATGGACCGCTTTGACGGGATGCTCGGGGCCTCGGTGTTCTTGCTGATCATCGGGCAGTTCATCGGCTTTCCGCCCGGGGTGGGCTGAGCCATGCGCAGGGTCAGCATCTTTGGTGCGACGGGATCGATCGGGCAGAATACCATCGATCTGATACGTCGCGCGCCGGACGATTATGACGTGGTGGTGCTGACGGGTGCCAGCAATATCAAACAGTTGGCGGCGGATGCTAAAGTATTGGGCGCGCAGATCGCGATTACGGCGGATCCGTCGCGCCTGGCAGATCTGCGCGATGCCTTGACGGGGACCGGCATTGAGGCGGCAGCAGGCGCGCAGGCGATTACCGAGGCCGCCCACCGCCCCGCAGACTGGATCATGAGCGCCATCGTGGGGGCTGCCGGGCTAGCCCCGGGTATGGCGGCGCTGTCCCAAGGCACGACGCTGGCGTTGGCGAACAAGGAATCGCTGGTCTGCGCGGGCCGGTTGCTGCTGGGGACGGCGCGGGCGCACGGCACTGAGATCTTGCCGGTGGACAGCGAACATTCCGCGATCTTTCAGGCCCTTGTGGGCGAGGATATGGCGGCGGTGGAGCGGATCATCATCACCGCCTCGGGGGGCGCGTTTCGCGACTGGCCGATTGCCGATCTGGCGGGTGCGACACTGGATCAGGCATCTTCCCATCCCAATTGGGACATGGGCCAGCGGATCACGGTCGATTCGGCCTCCATGTTCAACAAGGCGATGGAAGTTATTGAAACCCGTGAGTTCTTTGGCATCGAGCCTGCCCGGATCGAGGTGCTGATCCATCCGCAGAGCATGATTCACGCGCTGGTGGGCTTCAATGATGGTGCGCTGATGGCCCATGTGGGTCCGGCGGACATGCGCCATGCCATCGGCTATGCGCTGCACCATCCCGCCCGCCGCCACCTGCCGGTAGAGCGGCTGGATCTGGCAAAGATCGGCACTTTTGAGTTTCGCGCGCCCGACGATGCGCGCTGGCCCGCGCTGCGCATCGCGCGGGAGGTCATGGCGCGCGGCGGGCTGGCCGGTGCGGTGTTCAACGCCGCCAAGGAGGTGGCGCTGGACGGGTTCATCGCCGGTCATCTTAAATTCACACAGATGTCAGACGTTGTATCACAGACGCTGGAGGAGGTGGATGCGGCAGGTGGTCATATTGATGCCACCATGACCCTTGATAACGTGATGCAAACGGATCATCTGGCGCGCAGGACCGCGCAAGACATCATAGAAAAAAGAGCAAGGTAGAGCAGTGGATATTACAACCCTCATTCCGCAATTCGGCGGTTTTGTCTGGACGTTGGCCGCCTTCGTGATTGCCCTGTCGGTGATCGTGGCGGTGCATGAATACGGGCATTACATCGTCGGGCGCTGGTGTGGGATCAAGGCGGATGTCTTTTCCGTGGGGTTTGGTCCGGTGCTGTTTTCGCGCCATGACCGGCACGGCACCAAATGGCAGATCGCGGCGCTTCCCTTTGGCGGCTATGTGAAATTCGCGGGCGACGCCAATGCCGCTTCGGGCAAGGATGAGGGGGCGATGGCCGATGTGGCCACCGATCCCGTGCGCCTGCGCGCGACGATGCACGGTGCCCCCCTGTGGGCGCGGACATTGACCGTCGCGGCGGGGCCTGCGTTCAATTTCGTGATGTCGATCCTGATTTTCGCGGCCATTGCCCTGAGCCTCGGGACCGTGCGCGAGCCGCTGACGGTGGAGGCGCTCAAGCCGCTGCCAGAGCAGGTGGAAGGACTGCAGCCGGGTGATGTGTTGCAGGGCATCGCGGGCCGTGATCTGCCGGTGGGCGTTCAGGGTCCTGAATACCGCGCGTTCATGGATGATCTGCCGCTGGAGCCGGTGCTGCAGTATACTGTGCTGCGCGGGGGCGCGCTGCTGACGGTGGACGGTCCCTATCCGCAGCCGGCGCTTGTGGGCGGGGTCGGGCCGCAGACTGCTGCCTTTGACGCGGGGCTGAAGGCGGGCGATGTGATCATCGGCATCGACGGCCAGCCGACATTCGCGTTCCGGCAACTGCAGCAGGCGGTCGAAGGCTCCGGCGGGCGGCCGCTGCTGCTGGATGTCTGGCGCGCGGGCGAGGTCTTGCAGTTCACGCTGGTGCCGAAATCCACCGATGAGCCGCAGCCAGACGGCAGTTTTGTGAATGTGCTGCGCATCGGCATTTCAAGTGACAGCGCCATCACCCCCGCGACCGAAACACCGGGGCTATGGGACGCCGCCCAGAGCGGGGTCGCTGGCATGTGGCGCATCATCAACGGCTCGATCTCGGGGATGTGGCATATGGTGACGGGGGCGATCAGCACCTGCAACATGTCGGGGCCGGTGGGCATCGCACAGGTCTCGGGGGCGATGGCCAGTCAGGGGGCGCTGAACTTCATCAATTTCATCGCCGTGCTCAGTACGGCTGTGGGATTGCTCAACCTGTTTCCGATCCCGGCACTGGATGGCGGGCATCTGGTGTTCTACGCCTATGAGGCCGTGACCGGCAAGCCGCCCAGTGACAAGGCCCTGCGGATCCTGATGAGCATCGGCATCTCCATGGTACTGGGCCTGATGGTATTCGCGCTGTTCAACGATATATTCTGCCCCTGACGCAGGATCTTCCCGCGCTTGGATGCGCTTGGGTGTGGGGGGGGCACGCGCCAGCGCCGGATGCCGCATGAAAAACGACGCAGAGCAGGGCGATCGCCTTGCTCTTGCCGCATTTGGCCCATGAGAGCGCCGCAATTTCATGTGAGTGTGATCGCATGGAACAGGCCAGCTCAGGGGAGATCAACATGCAAACCTTCACATCCGGATATCGCGGGTTGAGCCTTCTGATGGATCTCAACTGGGACCGTGCATTGTATGTATTCACCATCATCGCCGCATTGTGCGCTGGTGCGTTCGTCGGCAGTCTTTAGGCGACAGACATAGCTGTAGGGGTCCTGCCGCCACGCCCCACAAGATCTGTCCGGGTCCGCCCTCTCGCTCATGCGTGCATCGCACGTGCCCCCGCTGCTGGCTCATGGCGTTTTCGCGCTAAAATTTACGCGCATATCTGGCCCGTTGGTTTTGACAACCCGGCCCCCTGAGGGTACTCAGGGGTTAACGGTGTTTATAAATTGGGTAATAACCATGGACCTGGGGCAAAAAAAACGCGCATCCGGCGCGCTTGAGCAGCATAATTTTTTTCGGCCAAATATGACGTCACATATTGCAACGGGTCTGAAAGGCCTTGCTTTTTCGCTGCTTGTGACAACGGCATGGGTCGCACCTGCGCCGCAGGTTCTGGCGCAGCAGTACCAGTTTGACAATGTCCGGATCGAGGGCAATCAACGGGTAGGCGAGAGTGCGATCCTGTCGCAGGCCGGGATCGTGCGGGGCCAGCCGATCAGCGCGGGCGAATTGAACGATGCGTTTCAACGGCTCAATGCGCTGGATCTTTTCGAGACTGTTACTGTTACGCCACAGGGGAACACTCTGCTGATCACCGTGGTCGAGCTGCCGACGATCAACAGGATTTCGTTCGAAGGCAATGCCCGGATTGATGACGCTGCGCTGAATTCGGTCATCGTGTCCACATCGCGCCGCGTGCTCAGCCCTGATCAGGCCGAAAAAGACGCAAATGCCATCGCACAGGCCTATTCCAATGACGGGCGTCTGGCCGCGCGGGTGCAGGCGCGGGTGATCCGGCTCAGCCAGAACCGCGTCGATCTGGTCTTCGAGATTTTCGAGGGTGACAACATCGAGATCGAGCGGCTGAGCTTTGTCGGCAACAGGACCTTCTCCGACACGCGTCTGCGCCGCGTTCTGGGGACCAAGCAGGCGGGGATTTTCCGCCGTCTGGTGCGCCGCGACACTTTTGTGGAAGACCGCGTGGAATTTGACAAGCAGGTCCTGCGGGATTTCTACTTTTCGCGCGGCTATATCGACATGCGGGTGAATTCCGTGAACGCCGAACTGACGCAGGAGCGCGACGGATTTTTCCTCGGCTTCAATATTCAGGAGGGTCAGCAGTTCCAGTTTGGCCAGATCTCCGTGACGTCGGAGCTGCCGAACGTAGACGGGGATGCCTACGCGCAGATCATCACCGTCAAGCCGGGGGTGATCTACTCGCCCACGCTGGTCGATGCGGATATCGCGCGGCTGGAGCGCCAGGCGATCCGCGATGGCGTGGACTTCATGCGCGTGGAACCGCGCGTGACCCGTAATGAGCGGGCGCAGACACTCGACATCGAATTCGTGCTCTCGCGCGGTGATCGGATCTTTGTGGAGCGGATCGACATTGAGGGCAACACCACCACACTGGACCGGGTGGTGCGCCGCCAGTTCGACAGTGTTGAGGGCGATCCCTTCAACCCCCGTGAGATCCGCCAGTCCGCAGAGCGGATCCGCGCGCTGGGATATTTCGCAAACGCCGAAGTCAACGCCCGTGAAGGATCCACGCCCGAACAGGTGGTGATCGATGTGGATGTGGTGGAGCAGCCGACCGGCGCGCTCAACTTCGGGGCGTCGTTTTCCAACACCGATGGCCCCGGCGTCGCGGTCAGCTTTGCAGAGGAGAATTTCCTCGGGCGCGGGCAGTCGCTCACGCTGAACCTGTCTACTGCCTCCGATGCGCGCCGCTACGGTTTCCGTTTTGTGGAGCCTTCGTTCCTGTCGCGCGATGTGGCCTTCGGCCTCGAGCTGGACTACTCCGAGACCAACTCCTCCTTCTCGACTTATGACACCACGCGGCTGACCTTCCAGCCCAGCCTGACCTTCCCGGTCAGTGAGAATGGTCGCCTTCAGCTGCGCTATACGGCCAATGAAACCGAAGTGACCGCTCAAGAGACGCCGATAAACGGGCTTGTCATCGGCGGCGACATCACCGCGGGCGCGCTGCTGACCTCCTCCATCGGCTATCAGTACAGCTATGACACCCGGCGGACCGGGCTTGATCCCAATGCCGGGGTGCTGATTCGCTTCGGTCAGGATTTTGCCGGGCTGGGCGGGGACCAGAAATTCGTGCGCACCGTGGGGACATTCATCGGTGAGCGGAAGTTCTTCAACGAGGATCTGACGTTGCGGGCGACCGTGGAGGGCGGCGCGCTGGCGTGGAGTGGTGGCACCAACCGTGCGGCGGACCGCTTTATCCTCACGCCGACCGAGATGCGCGGCTTTGAGCCGGGCGGGATCGGCCCGCGCGACAGCGGGGTTCAGGGCGACACGCTGGGCGGCAACATGTATGTCGTGGGCCGGCTCGAGGCGATCTTTCCGCTGGGGCTTCCGGAAGAATACGGCATTCAGGGCGGTGTCTTCTATGACGTGGGCAGCCTGTGGGATCTGTCGGATGTCAACCTGAACGGCGGAACCGCAGTGGGCGAGGACAGTTCCTTCCGTCACGTGATCGGCCTGTCGATTTTCTGGGACACTCCGGTGGGGCCGTTGCAGTTCAACGTCTCCGATGCGATCCGCAAGGAAACCTTCGACCGCGAGCAAAAGTTCGAAGTGACCCTGCAAACGCAATTCTGATCCATGAAGCGCGCGCTTCAGGGTTTGGCTATGGCGGGGGTGCTGATGGCAGGGGCATTGCCGTCCCTAGCGCAGCAACCGGCCGCTCCCGCGCAGTTGCCCTTGGGTCAAACTGCGCCTGTACAGGACAGGCAGGTGCCCCTTGCCGCTGTTCTCACAATCGACAGCGAGCGGTTGTTTCTAAACTCCGCTTTT
>Ga0136587_1000418_pt1 | contig 11783 bp, 8 predicted proteins | sample AntRauMFilla1563_FD_101386 | JGI IMG/M metagenome (GOLD analysis project Ga0136587, IMG submission 101386) | Saline lake microbial communities from Rauer Islands, Antarctica - Metagenome Filla 1 #563 | ecosystem: Environmental > Aquatic > Non-marine Saline and Alkaline > Saline | place... | reverse complement strand
CGCATGGGCAAATCCAGTAGATACGCAGCTGCCCAATGCGCCGGCACTTGCGGCTTACGGCCCGCTGCCGGTGGGGGTGCGCCAGCTGGAGATGGTGAACGCGGACCAGATCGACATATTGGCGATTGATCCGGTGGCCGACAAACCTGCGGAGTGGCCGCGCTATGACCGTCCGCTGACGGTCGAGATGTGGTACCCGGCAGCCGAAGGTGCCACCGGCAGCACGGAGTTGCGCGCCTTTCTGCGCGACGGCACCACGGAGGTGACGCTGACGGGGCGGGCGATGCGCGATGCGGCCCCTGCGGCAACCGCCGAGCCCTTTCCGCTGGTGATCATCAGCCACGGCTATCCGGGCAACCGGTTCTTGCTGTCGCATCTGGCGGAAAACCTCGCCTCCAAGGGGTATGTCGTGGCCGCCATCGACCATACCGACAGCACCTACCGCACGCAGGCGGCCTTTGGCTCCACGCTGGTGAACCGGTCGCTGGACCAGCTGTTCGTGCTGGAGGATCTGGCGGGGCGCGCGGCGCAGGGTGCTGAATTCGAGGGGCTTTATGATGCGGGCAATACCGGCATCATCGGCTATTCCATGGGCGGCTACGGGGCCATCATCACGGCAGGCGGCGGCGTGACGGAGGCGTCGGTGGGCTACGCCTGGGGCGGGCCGCATGGTACGCTGGGCATCCATCAGGCGGGATCGGAGAGCCACAGGGCACTGCCCGATCCGCGGGTGAAAACCGCCGTGGCGATTGGTCCCTGGGGGATGAACACGGGCTTCTGGGATGCGGCAGGGCTGGCGGGGATCCAGATCCCGATGCTCTATATCGCGGGCTCGCAGGATGACACATCGCTCTATGAGGGGGGCGTGCGCGCGATCTGGGAAGGCACCACGAGCGTGGAGGCAGCGCTGCTGACCTATGTGAACGCGGGCCATAACGCGGCAGCGCCGATGCCAGCGCCCGCAGAGAGCTTTTATTTCAGTGAGGACAAGGGCTTCAACATCTCGGAGCATTATACCGATCCGGTCTGGGATACGGTGCGGATGAACAACATCGCGCAGCATTTCGTCACCGCATGGCTGGATCTGCATCTGAAGGGCGACGCGCAGGCGGCCAGGTATCTGGAACTGGTGGAGACTTCGAATGACGGTGTGTGGTCAATGAATGAGGACGGCACCGAAAAGGAGGACCACAGCCACTGGAAGGGCTTTGCCGAAGGGACCGCCAAGGGGCTGATCTATGAGGTTCGGGTGCCTTGACAGCGTAGGGCGGAGACAGCCGGCGGGGGAATCCGCTGGTTGTCTTGCTGCATGTGAAAGGCGGAGCACAGCGCGAAGAAAGCCCTTGAAGTGCACATGAAGGCGCTGCTTCAAGACTATGATAGGGTTCAAAAAACCGCCACAATGGCGGGGTTTTGCACAAGGTTATCCACGGGCGTCAGAACTCCCGGTCATCGCTGCCTTGCTGCCAGGGCTTTACCAGATTGCCAAAGCGGGTGAAGCGGCCCTCGAAGCTCAGCTCGACGGTGCCGATGGGGCCGTGGCGCTGCTTGCCGATGACCACTTCGGCGCGGCCATGCAGGCGCTCCATTTCTTCCTGCCAGACCGCCATCTTGTCCAGCTCGTGATCGCCGGGCTTTTCACGCTCTTTGTAATATTCCTCGCGGAACACGAACATCACCACATCGGCGTCCTGCTCGATCGAGCCTGATTCGCGCAGATCCGACAGCTGCGGGCGCTTGTCCTCGCGGTTTTCCACCTGCCGCGACAGCTGCGACAGGGCGATCACCGGGATGTGCAGCTCCTTGGCGATGGCCTTGAGGCCCATGGTGATCTCGGAAATCTCATTCACGCGGTTCTCGTTCTTGCCGGTGCCGCGCACCAGCTGCAGGTAGTCCACGATCAGCACATCAAGGCCATGGGTCCGCTTGAGACGCCGGGCGCGCGCGGCCAGCTGGGAAATCGGCAGGGCGGGCGTGTCGTCGATATAGAGCGGGCAGGCCTCGAGCGCCTTGGCGGCGTCCACGAAGCGGCGGAACTCGGCCTCGGTCATGTCACCGGAGCGGATCTGCTGGGAGGGGATCTCGGAGGCCTCGGAGAGGATCCTTGCCGCCAGCTGTTCGGCGCTCATCTCGAGGGAGTAGAAGCCGACGACGCCGCCATCCACCGCCCCCTCGGAGCCATCGGGCAGGGTGCCGCGCTTGTACGCCTTGGCCACGTTGAAGGCGATGTTGGTCGCGAGCGATGTCTTGCCCATGGAGGGGCGGCCCGCGAGAATCAGCAGATCGGAGGGGTGCAGCCCGCCCAGTTTCTTGTCCATGTCGATCAGGCCGGTGGAGACCCCCGAGAGGCCGCCATCGCGCTGGTAGGCGGCATTGGCCACATTAACCGCGTCCGTTACCGCCTTGAGAAAGCTTTGAAAACCACTCTCGACCTGACCTTGTTCGGCCAGTTTGTAGAGCGCCTGTTCGGCCTCCACGATCTGTTCGCGCGGCTCGTTGGCGATGTCCACGCTGGCGGCTTTGGCCGCGATGTCACGGCCAAGGGCGATCAGATCGCGGCGCACGGCCAGATCATAGATCATCTGGGCATAGTCGCGCACCGCAAAGGCCGAGATCGCGGCACCGGCGAGACGGGCGAGGTAGGCAGGGCCGCCCAGCTCTTGCAGGCCCTCATCGCCTTCCATGAAGGCCTTGAGGGTCACCGGGCTCGCGAGGGTGTTCTTCGCGATGCGGGCGGCGGAAATCTCGTAGATGCGGGCATGGACGGGATCGTAGAAATGCCGCGCGCCGATGATGGAGGCGACACGGTCGTAGACGTCGTTGTTCGTGAGAATCGCACCGAGCAATTGCTGCTCGGCCTCGATGGAGTGGGGCATGGTCTGGGGGGCTTGAATGGCCAGTCCGCCCGCGCTCAACGTCGATATTTCGTTCATGCCGGACCCCTTGTTACCCGCCGCCGTGATAGCGAAGCGGGGCGGGGGGCGCAAATTGTATGTTTTTGTGGATAAGCTTTGGGCAAAGCTTCGCGCAGCCAGATCTTGGGTGTTCTGGCCTGTTTTTATCTACCTGTGGTGTCAGCCCTTGCGGGCGTCCTGCCAGGCGCGGGGCGATCTGAGGAAGTTTTCCACCTCGTCCAGCGTGTCCTTGGGGAAGGCATCCTGTGCCTTGGCCTCGGCCAGCACATCCCACCAGGTGCACAGGTGGTGCAGGGCAATGCCGTGATCGCCGAGCGTTTTTCCCGTCTCCGGAAAGATGTCGTAATAGAAAATGACCGCCGTGTGGCCGCAGGTCGCCCCGGTCTCGCGGATCGCATCGACAAAGCTCAGCTTGGAGCCGCCATCGGTGGTCAGATCCTCCACCAGCAGCACGCGCTGCCCCTCGCTCATGTCGCCCTCGATGCGGGCGTTGCGGCCGTAGCCTTTGGGCTTTTTGCGCACATAGGTCATCGGCAGGGCCATCCGTTCGGCCACGAGGGCGGCAAAGGGTATGCCTGCGGTCTCACCGCCTGCGATGTTGTCGAAGGCCTCAAATCCCGCATTGCGCATGACGGTGATGGTCAGGAAATCCATCAGCGTGCTGCGGATGCGCGGGTGGCTGATCAGCTTGCGGCAGTCGATATAGCTGGGCGAGGGCAGGCCGGAGGCGAGGGTATAGGGCGTGTCGGTGTTGAAGTTCACCGCCTTGATTTCAAGCAGCATGCGCGCAGTCAGGCGGGCAATCTCGGCGGCGGGGGGATAGGTGCTGGGGATCATGGCGGCAGTCTTTCAGGAGGGAGTCTTTCAGAAGGGAGTCTTTCAGGAGGCAGTCTTTCAGGGCGCGCGGGAAAGGGGGCCGCTGTTATCAGGGCTGGACGGTCCAGTGCAGCGCCATCGCGGGATCAAAGACCGTCACCGGGCCTTCGGGCGTGTCGATATGGCGGGGATGGGCGGGTGTTTGGCGCAGCAGCGTCAGCCGCTCCTCGTTCGGGGCCAGCCCGTAGAAGGCGGGACCATGCAGCGAGGTGAACCCCTCGAGCCGGTCAAGCGCGCCCTCCTGCTCAAAGACTTCCGCGAGGATCGACAGGGTATTGGGCGCGGTGAAGCAGCCCGCACAGCCGCAGGGCAGCAGTTTGTTGGCATCCGTATGCGGCGCGGAATCGGTGCCCAGAAAGAAGCGCGCATCGCCCGACGTGGCCGCCTTGCGCAGGGCGAGGCGGTGTTCCTCACGCTTGGCTACGGGCAGGCAGTAGTAATGCGGTTTGATGCCGCCCGCGAGGATGTGGTTGCGGTTGATCACCAGATGGTGGGTCGTGATCGTGGCGCCGAGGTTTTGGGTATTGGCATGGACATAGTCCACCGCGTCCGAGGTGGTGATGTGCTCCATGATCACCCGCAGCGCCGGATGGTCGCGGCGGATCGGATCAAGGATGCTGTCGATGAACACCGCCTCACGGTCGAAAATGTCGACGTCGTGATCCGTCACCTCGCCGTGCATGCACAGCGGCAGGCCGATTTCTGCCATTTTCTCCAGCACCTTCGCGACATTGGCGAAATTGGCGACACCGGAGGCGGAATTGGTGGTGGCCCCTGCGGGGTAGAGCTTGACCGCCGTGATCAGCCCCTCGGCATGGGCGGCGGCCATATCGGCGGGGTCGGTATCTTCGGTCAGATAGAGGGTCATCAGCGGGGTGAAATCATCGCCCGGCGGGATCGCGGCGCGAATCCGGTCGCGGTAGGCGCGCGCATCGGCGGCGGTAACCACGGGGGGCACCAGATTGGGCATGATGATCGCACGGGCGAAGTGGCGTGAGGTATGCGGCAGCACGGCGCGCAGCATGTCGCCATCGCGCAGGTGCAGGTGCCAGTCATCGGGACGGCGGATCGTGTGGGTGTGTGTCATGGCACGGGTGCTAGCACGCTGCGCGGGGGCGCGCTAGTCGTCTTGGTCGGGGCCGGCTTTCTGTGCTGCTTTCTGTGCTGCGGCCTGTTGTGAGGCCTGTTGTGAGGCCTGTCGTGAAATCTGGCGTGCTGCGTTCTGGGCTGCTGTGAGGCGGCGGGCAAAGCGCGGGGCATGCATGCGGGAGGTGACATTGCGCGCCAGCGCCAGCGCCAGCACCTCGCGCCCCTGCGAATCGAGGGCGGCAAGCAGATTGCGCAGGTAGGGCGGATGCATCCGGCGCGCCCGCATCATCTGTGCGAAAGCCCCGTCATCAAGGCGCTGATCCGCGATGGCGCGCAGGAGCGGGCCCAGCTGTTCCATCTCCAGCAGGTCGGTCTGCAGCGCATCGCCCATGTGGCGCAGGCGCAGCTTGCGGGTATTGGGGCGGGTGAACAGCGCTGCATGCATGGCGTCCAGCGTCTCGCGCGGGTCATAGGCGACGTAGGCCGCCTGTGCGGCGTCCAGCATATCGGGGGCATAGCCGTAGCGGGAGGTGAAATCGGTGCGGCGCATGTCGGTGAAACGGTCGTCCCATTCGGTGATGCGCGGATCCAGCGTGGCCTGCGGCTGCACCGCCAGCACATGGGCGCCGGGTGCGGCCACGGAGTAGGCGGCGGCGGCATAGCCGCAGGGGCCCGCGCCATAGAAAACCACCCGCTCGAAGCTGTCGAAGAACCCGTCGTCGATCAGCCCGTCGAAATAGGCGTAGACGTCCGCGTCCCGGAACCATGTATCCCCGTCCGAGGCGAGGCACAGGCTGGACCAGTCATGGGCCTGCATCATCTCCCACCCCAGCGGCTGCGCCAGGGATGAAAGGGCGGGGATCCCCTGCAGCGTCTCGAAAGTGACCAGCAGCGTCGCGGTTTTCTCGATGAAGGCGGCATGGTGTCGGGTGCCCAGCCGCTCGAAGCTGCCGTCCTTGCGGCACAGGTCTTCGACCGCGGCCAGCCAGTCAGCTTTTTTCATGCCGGCCAGCGACGTATCGAAAGTGAGCCTGTTCTGGGCCATGGTTCAGTCCTCAACTGTCCTGAATGGCGTGGTCTGCCTGCAGGGTCACCGAAACATCTATCAGCGCATTGAGGCAAAATTGCGGAAAAGCCGGAACAATTCGGGATCAGGGTGCCGGGGGGCGGCTATTGCGGGCCAGGGTAGCGTGGTGCAGCAGGAACTGGGCGGCCTGCCGGGTCACCGGGCGCGAGGGCGGGGTCATCAGCAGACGCCCGAACAGCGCGCGAAACGGCTCTGCCTGCATCAGCACCTCAAAGCGCGCGCCGCGCCATGCGACGGCCTGCGCGTGAAGCGTCGAGAGCTGTGGATCGGCCATGAGGGCGGCAAGACGCGCGGCGCGGGGGATGGCAAGGCTGGCGATGCTGCGGTCCTCATCGGTGTTGAAGTTCCGCTCCACCCAATAGTCAACGCCCAGCAGATCTTCGCTGTGCACCGCGCGTCCGCGATCGGCCTTGAGCACAAAGCTCTCCATCGCGCCCAGAGGGTAGTGGTTGAGCTGGACCAGCCCGTAATTGTCCTGACCGTAGTTGGAAAAGATCCGCCCGGTCGCGAAGGGTTCGGGCAGCGGCGCGCCGTTGCCATCGAACCAGCGCGCCTGCGCCAGTCTTGCCGGGACGGCGTCGCGGGGGCGGTGGACGCCGGGCTTTTTGTAGGTGCCGTCGTTGCGGTAGAGGGTCTTGAACATCGCCGCGCGCCAGGGCCAGTACATTACGGGGGGAGCGGCGCGGGTGAAACTCTCCAGTACCGGCGTATCGGTATAGTGCACGCGGTCGCCCGATCCGAAGAGCCGCCATGTGAGGGTGATGGCGGTGGCCTCGGGCAGGGCTGCGTGAAGGGCTGCGAAAGTGTGATCGCCGCAATGGATGTTGACGAATTCATCCACATCCAGCGGCAGGATCCAGTCTGCCTTGCGCAGAGCCGGGTGTTTTGCGGCCTGTTTCAGCGCGGTGAACTGGATGCCGCCGGACTCATAGGGCCCGCTGTTGCGGATGTGGGTGACATGGCCCAAAGCTTCCAGCCGGTCGAGCATGGCATCGGTGCCATCGCTGCACTCATTGGAGTAGACCAGCACATGCCCGATGCCCACCGCCTGATGATGTGCCAGCCACTCCAGCAGGAAGGCCGCTTCGTTGCGCACGCACAGGATGGCCAGCGGGCGCATGCTACCACGCCCGCCGGAAACACACGACCTTCTGGGTCGAGCCGCGGGCGTAATAGGCAAGGCCCGCATCCATCATGGCGCGGAAGACCGCATTCACCCCTGCGGGGCCGATATATTGCGGATGCAGCTCGATCATTGCGCCGCGCAGGCCGGTGAGGTCCAGCATCGGCAGCAGCTGCGCCTCCGCCCCTTCGATGTCCGCGATCAGGATCGTGGGGGCTACGTCGCGGAACACCTCTGCGGCGTCCAGAACATCGACCTGCATTTTTTGCACGGTGTCGGGCGTGTCGCCCTCCAGCGGCGCCATCGAGGAGGACAACAGATTGTTGCGCACGTAGAAATCCGCACGCCCCGCCTGCGCCCCCAGCAGGGCGTGGACCACATGGGCGTTGCTGAGCCCGTTGGCGGCATGCACGGCGCGGATGTAGGGGATCAGGGCGGGATTGGCCTCAAAGGCGTGGACCGATGCGATTTTGCGCCGCGTGGCGACCAATGTGGACATGAAGCCGATGCCCGCGCCCAGCTCCAGCACGGTATCACCGTCGCGCACCAGCTTGAGGACGCACTGCGCTTCCTTGGCTTCATAGCGGTCCTCGCGCAGCGATGCGCGCAGCTGTCCGGTGATGAAAGTTCCATCCTTGGGGAATTTCATGCCTTTGGACAGGATGTAGTGCGCAGGCGTGGGGGTCTGGGCCATTCAGCTCTCCATGTCGAGGGCGAGAGCGTAGGCCACCCGCTCCGTCGGTGTGAGCTGCATCGCCAGCGCCTCGGTGTAGAGATCGGCAAATTCGGGGGTGCGGTGCAGCTGTGCGGCGCGGGTCTTGTGCCAGCTCAGGCCGGCCTCGTGCCAGTGGCGCAGGGTGTCATCCGCCAGCAGCCGGTCGTATTCCAGCCGCAAACGGGGGATGTTGCGTTTGATGGTGATGTCGCGGTGATCTGACCAATCCATGCGGATCCAGTAGTTGATCCCGATGGTGCGGTCCACATGCAGGGCGCGGCCCCTCTGGCGTTTGATCAGGAAGGACTCAGCCGAGCGCAGGGCGTAATGGTTGAGCTGCAGCAGATCGTAGCCCACGGATTTCTTTGACGACCGCCAGCCGTTCCTTGCCGCCTCCCGGGTGATGTCGCGGCCTGAACCATTGACCCATTTGACCGTCCCGGCAAAGGCAGGATCAAGCTTGTTGGGACGGTGACATGAGATTTTTCCGTAGGCGCCGATATTTCTGAACATCGTCTTGAAGCCCCAGACGGTGTGCGGCTTGGGGCAGAAGCTGGGCGCGCAGGCATCGAACTGGTCGATCACGAAGCCGTCTTGCAGCCGGTGCACCCCGTTGTGGCCAAACATCCGCCAGGTCATCGCGATATTGGTGGCATCGGGGACCGCATCGAGAAAATCCTGCACGGTGCCATTGCCGCAGCGCACGTTCATGAATTCATCCACATCGATGTGGATGATCCACTCCGCCTGCGTGATCAGCGGCTCCAGCAGGGCGCGGTTGAGGGCGTGTTGCTGGGGTGATTTGCCTTTCCAATCGTCGTTGTTGCGGTGCTGGAGCACGCCCATGGCCTGCAGCCGGTCGAGGATCTGACTGGTGCCATCCTCGCATCCATTTGTATAGATAAGGAAATTATCGATGCCCATGGCGCGGTGATGGGCGATCCATTCGACAATATAGGGCGCTTCATTTTTCATGCAGCCTACGATGACGGTGCCGCTGCTGCCCTCGGGCAAGCTGCGCTGCACCACGGGCGCATAGGCCGCAGCCTGCGCTTCCTCATCGACGGTGCCCACCCGGTTGTGCGGCGCAAAGGACGATCCGCGCAGCTTTTCGAAGTTTTTCAGCGCGCGCGGCGGCAGCAGCTTGCGGGCGGTATCGGTGAGGCCCTCCTGGGTCGTGTCGGTGGAGGCCTCGGGCGGTGTTACCTCTGCCGGACGTGTGCGGCGGTTTTGCCGGGCCGCGCGGGTGGCCTTGTCGATGCGCCACATGAAGCCCAGCAGATATTGCGAGGCGCGGTAGCCGAAGAGCGGATCGGCCTCGGTCCATGAGCCCGTGGCCTGCGGTGCTGTGAAAGTCTCCGCGTGCAGGCCGGGATGCTGGCTGCGCAGCGCCTCGAGCCCCGGGGCGAGGGATGCGGTGACGGGATGCAGGCGGCCCACGTCGAGGGGCGGGCCGTCCACCGCCACCTCCTGCACGAAGCTGCGCCACATCTTCCGGGGTAGTGCGCGCTGGTGGCTGGCCAGCATGCGCAGGATCAGCGCGTTGAGCTGGCGGCCGCGCGCAAGGCTGGCGGCGGAGACCGGGGGGGGCGGCACAGCCGCTTCTGTCCGGCCGATGCTGTCTGTGATGTCGAAGGCTGCGCGGACCGCATCCGTGACCTCCGCGCCGGCAAACCGGGCGGCATCGTAGCCGTGCAGGGCGACACTGCCGGTGCCAAAGCCGTCTTCCCAGAACGCCACCAGCCCGGGAAGGTCCAGCCACGCGAGGGGACCTTGGGTCTGGGCAAAGATGCCTGCGGCGGGATCAGGATGTGGGCAGCGCTTGAGGGCTGCCGCGCGCCAGTCGGTCGTCCCCGCCAGCTCCAGCTCCGCCTGCAGGGACAGGCCGCGCCCTTCGAGGATCTGCGCGGCATAGGCGCGCGCCAGCATCCGGGCGGGCAGATCCACATGCGCCACGATGCGGATATCTTCGGACAGGGGGGCCAGCATCGCACGCAGGCGCGCCAGCTCGGTGAGGGTGGTCAGACCGGCGCCCAGCTGCGCGCAAGACAGGATCAGCGCGCGTGGCTGATGCTGTGCCACCTCACGCGCGAGATCTTCCATGACCTTGCCGCGCAGCAGCGCCTGTTGCTGCGGCGTGATGACGCCTCGGCTGTAGCGCAGCGGGTCGATCGCCTCGGCATCGCTGGCGGCCATGAACAGGCGGGTGTGGCTCCGGCTGCCGGGGCTGCGCGCGAAGAGCACGCCCTGCGCCAGCAGCTGCGCGCGCTTGTCCGCCAGCACGGCATGCACCCTCGCGGCGCTGACCTCCTCGGGGCCGATGTGCAGGTAGATCCGCATCAACCCTCCCTGTGATCCGGGTTTGCATTGGCCCGTCCCCACCATGGCAGGGACCGGCCCAGATGTGCGGCAACGGCCGCCTGCGCGCCCGGATCGCTGACGGTATATTCCAGATAGGCGGGATCACCGGCAAAGATCAGGCGCAGATGCGCGTAATGCCCGTCGATCCACTGGATCCGCTCGCGCGATGTTTCGCCGTAGCCGGGCGGCAGGCCGGGAATATTGGCGGCAGGCAGGCGCGCCGTGCCCAGATCGGACCAGGCCAGCATGGAGCGCGAGATGTCCCAGCTGTCGCGGATGGAGGCCAGAAACCGCACCTGAGGGTGATGGCGGCGGATCGCGTCGATGATCGCGAAATCCATCTGCGGCCAGAGCGATTTGCCTTTGCGCAGACAGCTCAGTTCCGTCAGGGCGGTGAAATCCTCAAAGAGCGCTGCCGGATCGCCGCTGGTGAAGTAGCCTTGATAGAGCAGATCGGCCACGAAAGCGTCCCTGAGCGCGGGCGTGGTGGTCTGGCGCGGGCGGATGCGGTGGTCTGCCACGCGGTAGCCTGCGATTTTCAGCGCCCGCGCGAGCGAGGTCGTGCCGGTCTTGGGCAGGCCCAGATTGACCACCTCAAGCCTGCTCATTGAGGGTCCTCCAGCAGGCCCAGATCGCGCAGCATCGCCTCTTCCTCCGGGGGTAATGTGCTGGCGGTGCGCAACTGTGCGCGCATCGCGCGGTATGCGGGCAGCTCCAGCAGCGCATCGCGTCGGGCCTTGTGGGCTGTCACACAGGCCGCATGCAGCGCGCCGATGTTGCCCTGCGCCTTGAGCGCGTCCATCCGCGCCGTCAGGGCGGGCAGGTAGCGGTGGATCGAGGTATCCTCCCAGGCGGGATCATTGCGCGCGCGCCAGTAGGTACTGTCAAAGCTGCGGTTCTCGCGGTTCACATCGCCCCGGTCGGTCTTGACCAGATAGCTGTCGAGACTGCGCAGGGCATAATGGTTGAGCGTGGCGAAATGGCGCGATCCTGCTGCGGGAAACCGCCGGATGCGGCGCGGATTGGCCGCCACCAGAAACCGGTGCGGCACATCGCGCCCTGATCCATCCGTCCAGCGCGGGCGCAGCTTTTTCTTGACCTTGGGCTGAAAGAACGGGCGGTGCGCGCCGTAGTATTGCAGAGGAAAGTCCTTACGGACCAATGACTTGACCTCCACCGCCGCTTCGCCACACCACAGATCGGGATTGTGGCTGCGGATGAACTGCGCGATCACGGGTCGGTCCTCGAACGCCTCAATGCCGTTGTTGGCAAAGAACTGGAAATTCAGGCTGATGGTCTGCGGATCACCGCATGCCTCGATCAGCGCGGCAAAGCTGTGATCGCCCACATGGATGTTCGGGAACTCATCCACATCCGCAATCCAGATCCAGTCGGCCTCCTTGACCACACTCTGCCCCTTGGCGTCTTTCAGCGCTTCCATCTGGTAATTGCGCCCCTGCGCTGGGTTCGGCAAATGCACTACATGGCCCAGCTCCGCCAGCGCATCCAGCAGCAGATCCGTGCCGTCATCGCAATCGTTGGAATAAAACAGAAAGTCGGTCACACCGATGCACTGGTGAAAGGCGATCCATTCGAGCAGGAAGGGCCCCTCGTTCT
>Ga0136587_1000412_pt1 | contig 11840 bp, 8 predicted proteins | sample AntRauMFilla1563_FD_101386 | JGI IMG/M metagenome (GOLD analysis project Ga0136587, IMG submission 101386) | Saline lake microbial communities from Rauer Islands, Antarctica - Metagenome Filla 1 #563 | ecosystem: Environmental > Aquatic > Non-marine Saline and Alkaline > Saline | place... | reverse complement strand
GGCCAATTGATCTCCTCTATATTTTCTATTTCCAGAACGAGTGTATTGTCCATTCCAAGGGTATTTCTTTTGTCCTTTGTATATGTTATACTCTCTGTTACCAACTAATGCTACAGCTGCATATTCCCATTCCGCTTCAGTAGGTAGTCTGTATTCTGGTAAAATTAAACCAGAGTTTCTTTGTGCATACACATTTTTATCTGTTTCTGCAACTTGTTTTCTTCCACCGTTTAATTGTCTTTTTAACAAAATTTCTTCACTACCACCTAACGTTTGTGTTGGCGCAGCTAAGTATGTTTCTGTACTAAAAGTAGACTCTGCATTTATTTCATTACCTAAACTGATTTTAGTATCTTTTTTTAAGTAACCTTCTCTTTCAAGTATATTTTCGTTTACACGATCTGTTCTCCATTTACTAAATTCAACTGCTTGAATCCAATTAACGCCTACTACAGGATATTCTGAATAAGCAGGATGTCTTAAATAGTTATTTGTCATCGTTTCATTGTAACCTAAACGATTTCTCCAAACTAATGTATCTGGAATTGCACCTGTATATATATTTTTGTAATTTTCATCTTCAGGCGGGAATACTGTCTTTAACCAAAATAAGTATTCTGTATACATTAAATTTGTTGTTTCCGTTTCATCCATAAAGAAAGACTGAACGTGCTGTTGATTTGGAGCATTGTTCCAATCGTGCATAGGATCATCCTGTACTTTCCCCATTGTAAAGGTTCCGCCTTCTACGGAAACCATTCCTGGAGGTGTTTCTTGTTGTGTAAACTTTTCATTGTATTGGAAACCACCTTTTTTATCGTTGATTTTCCACCCTGTGGCTTTTGATCCACCTTTAGTTCCTGAGTTCTTACTACAACTAGTAAAACCTATTGCTATTGACATTGCCAATATCAATTTTAAAGTCATAATTTTCTTAATTTTCATACTTTAGTAGGTAATAATTTAGAGTCGCAAGATAATAATTATGTATTAAATTGCAACATGTTTTTAAAAAAATGTAAAAAAATATTAATTTGTCATTAACTAATATAAATACCAAACGTGTTTTTATATTTTTTATTGCATTTATGTCGTTTTAATAAAATTTTTTTTTCTCTTTGTAATATATAGCAATAATTAGCGTTTTGTTTAGGATGAAAAAGATTTTGATACTTAGTATGTTTTTTTTTATGTCTGTTTTGCATGCTCAGAACACACAAAAGGTTACCATAAATTGGTTAGAGGATTTACAGTATTCTTCGGGTGATGCAATGTCTACTTTTCCTCGATTTGATGGTGCTACTTATGATTTGGATATTTCAGCAAAGAAAATTTCTTTCAAAAAATCGTTTAAGACGTCTTTTCCTGTAGATAAAAGTTCCTTAAGGGTTTTTAATATTGTTTACCAATCGATTTCAAACGAGGATTTACGTTTTCTAGATGTTTCTAAAATTTCTTCTTCTGTAGATGCTTCTATCGAGAGCGTTTTGGCCAGAGATTTACATTATGGCTTATTAGCTTTAAGCCCTATTATTAAAGATAATGGCGCTTTTAAAAAGATTATTTCATTCGAATTCAGTTTTAAGGAAGAGCTTGCAAATAGATCTTCCAGTTTTAGGAACACTTCAGTCCTTTCAAATTCTGTTTTGAGTAATGGCTTATGGCATCGTTTTTATGTTGAAAAATCTGGTGTGTATAAATTATCCAAATCTTTTTTGCAGTCCATAGGTGTAAATGGGAATGTAAATCCGCAAAATATTAGAATATATGGAAATGGTGGGAGGATGTTGCCTTTATTAAATAGTATTGATTATCCTATTGACTTGGAAGAAAATGCGATACAATTTATTGGAGAAGCAGATGGTGTTTTTGATGATTCTGATTATATTCTCTTTTATGCTGAAGGTATTGATGTCTGGAATAACGAGAGTCTTACTAGTGTTAATTTGTATGCGGATAAGTCTTATTATTATGTAACAACAGCAGGGCAGGGTAAAAGAATCCAACAAGCAGTTGAGCCAACTAGTCCTCCAAGTATCGTTTTTTCTAATTATGATTCTTTTTTTGTTTATGAAAAAGATTTAGTAAATTCTGGAAAAGTAGGTAGAAGATGGTTTGGAGAACAATTTATTATAAACGATAACCAGACTTTTGATTTTGTTTTGCCAAATTTAGATTTAAGCGCACCTATAACTACTAAAATTAACTTTGCATCTAAATCATTTGGAAATACTTCTTTCGCAATTAAAGCGAATAATCAAGTTATTGGGAATGTTTTTTTTCCTGCCATTCCCTCTACAAGCGGTCTTGAGGGTTTTGAAAATGTTTTAAATGCTTCGTTCACATCTGCAACTACGAGTATTTCTATTAATTTAGTGTATAATAATGGTGGAGTACCTTCTTCAAATGGTTATTTAGATTTTATTCAATTAAAAACGAAAAGAAATTTAGTTGGTTTTGGACAACAATTTCCCTTTTTTAACGATTCTGAAGCTATAAATATAGGAGTTGGTCAATATTCTATTACTAATGCGTTGCAAATTTCTGAAGTTTGGGATGTTACAGACAGGTTTAATGTTACAAATTACACAAATGGTTCGGGTTCTAATTTTGACTTTAAAGTTAATTTAGGAACGACTAAGAATTACATTGCCGTAAATCCGTCTGATTTCTATATTCCTTTAAGAGAATCTAATACAATAGTTCAAAATCAAAATCTTAAAGGCACTATATTTCAAAATAAGCAAGGTAATTTTCAAGATATAGATTATTTAATTATAACTCCTGAGAACTTAATTTCCCAAGCAGATAGATTGGCAAATTTTCACAGAGGTAATTCAGGAATGTCTGTAAAAGTTGTTTCCTTAGGGTCAATTTATCAAGAGTTTTCTTCTGGTAAACAAGATATTGCTGCTATTAGAAATTTTATTAAATATGTTTACCAGAATGCTTCTTCTCCTAATAATAAAGTAAAATATGTAAATTTATTTGGGGACGCTTCCTACGATTATAAAAATAGAATTTCTGGAAATACAAATATAGTTCCTGTATTTCATGGTTTTAATCCATTGGCAAATGAGGTTAATAATAGCACCAATTTTTCTTTGTTTTCTTCCTTTATGTCAGATGACTTTTACGGTTTGATGGACGATTCTGAAGGTCCAATGTTAAATAGAATAGATGGAATAGATATTGCAACAGGAAGAATGTTGGTTTCTTCATTGCAACAAGCTAGTGAAATGGTAGATAAAGTTGTGGAATACCATGATGAGAAATCCTATGGAAGATGGCGCAATAATTATGTTATTTATTCAGATGATGCAGATGATCGAACAGACGCAACTCTACAGGTAGGATTAGATGATTTGGCAAATACTTTAGTAGCGCAAAAACCATTTGTTAATGTAAAAAAAATTCATACAGATGCTTATTTGCAACAAGTTGCGGCTGGTGGAGAAAGATATCCTGAGGCAAAAGCAGACTTTTTAGATGCTATAAGTTTAGGCGCTTTGGTTTTTAATTATTTCGGACACGGAAATGAAGAGTCTTTGGCTAGAGAACGGTTGTTTGAGAAAATTGACGCACAAAATTTAACAAATAAGTATAGATATCCTTTGTTTATAACCATTACTTGTGAATTTACTCGTTTCGATGATCCAGGTAGATTTACCGGGGGGGAATATATGTATTGGAATACAACTGGCGGTGCAATTGGATTAATTGCAACTACAAGACAAATTGGAATTACTACGGGCTATAATATGAATAATATTTTTAGTGAAGAAGTATATGCTTTTGGATCTACAAATTATCCTACAATAGCAGAGGCTTTGCGTTTAACTAAATTAAGAATAGGAACAGATAATAGACGAGTAGTTTTTTACATAGGGGATCCTGCTTTAAAATTAGCAATTCCAAAACCAAAAGTAGTTTTAACTAAAGTTAATGATGTAGCTATTAATCTTCCAACAGATGTTTTTCAGGCGCTAAGCTTAATGAAAATTGAAGGAGAAATTGTCGACCAATTTGATGCTTTAGTGCCAAACTATAATGGCGATTTGGCGGTTCAAATTTTTGATAAAGACAATAATAGAAGTACATTAGGTAATGATGGAACAATAGACGGATCTGGGCAAGTAATTATTATGGATTTTACCACATCGGGCGAAACAATATTTAGAGGAAATGCTTCAGTGGTAAATGGTAAATTCGCTTTTAATTTTATTGTGCCACAAGATATTAGAATTCCTTTAGGAAACGGTAAAATTAGTTTTTATGCAAAAAATGCTAATCCAAACCTAGAAGATCAAACAGGTTACAATAAAGATATACAAATAGGAGGAGTAAATACAAATGCCCCTTTAGATAATACTGCTCCTATTGTTAAGTTGTATATGAATGATGAAGGTTTTGTTTCTGGAGGAATTACAAACTGTTCGCCTTATTTATTAGCTTTTTTGGAAGATCAAAATGGTATAAATACGGCAAGTGGTATTGGTCACGATATAGTTGCAATTCTGGACGGAGACGAATCAAATCCTTATGTTTTAAATGATTATTACGAAACTGAAACTGACGACTACACAAAAGGTAAAGTCCGTTTTTTGTTCAGAGATTTAGAAGCAGGCCTGCATACTATTGTTTTTAAAGCTTGGGACGTTTATAATAATTTAGTAACACAAGAAATTCAATTTAATGCCGTTTGTAGTAGTGATGGATTACAAATCGAAAGAGTCTTAAATTATCCAAACCCTTTTGTGAGTTACACTGAATTTTGGTTTACCCATAACATGCCCTTTGAAGCGCTAGATGTTCAGGTACAAATTTTAACCATAACAGGAAAAATTGTAAAAACAATAAACCAACAAGTCATAACCGATGGTTTTCTGTGCAGGGAGATTACTTGGGATGGAAAAGACGATTTTGGAGACAAAATTGGTAAAGGAGTTTATGTTTATAAATTAAAAGTACGTTCTACAACAACAGGAAAAACCGCAGAAAAATTCGAGAAACTTGTAATCCTATAATTAAGTATTATATTTGTCCAATTAAATGAGAAATTAAATGAAAAAAAGTGCTTTATTTTTTACCTTAATTCTAACTTGTCAGTTTGCAAAAGCGCAAGACGATAATAGAGTAATTACAACAGGAGTTCCCTTTTTATTAATAGCTGCGGATGCTCGTTCTGCCGGTATGGGAGACATGGGAGTGGCTACTTCAGCAGATGCTTATTCGCAACAACACAATCCAGCTAAATATGCATTTTCTTTAGAAAAACAAGGTTTTTCTGTAAGTTATACGCCTTATTTAACAAGTATTGCTAACGACATCTCATTAGGTCAAATAACTTATTTTAATCGTATAAATGAAAGAAGTGCTTTTGCTACCTCAATGCGTTATTTTGGTTTAGGAGACATACAATTAACTAATGATATTGGAGAGCCTTTGAATACTGTAAATCCAAACGAGCTTGCAGTAGATGGTTCTTATTCTTTAAAATTAAGCGATCGTTTTGCAATGGGTATTGGCGCAAGGTTTGTGCGTTCGGCACTTAGAATTCCATCTGAAAATAATGATGTTAAAGCAGCTACAACATTTGCAGTTGATATTGCTGCATATTATCAGTCGGAAGAAATTGTTTACGACGATTTTAATGGCCGTTGGAGAGCAGGAATCAACTTGCAAAATATGGGGCCAAAAATTAATTATAATAATGATGGTAATGATGCGTTAGCTAATTTTATGCCTGCAAATTTGCGTTTAGGTCTTGGCTTTGATTTTATTTTTGACGAATACAATAAAATTAGCATAACGGGTGAAGTTACTAAATTAATGGTTCCTACTCCTCCTGCAAGAGTTGTCGCTTTTGATGCAAATAATAACGGAAATTTCACGGACGACGGAGATATTTCTCTAGCTGATGCAAATAATGCAAATAACCAAGCTATTTCAGACTATCGACAAACAACTTGGACAACGGGTATTTTTAAATCATTTGGAGATGCACCAAATGGATTAAGTGAAGAATTTAGAGAAATAACATATGCTTTAGGTGCTGAATATTGGTACCAAGATTCGTTTGCGTTAAGAACAGGTTATTTTCATGAAAGTGAAGTTAAAGGGGCAAGAAAGTATTTTACTTTAGGAGCGGGTTTTAAATATAACATTGTTAAAATTGATGTTTCTTATTTGTTTTCTGCCTCAAAAGTTAGAAACCCATTAGAAAACACCTTGCGTTTTTCTCTAACATTTAATTTTGGAGACAAATACGATGAACTTTAAATAAAAGATATAAATTATAAATTATCCAAATTCTAGTTTAAGAATTTGGATTTTTTTTCCTCAAATATGAAAAATTTTTCAATTAAAATCACTTTTTCAGAATACCAAAATTTAGAAGAGTTAAGTGCTTCAGAAAAAGAAATGATGCTTTTAGCCATTGCTGCCAGAAAGAAAGCATATGCTCCTTATTCAAAATTTACAGTTGGATGTGCTATTGTTTTAGATAATGGAGAAGTTATAGAAGGTTCCAACCAAGAAAACGCAGCCTATCCATCCGGTTTATGTGCAGAGCGAGTCGCTATTTTTTATGCAGGCGCAAAATACCCAAATGCTAAAGTTTTACAGTTATTTATTACTGCGTCTCCTGAAAACATAGATTTAGAACAACCTATTCCGCCTTGTGGTGCTTGCAGGCAATCTATTGCAGAATATGAATCTAAACAAGATGCTCCTATAGAAATTTATTTTATGGGTGGAAAAGGAAAAATTTACAAATCAGATTCTTTAAATAATATACTTCCGTTTATGTTTGATAAAAATTATCTGTAATTTTCACTACTATTATTAAAAGAATAGTAAAAAAGGAAAATTTAATTGAAATTAATTTCTTCAATAGATTTGTATGTAGTATTTTTGTTTTTTGTTATGTTTTATAAGATGTGTGTTCTATAAGGTGTTCGAAAAAATATCCAATTTAATAAAAAAACCAATGAAGCCAATAACAAAAGAAGTTTACCTTAAGTGGTATGAGAATATGCAATTATGGAGAAAGTTTGAAGATAAACTTGCTGCACTGTATATTCAACAAAAAGTAAGAGGTTTTCTTCACTTATATAATGGTCAAGAGGCAGTGTTAGCAGGTGCTTTACATGCTATGGATTTGACTAAAGATAAAATGATTACAGCATACCGTAATCATGTTCAGCCTATTGGTATGGGGGTTGATCCTCGTAAAGTAATGGCTGAATTATTAGGTAAAGTTACTGGTACTTCAAAAGGTATGGGTGGTTCTATGCATATTTTTTCTAAGGAACACCGTTTTTATGGAGGACACGGTATTGTGGGTGCACAAATTCCAGTAGGAGCAGGTCTTGCATTTGCCGATAAATATTTTGAAACTGGTGGTGTTACTTTAACTTATTTTGGAGACGGTGCAGCTCGCCAAGGTTCTTTGCACGAGGCTTTTAATATGGCTATGTTGTGGAAATTACCAGTTGTGTTTATTGTAGAGAATAATGGTTATGCAATGGGAACTTCTGTTGAAAGAACTGCAAATCATACCGATATTTGGAAACTAGGGTTAGGTTACGAAATGCCTTGCGGACCAGTTGATGGTATGAATCCTGTAAAAGTTGCTGAGGCAATGCACGAAGCAATGGAAAGAGCTCGTCGTGGAGATGGGCCTACATTTTTAGAAATGAAAACATATCGTTACAGAGGACATTCTATGTCGGATGCACAATTATATAGATCAAAAGAAGAAGTAGAAGAATATAAGAAGATTGATCCTATTACGCAAATTTTAGATATTATTAAAGAGAATAATTACGCTACAGAAGCGGAGATTGAAGAAATTAATAAAAGGGTAAAAGATTTGGTTGAAGAATGCGTAACATTTGCTGAAGATTCTGATTATCCAGAAACACAGCAACTGTATGACATGGTTTACGATCAACAAGATTATCCATTTATTCCTCATAAATTATAAATAGTATGGCTATAGTAATTACAATGCCTCGTTTGAGCGACACGATGATGGAAGGAACTGTTGCAACTTGGCTTAAAAAAGTTGGTGACAAGATTTCAGAAGGAGATATTTTAGCTGAAATTGAGACAGATAAAGCAACAATGGAATTTGAGTCTTTCAATGAAGGTACTTTATTACACATTGGAATTCAAGAAGGAGAAACTGCAACTGTAGATTCTTTGTTGGCAATTATTGGTAAAGAAGGAGAAGATATATCTAGTTTATTAAATAGTGCTAAAGCAGAAGAATTAAAAGAAGAAGAAAAAACAGCAAGTGCTACTTCAGACTTACCAGAAGGAGTAATTGTTGTAACAATGCCTCGTTTGAGTGATACAATGACTGATGGTACTGTAGCAACATGGTTAAAACAGGTAGGGGACAAAATTTCAGAAGGAGATATTCTTGCTGAAATCGAAACAGATAAGGCAACAATGGAATTTGAATCTTTTAATACGGGTACATTGTTGTACATAGGTATAAAAGAAGGTGAAACAGCTCCTGTAGATACTATTTTAGCAATTTTAGGGCCTGCTGGAACAGATGTTTCGGGTATTGCGGCTAATTATACAGCGGGTAGTACTTCGACTAATACTCCAAAAGAGGCTGTTTTAGAAACGCCAAAAGAAAATGTAAATACTACTATTAATACAGCGGTAGCTGCAAATGACGGTGCAAGAATTTTTGCTTCTCCATTAGCTAAAAAAATAGCAGAGGAGAAAGGAATTAATTTATCTCAAGTTTCTGGTTCTGGTGGAAATGGAAGAATAGTAAAAAGCGATGTAGAGAATTTTACACCTCCTGTTGCAGCTTCAAATGTTGCTCAAGCAGAAAGTAAAGCTCCAACTGCGATTGCCGCAGCGCAACCGTTTGTGCCTGCAGGCGAAATATTGCAAGAAGAGATTAAAAACTCTCAAATGCGAAAAACAATAGCTCGTCGTTTAGCCGAATCTAAATTTACAGCGCCACATTATTATCTAACAATTGAATTAGATATGGATAATGCAATTAAATCTCGTGGTTTAATTAATGCCTTACCAGACACAAAAGTATCCTTTAACGATATGGTTGTTAAAGCATCTGCAATGGCATTGAAAAAACATCCAAGAGTAAATTCTCAATGGAGAGAGGATGCAATGGTAATTAATTATCACGTAAATATAGGCGTTGCTGTTGCTGTTGAAGATGGTTTAATGGTTCCTGTGTTGAAATTTACAGATCAAATGAGTTTAACGCAAATTGGTGTAAACGTAAAAGATTTAGCAGGTAAAGCAAAATCTAAAAAAATTCAACCTTCAGAAATGGAAGGAAGTACTTTTACTATTTCTAATTTAGGGATGTTTGGTATTCAATCGTTCACTTCCATTATTAATCAGCCAAACTCAGCTATCTTATCAGTAGGTGCAATTATTGAAAAACCAGTCGTTAAAAACGGACAAATAGTGGTAGGTAATACAATGGTTGTTACATTGGCTTGCGATCACAGAACAGTAGATGGCGCAACTGGAGCTCAATTTCTACAAACATTTAAAGCGTTTATGGAAAATCCAGTAACGATGTTAGCATAAAAAAAACAGTTAATATTTTTATATAAATCCCAACTTTTGTTGGGATTTTTTTATTTTTACTAAAAACATATCTTATGAAAAAAATTTTATTTTTTACTGCACTTCTAGTGCTTTCTTGTAAAACTAACCAGGCTGTTCATACTACTCAAGAAGAGCCATTTGCTGTTTCTGCAATCAATTTTGCGGAAGAAAAAAATGTTTCTAAAACACTTTCTTTCTTGGCTTCTGATGCTTTAGAAGGTCGCGATAGTGGAAGTGCCGGTATAGAGAAAGCAAGTGTTTTTTTAGAAAATTTATTAAAAGAAAATAATGTAAAACCTTACTTTAAGACATACCGCGACACACTTTCAAATTTTGATAAAACTTCTTATAATATTGTAGGTTACATCGAAGGTACTGATGTTAATTTGAAAAACGAATTTGTTATTATTGGAGCGCATTATGACCATATAGGTAAAATATCTGCTGTAAATGGAGATGATATTGCAAACGGCGCAAATGATAATGCGTCTGGATCAACAGCAGTAACAGAAGTAATGAAATATTTTGCTCAAAGCAAAAGCAATAAAAGAAGTTTGTTATTTGTGTTTTTCTCTGCTGAAGAAAAAGGACTTTTGGGCTCAAAACATTTGGCAAAAAAATTAAAGGAACAGAACCTGAATTTGTATTTTATGTTTAACTTTGAAATGATTGGAGTTAAAATGAAGCGTGATGATATGTTGCTTTATTTAACGGGTTTTGGTAGAAGCAATATGGCGCAAATTATGAATGAATATGCAGGCGAAAAACTCGTTGGATATATCCCAATTCAATCCAAATACCAATTGTTTAGAGCCTCAGATAATTATCCTTTTTTTAATGAGTTTGATGTGCCAGCTCAAACAGTTTCTACTTTTGATTTTGAAAATTTTGATTTTTACCATCAACCAGACGACGAATTTGAATTAATGGATACAAAGCACATGACAAATGTTGTAAATAAAATGATTCCAGTTTTAGATAAAATGATGAATGCTAACTCGAAAGAAATTCAATTGAATAAATAATGAAAAATATAATTATTACAGGAACCTCCCGCGGAATTGGTTATGAATTAGCATTACAATTTGCTAATGAAGGACACAACGTTTTAGCTATTTCAAGAAAAAAGCCACAGGTTTTCATCGATCATAAAAATATAACTTGCTTGTCAATAGATATTTCTGATAAGGAACAATTTATTCAAGTAGAGCAGTTTTTAAATTCGACTTGGAAAAAAGTAGATGTACTTATTAATAATGCAGGAAGTTTGTTGAATAAACCTTTTGAAGAAATTTCTTTTACAGATTTTGAAAATGTGTACAAAGTAAATGTTTTTGCTGTAGCCGAATTAACCCGTATTTGTGTTCCATTTATGCAAAAAGGAAGTCATGTTGTAACCATTAGTTCTATGGGCGGAATTCAAGGTAGTACGAAGTTTCCTGGTTTGGCAGCTTATAGTTCTAGTAAAGGAGCTGTAATTACACTTTCAGAATTATTAGCGGAAGAATATAAAGAAAGCGGAATAGCATTTAATGTTTTGGCGCTGGGTGCGGTAAATACTGAAATGCTACAAGAAGCTTTTCCAGGATATGAAGCGCCTATTTCTGCAAATGAAATGGCAAATTATATCCACGATTTTTCTTTAAATGGAAATAAATTTTATAACGGGAAAGTATTGCAAGTTTCAGCAACAACACCTTAGTTATTAATTATTATGAATAAAGAAAGTGCAATTCAGCTATTTGATAACAATAAAGTTAGAACCACTTGAGATAATGAATAATAAAAATGGTTTATTTCTATTATTGATGTAATTGAATTTTTAACAAATAGTGATTGTCCAAGAAAATATTAGAGGGATTTAAAAGCAAAATTAAAAAAGGAAGGAAGTGAATTGTCCGATAAAATTGGACAGTTCAAAATGCAAGCACGAGATGGAAAAATATGCTTAACAGATGTTGCGGATACAGAACAGCTTTTTCGTTTATTCTTTCTCCAAAAGCAGAGCCTTTTAAACTTTGGTTAGCCAAAACAGCTTCAGAACGATTAGACGGATTACAAGATTCAGAAATAACAAGTGACAAAGCTTTAGAACAATATTTACAATTAGATTACTCCAAAAATTGGATCAATCAACGTTTTAAAAGTATTGAAATTCGAAATGAGTTAACGGACGAATGAAAAAAACAGAGGTTATAGAAGGACAACAATTTGCCATTCTAACG
>Ga0136587_1000410_pt1 | contig 11857 bp, 6 predicted proteins | sample AntRauMFilla1563_FD_101386 | JGI IMG/M metagenome (GOLD analysis project Ga0136587, IMG submission 101386) | Saline lake microbial communities from Rauer Islands, Antarctica - Metagenome Filla 1 #563 | ecosystem: Environmental > Aquatic > Non-marine Saline and Alkaline > Saline | place... | reverse complement strand
GCGGTGCTTCTCGATACTATTCTGATGCTTTCAAAGAAGCCTTTGGATTGGAATGCAAGGCGATCAAAAAAGTGCGTGAAGAGACTGGATTAGACAATGTGATCGTAATGATTCCTTTCTGCCGCACCCCGGCAGAAATGAAGCGAGTGCTCGACACTATGGCTTCATTCGGATTGGTACGCGGCGAAAATGGACTTAAAGTATACCTTATGGCCGAACTCCCTTCCAACATTATGCTTGCCGAGCAATTTGCTGAGCACATCGATGGTTTTTCTATCGGGTCAAACGACCTGACACAACTTACCCTCGGACTGGATCGCGACTCAAGTCTGGTTGCTCACCTCTACGATGAGCGGAATGAAGCAGTGAAAATGATGATCAGTCAGCTGATCAAAAGTGCTAAAAAAATGAATGTAAAGGTCGGTATTTGTGGGCAGGGCCCTTCTGACTTTCCCGATTTTGCAGCCTTTCTGATCGAAGAAGGGATTGATACCATATCTGTGACACCCGATTCCATGTTAAAGACACTACGAGCAGTTCATAAGCTGGAAAATGGCAAAGAATAGTAGCACTTTCAGAACTCAGGATGTATTAGTATAGCTTTTGGAAAAGTTCTCTGGATAAAATCCTAATATGGGTTGTATACTTGAGGTCCAATTCTCCAAATCTCTTTGAATACAGATTTTAACCGATTATAATCAAAATTTAACCTTTAAATCAACCAAAGGTGCTTCATTTTAGGTGAATAAAAATTACGTCTTATTTGGAAATATGTTTTTAGATCAACCCCACAAAATTAAACTATGAATATCCGTGGGTGAAAATCCATGGATTCAAGTTCAGTCTACCAAAGCTCAAATCCGAAAGGCCTTAACTATCCAATAAATGAACAATAAGCCAAATTTCAAGAAACTAAAGCCAGAATTTTAAAAATTATGTGTATTCAAACGCAGACCATAGCCAAAATTAAAATCTGCCCCGTTTGGTATAGAATCTATCACTAATCATAAAAGAATTCTATCATTTATTGAGTGGAAATACGATGTCTCGTAAGGCTCAAAAATTTCTTCAAAACAGATACACGGAGTTCATTGAGCATAACACAGTGAGAATATGACTAACAAGGCATTCTTACAGTTGACCCATGGGGCGATATGTTTGGCTGTGCCACTGAGATAAAAAATTAGCTTTACCTCATCTCATAGTATATCCATAAGCCAGATTCAAATTACTTTCAACTTAACCAATCCTAATATTCACTACCTAATCCAATAAATTTGTGATAGTGCCATAAAAAAGATAGCCATAATGATAATTAAATGAAAAGTACAGAACCAGTGATCATCATCGGGGGTGGTTTGAGTGGACTCACATTAGCCTATTTATTAGCTAAAAAACAGGTCCAATTTACTCTTTTGGAAGCTTCAGGTAGATTGGGTGGGCGAATTCAAACGGTAACCGGAGTATTGGAAACGCCGCTGGAGTTGGGTGCAACTTGGTTTTCGGAACTGCATCCAAGCTTGCTAGCGCTGATAGAAGAACTGGGTCTTCAGAAATATCCACAATACTCCAAAGGGAAATCCCTGTTCCAAACCAACTCTTTAGAGCCGCCACAAGAGTTTTTTGTACCTCAAACTGATGCCCCTTCCTATAGACTTGCCGGAGGAACACAGCTGCTGACAGACACACTTATTCAAAAAATTAAGTCTGAAAATATTCATCTCAATACTAGCATAAGTGCCATTGAGGATCTTGGTGATGTGTTGAAAGTCGAGTCTATCCAAGGGGAACAGTTCTTCGGAAATCAGGTTTTCCTATGTCTTCCCCCGCAATTGGTGTCCAAGCAGATTCGTATTACACCCGGGCTACCTCAAGCCCTGAACGACGTGATTTCGGAAGTTCAAACTTGGATGGCTGGGAGCATCAAGTTTGCTCTGGAGTATGCGTCGCCTTTTTGGAGGGAAAAAGGCTTTTCAGGAATGCTCTACAGTCATACCGGAGTTATAGCAGAGATGTATGACCATACTAATTTTGAGCAAGAGAAATTCGGTTTCACAGGTTTTCTAAATGGTGGAGCAGCTACTCATAATCAGGAAGTGCGAAAGGAACTGATTCTACAACAACTAAGTAAATTACTTGGTCAGGAAGCCTCGACGCCAACGGCCTATTTTGATAAGGTCTGGACGGATGAATTTATCCTTGGAGGGAATCACATCATCCAAAGGCCACATCAAAACAATGGACATCCGCTATTGCAAAAGGGCTATTTGGGGGACAAACTATATTTCGGAGGAACCGAGACCTCCACCCAATCTCCCGGCTATATGGAAGGTGCAGTGATTTCGGCTCAAAAAAATAGTCGACTGGTTCCCTCGCCTATCGCAGGTAAATTCAAAATTTAAGTAGAATTTGTTCTTAATCTAATGAAAACCGATCCTGTCTGACTAAAAAATTTTAATGAAAATTTGAAGAAAACTAAAAAATCAGCAATATTGATAAACTAGATCTTTTCTATTCTGAATAATTCAAGAAGTTTTTAAATATAAACCTGTGAAATCACTTCTAGCTTTCGTTTTAGTTCTTTTTTTGGGTACTCAAGCTTTCGATTCTTCCGCACAGATTTCGGGATTTGAAGGCTATGTTTTAGATGAGAAAACCAAGCAACCCATTCCATTTGCAACGATTCAGATTGTAGGCCAATTGCAAAATGGTGCAGTCACAGATCTGAGAGGCTGGTTTAAGCTCCCACAAATTGAAGATGATGCGGTATTGATCATTTCTCATGTGAGCTATGAAAAAAAGGAGGTGAGTTTTGCCTCGGTGAGAAATAAGCAGGAAATATTCCTGACTCTACTCACATTTCAATTGGGTGAAGTACAGGTACTTGCAGGGGAAAATCCTGCCATGCCCATCATCCGAAAGGCCATAACAAACAAATCCATAAACGGTCCCGAAGGGCTGGATTCCTACCAGTTTGAAAGCTATAATAAGACAGTCATGACCTTGGATGGCTTGAAAGAACAACCCGAATTGGATGATACCACGGCGAATTTCCTTCTGGGCGGTCATCTTTTCATGGCGGAAAGCTATTCCGAAGTGGTCTTCAAAAAACCCGGAAAACGGAACGAAACGGTAAAAGCCTCTAAAATGTCAGGTATCGAAAACCCACTGGTTGCCATGGCGTCCAACAGTTTTCAGCCCTTTTCTTTTTACTCTGATCACATCAAAATACTGGAAGTGCCCTATGTGAATCCACTGTCCAATGACGGCCTGAAAAAATACGATTACTTTCTGGAGGACAGTATCCTCAATGCGCACGGCACCTCCTACATCATCACTTTCCAACCCAAAGAAGGCAAGGTCTATCAATTGGGAAAAGGATTGATGCACATCTCTTCAAATCAGTTTGCACTGGAAAACTTCCTGATCAAACCGGCTGATCCCGATACCAATCTACTATTTGAACTCCAGCAGAAGAACACTTGGGATGGTACGTATTGGTTTCCCGAGCAGATGAACAGTATTTATTTTTCTCCCGAATTTGATTACCTAGGCAAGGGAATCAAGATCATCAATCAGACTTTTATATCGAAGGTTGCTTTAAATAGTCTGGATAAATCGACCAAATTCGGCCCAATTGGACTCAACTTTGACATTCAAAATGACCAATATAACTGGCAAAATCTCCGCTTGGATTCCCTCACCTCGCGTGAATATTTAACCTATGTAAGATTTGATCAAATGGATGAAAGAGACAAAAAGCGCCTCAACATGGCATCCAAACTACTGACTAATCTCAGTTCAGGAAGAATTCCGCTCGGTGTCGTGGATTTGATTCCAAACCGACTCTTAAGAATCAACCGATTCGAAGGTGTCGGACTGGGTCTGGGCTTGTCCTCCAATGACCGCTTATCGGATTTCCTGAGGTTGGAAGGCTACTTCCGATACGGCTTCAGAGACAAAGGTTGGAAATATGGCGGTGGAATAGAATTCCGATTGGAGGAGAAGTACGATTCCAAGTTATTGTTTTACTACAGCCAAGACTTGTCAGAACCCGGCAGATCGCCACTCAAAAAATCAAATTCTTTCAGCTCGGCAGGAAATGTATTCCGCGATGCTGTCGCAGATCGAATGGATGAAGTGGAGCGATTCTCGATAGAATTTTCACAAATGCCCTTGAAAGGTGTCAGACTGGGGCTTTTCGGCAGTATGGAAAACCGTGCAAATGTGCTAAACTATGCCATCGGAATTCCCTCAGATGAATTTCCAACGGAATTCAGAGCCACCGAAACCGGCATAGATTTAAAAATCGTAGGCGGAGAGAATGTCTCGAGAATAGGAAATAATTTGGTTTCCTGGACGATGTCTTATCCATTGATCAGCCTTCGGGCATCTAAAGCTATTCCAAATCTGATGGGTGGAAATGTGGATTTTTGGAATACCGAATTCAAATTCCAGCATCAATGGAGTACCGGAAATTCCTTGAACCAATTTCACCTCTCCGCCCATGGGATTTGGGGAAATAAGGTACCAATCTCATACCTGAATACCGGCTATGGCGTCAATATTGGTCAGCGGAATGAGCTAGACTTTGCGCTTTCATTTCCGGGATATCTGCAGACCATGTTTATTTATGAGTTTCTCTCCGACCGCAGCATGCATGCGAGCTACACTCATCTGACTGGGCCACTTTTTCATAAAAAAGTCGGGGGATCCAGCTTTGCGCCCCAGCTAAAATTTCATCAGAGTTTTGCGATCGGGACTTTGACTAATCCGGAATTTTATGATTTTGTAGCCTTCAAGACCATGGAAAAGGGATACTTGGAATCGGGAATAGAAATCAATAATATTTTTAAGCAAAAGTCAGGGCTGCAATATCAGGGTTGGGGCTTGGGTGCTTTTTACCGCTACGGACCTTATGCCAATCCCACTTTCAACGAAAACCTGACGATCACGCTTTCAATTACGACTTCATTTTGAGTGGGGCGTTTCAATGTAATTAATGGACTTTTGGGAGAAGTAAGCTTGCTTTAATCGATATAAATATCGGATTTACGCCGTTTGCTAAAGCAATGAGGACTGGCAACAAAACGGATAATCATATTAAAATGAATTAAAAGAGCTACTGACAAGATTAATAGAGCAATAACCCTTTCACCTAGATGGAATACCATGATACTAGCGAGGGTAATTTCAACTTAAATTGGTGTTTATCTCTAATTCTGCTTTTCGCAATAAAGCCTATATTTGTTCGTATATAAACAATTAGAAAATCAATTCTAATCTATGTATAAAATTTACTTATACATACTATTAAAAAAGTAAATGTCAATAATTAACCCGAAATTTAAATAACTAAATATTATCATGAAAAATTTTAAGCGAATAGCTATATTTCTAATTCTTATTTCAATTGTTATATCTACCTCTAGCTGTATTAATGACGATAAGCTATCGGCTGACATTAGTATAAATGAAGGCCCTGATGGGGATATAGGCGGGGATTTTGTAGGAAATGGAGGTAGCACCTCTGAAACGTTTAATTGGCAAAATAGCCTGACTACCGCAGATTATAATGCAGATATCACAGCTTCTACGAATGGCAGTTTTCAAATGATTGTCAAAGATTCGGGAGGAAAAACTGTTCTGGATAGATCCTTGAATGGAAATGTTGAGCCGGATACTTTTTCTGGAGTAACATCTGCCGGAGCAGCTGGCACTTGGACTGTCACCATAATTATTACCAACTTTAACGGTGATGGAAGCTTTACATTAAGCGAAGGTGACTAGACTATTATATTTAATGAAGACATCAATAAGGATATAATTGTAGTAAGACCTAGAAGTTTACTTAAACTCAGGCAGTTATTTTTCTTAGAAAATCAATCCATTAGCAAACCTATTCAATACCATCACGTAATGAAAACCAAGTCTAGATAATATACTCTTATGAAAAAATTACTCCTATCGCTGTGCGTTGTTTTTGCGGTAAGTGCCTGCGACACTGATGATGATATTAATCCATCAAATGACCCTCAAGCGGTAAATACTGCGCTAACCATAGCCGGCGGACTGAAGATATCCAAATCGATCGAAGAAGGAAAAGATAATACGAGCTTGTATGCTCCTTATTTATTTACCTTCAATTCGAATGGCTCAGTCACCGCTTCAACAACCGGTCAAAGTATAAGTGGAACTTACCGGATAGTTCCCGATGACGATGGTCCAGAGCTTCAAATGGATTTTCCAGATGGCACTGTCCTATACGAACTAAGTGACGATTGGTATTTCCTGACACAAGACAACACTACCATCAGATTTGAAGACAGTGGAGATATATTGGAGTTTAAACGTCAGTAAAAAGGTCAAATAAGGGAAATAAATAGTGCTAATATGAAAGGGGATTTTCTTTCGTCACTTCTGATTTTTAGTGTTGTTTGCCTCCAAGAGAAAGTAGTTGACTAAGACAATTCCAAAGCTGAAGCAATTTTTGGAAATAGTATAATTCTAGGCACCAAATATCCGGGATTGTCGTTACACTTGCTTTTGATATCACTTTAATGGACGAGAGTAATGTCTCCATATTTAATTTGAAAGGTGGAGTAAATATCAAAAATAAAATTTCATTTGGGGCTTATTTCAAGACATCAATCAATAAAATGAATCCCCAGAGTGATTCATTATCAAATATTCATATGGACTGTTGGTCGGCGGGTGGTTTGGTGGGATATACTGGTTTATAAAGAAACGTGATTCCACTGACTTTTCCGTTATCTTGGATTTGGAGAAATAGAAAGTGACAGTCAATGCCAAGATCTGAAAATTGAAGAAGCCAATTTTTCCCAAGTTCAACCTTGCTATTTAATAGAATAACTTACGCTAAAATGTACAACTTAATATAGGGGCCAGCTATTGGAAGCGAAAGAGATGAACTCTAGAAACTTTTATCCACCTGATCTTTAAAGCTTTACCGAATGTGCAGGTGAAATTCGGACTATTTAAACAATTTCTCTGAATCAAAAACTGGATTGGTAATCGCTTTCAAAAACGAACATTTGTATGAATATCAATATGTTAAATTTCAAAAACGTATCGGTTTTATTTTAAGATTCTTTAATCTCCTACTCCATCCGATCCTTCAAGTAATCCACAATTTTCTTTTCCATCTTCCCTCGGAGTTGGTTGATTGTGGCCTTATGGGCTGGGTCAGCCGCCAGATTATTGATCTCCATCGGATCTGCCTTGAGGTCATACAGTTCCTCGTGGCTTGGATCATTGATGTATCGGAAATACTTCCAGCGCTCGGTACGAATCGCTTCGCTGGGCGGGATGATATCCACCTGCCAAAGGTGCTCGGTCAGGAAATCTTTGCGCTTTGCCAGTTGATTTGAGCGTAAGCTCGTTCCTTGCCAAGATTTAGGAGAATTGATCCCTGCAAAATCCAGAATGGTCGCCGGCACATCAATATTCAAAGCGAAATCTGTGTTTCTATTCCCTCCACTCTGACGTGGATCAAAGACGATCAGCGGCACCCGAAGCGAATTATCATACATCAGCCATTTCCCGGCAAGTTGTCGCTCGCCAAGGAAATAACCATTGTCACCCATCAGGATGATAACGGTATTTTCTGCAAGTCCTTTTGCTTCCAAAGCTTTTCTGATATTACCAATTTCGGTATCTACTTCGGAGATCATTCTGTAGTATCCCTTTACGCTATGCTGATATTTTTCGGGCGTATCGTATCTCCAATACCAGCGAGTTCGGTTCTCGCCAGTTCGCACATATTCCGGTTGTGCTTCGAAGTACTTGTCTTCCTGGAGCAATGGATCTGGAACGACTAGTTTTTGGTACATGGTATCATACGCTGGCGACCAGAAATACTGAAGTTCGGCTGAGTCATGTGCATGAGGAGCTGAGAAACTCAAGGAAAGCATAAAAGGCTGATCAGATGGAGCATTTTCAATAAAATCAATCGCTTGCTGACTGGTGTAGCACGTGAGGTGAACGGTATCTTGATCGATCGTTTTGAAAAAGTATCCTCTTCGATCTGTGAATTTGCCATTTCGGTCATAATCATCACCCTGATCAAACAGCTCCGAAAATCCCGGATAACTCACTCCAAATTTCCCAAAGAAACCGGTATGATACCCCGCTTCCCGAAGCTTGACCGGATAAGATTGATCCATGTAAGGCTGCCGGATATCTCCCTGCCCAAAGGTGTACCCGTGAGTTCGCTCGTAAAGTCCGGTAAGGAGGCTAGCTCTACTCGAAGCACAAATCGGCGTGGTCACAAAGGCATTTTCGAAGAAGGTTCCGCCAGCAGCCAAGCGATCCATTTCAGGAGTTTGAATCATCGTATTTCCCGCAAAACCCAAAGCATCCCAGCGCTGATCGTCGGTCAGGATAAAGATGATATTTGGTTTATTTTCCTGAGAAAAAGAGAAGAAAGAAACCGAAAAAAACAAAAAGGTAAGGAAGGTTTTCACGTGTCGAGATTGATATTGATTTGCCTAAGCTACCGAAAAACCGCCAAGTTGCCTGTCCTGTGGTTTCCGTAAAATTTTAACATCTCCATATTTTGCTGGGAATAGCCAGATCTTAGCTTTCTGAAGAGTTTCCATTTCAAACTTCTTTGATTCAAAGCAGAACATTTCAAAACCCGTTTTCATGATAAAAGTCAATCCTTCTATCGGAAGCTATCACTTTCGAAGCCCATATGATTTTTGTATCTTTATTTATCAACAAGTCTCATAGGTATTATCTATGGAAAAAGGATTTTAATACACAATCCTTTTGGGTAGGTTTACATTACAAGAAACTAAATAATCTCAAGTATATGGACAATTCAAAAAACCCTCATGATACCGGTCATGCGAAAGTATATGACATGAACGGACCCACAGATTCCAATCCTGGCGCTGCTGCAAAATGCCCTTTTACAGGCGGAATGGTCAGCAAAACTGCCGGTGGTGGAACTAGCACTAGAGACTGGTGGCCAAACCAATTAAAGCTCAACATTCTCCGTCAGAATTCTTCCCTATCCAATCCGATGGGCGAAAAATTCGACTACGCTGCCGAATTCAAAAGTCTGGACCTAGCGGCAGTAAAAAATGATCTTGCTGATCTGATGACTGATTCTCAGGATTGGTGGCCGGCAGATTACGGGCACTACGGCCCATTTTTCATCCGCATGGCTTGGCACAGTGCCGGCACTTACCGAATCCAAGACGGTCGAGGCGGCGGCGGATCAGGAACACAGCGTTTTGCACCACTCAACAGCTGGCCTGACAATGCCAACCTGGACAAGGCGCGATTGCTCCTTTGGCCGGTAAAACAGAAATATGGCAGAAAACTATCTTGGGCGGATTTGATGATCCTGGCCGGAAACGTTGCCTTGGAAACAATGGATTTCAAAACTTACGGCTTTGCAGGAGGACGGGAGGACATATGGGAGCCTGAAGAGGATGTATACTGGGGATCTGAGACCGAATGGCTTGGTGATCAGCGATACACAGGCGATAGAGTATTGGAGAATCCACTTGGAGCTGTACAAATGGGTTTGATTTATGTAAATCCAGAAGGACCAAACGGCAACCCAAATCCACTGGCTTCAGCCCGTGATATCCGCGAGACTTTTGGCCGAATGGCGATGAACGATGAGGAAACCGTAGCGCTAATTGCAGGCGGTCACACGTTCGGAAAGACTCACGGCGCAGCCGATCCAAACGAATACATAGAGCGAGAGCCAGCGGGTGCGGGAATCGAAATGCAAAGCATGGGTTGGAAAAATAATTTCGGATCCGGAAATGCAGGTGACACCATCACCTCAGGTTTAGAAGGAGCCTGGACGAGCACCCCTACCAAGTGGAGCAACGATTATTTTTCAAACCTATTCGGATTCGAGTGGGAATTATATAAGAGTCCAGCCGGAGCACAGCAGTGGAGACCGAAGAATGGCGGCGGAGCAGGAACTGTGCCCGACGCGCACGATCCTTCCAAGAGCCACGCGCCGTTTATGTTGACCACTGATATCGCCATGCGCGAGGATCCAGCTTATGAGAAAATCTCCCGGAGATTCTTCGAGAATCCAGAAGATTTCGCAGATGTATTCGCAAGAGCTTGGTACAAATTGACCCATAGAGATATGGGACCAATTTCGAGATACTTAGGACCTGATTTTCCTGCTGAAGAGTTGATCTGGCAGGATCCAGTTCCTGCTGCAAATTATACAAGTATCAATGACGCTGACATTACTGCGCTTAAGGGGAAAATCTTGGAGTCAGGACTTAGCGTATCTGAACTGGTGTCAACCGCGTGGTCTTCAGCCTCCACTTTCCGTGGATCTGACAAGCGAGGTGGTGCCAATGGCGCACGTGTAAGATTGTCTCCTCAGAAATATTGGGATGCAAATAATCCTACTCAATTAGGTAATGTATTGGAGAAACTGGAAGCAATTCAAGGCGAATTCAATGCTGCACAAGCAGATGATAAGCAGGTTTCACTTGCTGACTTAATTGTGCTGGGAGGCTGTACTGGAATTGAGAAAGCGGCTAGAAATGCCGGTCATTCGGTGACTGTACCTTTCACTGCAGGCAGAACTGATGCTTCGCAAGCGCAAACTGATGTGGAATCTTTTGCTGCACTTGAGCCTTCAGCTGACGGATTTAGAAACTATTTTGTGCCAAAGCATAAAGCTTCAGCCGAAGAAATGTTGATTGATCGTGCACAGTTGATGACCTTGACTGCACCTGAGATGACTGCTTTAATTGGAGGTATGCGAGTGCTGGACACTAACTACGATCACTCCAAGTATGGAGTATTCACAGACCGTCCAGGCGCATTGACCAATGACTACTTCTTGAATCTATTGGATTTTGGAATCACTTGGAGTGCCGCTGACAAGGGTGAGCATGCTTTCTTAGGAAAAGATCGCAAATCAGGTGAAGTGAAGTGGACTGGCACCCGAGTGGATTTGATCTTCGGATCGAACACGGAGCTTCGCGCAATTGCCGAAGTGTACGGTTGTGCTGACGGTGAGGAGCGATTTGTGAACGACTTTGTGGCCGCTTGGAGCAAAGTGATGAACTTGGATCGATTTGACTTGGCGTAATTAAGTTTCTATAGTAAAGAAAAAAGGTGGTTTCGAAAGAGACCACCTTTTTTTGTAGTTGTTAATCCATTATCGCAATGAAACGAAAACTTATTCATCTTAAAGACTAGTGCTTATGCTTTTCCAACATTCCTTTGATCAACTGATACCCACCCTCCGCCATATCCCACGGCTCGGAGAAGGTTCTCCAGACTCCAATCGAGTTGGCAAAATCTGGATCATTTCGGGAAAAACCTTCGATGGTTAGCCAGCCTTTGTAATCGATTTTGGCAAGGGTAGAAAAAGTTTCATCAAAGTTTACATGACCCGAACCCGGAGTACCTCTATCATTTTCGGAAATATGGAAATGCCTCAGTCTCGGAGCGATAAACTCAATGGCTTGACTCATTTTCTTCTCTTCCATATTTGCATGATGGGTATCAAACATGGCTTGGACATTCGGGTGATCAACTTTGCGAAGTAAGTAGTCCAACTGCTCCATCGTATTACAGAGATAGCATTCGAAGCGGTTGAGGGCCTCTGGAATTAAAAGAATTTCCAAAGATTGGGCATAATCTCCGACTTCGTGCAGGACTTCTGCTGACCAATTATATTCCTCCTCCTGTGGTGCTCGGGAGGCAAAAGTGGCAAAAGCCGAATGAAAGGGTCCACAAAGCACTTGGGAGTGTAGATCAGCTGCCCGATCTAGCACCCATCGCAATTTCTCTTTGGCTTTTTCGCGAACTTTGGCATCGGGAGAAATAGGGT
>Ga0136587_1000408_pt1 | contig 11864 bp, 7 predicted proteins | sample AntRauMFilla1563_FD_101386 | JGI IMG/M metagenome (GOLD analysis project Ga0136587, IMG submission 101386) | Saline lake microbial communities from Rauer Islands, Antarctica - Metagenome Filla 1 #563 | ecosystem: Environmental > Aquatic > Non-marine Saline and Alkaline > Saline | place... | reverse complement strand
TGACCCTGGCTGAGGTGGCTGCGCAGCGGCCGCTTGCCATTGTGCTGGGCCTGCTGGAGCGCCAGGGTGAACAGTGGAAAGTTTGCTTGATGGCGCCAACAGACAGTGTGATTGACAAAGAAGACCGGGTGATCATGATGGCGCGGCTTTACGCCGAAACCGATCCCAATCCCAAGCTGTCGCCGTTATCCACGGTTCAGCGTGGCAGCCCACGTATTGTGACCGCGGCGCCGGTGCCGACGTCCCAGAGAATACTGGTATTGGGCTGGAATCGGCGGGTGCCCAGCCTGCTGGCGGAGTTGTCGAGTTACCACAATCGGGCGTTTCAGGTGGATGTGATTTCGGTTGTCAGTGCTGTTGAGCGCGACCAGCTGACCCAGCGCCACCTGGGGAAACAGGTAGATCTGCAAGCACAGCACATTGAAGCGGATTACATGGTCGAAGCCGAACTGCGCCAATTGCAGCCAGCTGCCTACGACACAGTGATGCTGCTGAGCAGCGATCGTCTGGCATCCGGCGAAGAAGCCGACGCCCGCTCCATGGTGGGTTACTTGCAACTGGAAGATGTGCTGGCGGACCAACCACGGCGTCCGCAGCTGATTATGGAGTTGAGCGATCCAGACAATAGCCACTTGCTGTACAACCACGGCAGCGAAATGCTGATCAGCCCGATGATACTCAGCCATGTTCTGGCTCAGGTGGCTTTAAGGCGAGAGTTGCGAGTGGTGTTGGACGAGCTTTTCACAGTGGGTGGTGCGGAAGTTCAGTTTCGGGATCCGGGCGATTACACGCTTCCGGCCAGCGTTGATTTTCAGCTGCTGGAGCGAACCTTGGCGAAACAGGGTGAAATAGCGCTTGGTATCTATCGGAACCAGGCCGATGCCAAGGGCCGACATCTGATGCTGAACCCGCCCAGGCGGGACTATCTTGATGTTAAACCTGGGGACCGGTTCGTGGTTTTGTGTTTAACCGGTCAGGTATCTGATTAATGCCTCCAGTCAACGGTCAAGCGGATGATCGCATCAGAACTATTGACCGAGTCCTTAGGCAGCGAGCGTTTTGACGCAGTGCAACCATTCATGAAAAAAATGCTGAAAATAGATTATATAAATTTCAGTTATGCGATGAGAGGCATTAAAGTAGTCGCCAATGTCCGGGAAAAATTGGATTTAAATTCGACGCCCTTGAAAAACTGACGTACAAAGGAATGAGATATGCCCTACTCAAAAGACGTTGATACTCTTACCACCCTGTTGAAACAAAATCCTGCCTGGAACGCCATCAAGCCTGAGCACGCGGCTCGCATGCGCGCCCAGAACAAATTTCAGACTGGTCTGGATATTGCCAAGTACACCGCCAAGATTATGCGCGAAGACATGGCCAACTACGATAACGATACCTCTCAGTACACCCAGTCTCTGGGTTGCTGGCACGGCTTTATCGGCCAGCAGAAGATGATTTCTATCAAAAAACACTTCGGCGACACTTCACGCCGCTACCTGTACCTGTCCGGCTGGATGGTTGCCGCCCTGCGCTCAGAGTTCGGCCCGCTGCCAGACCAGTCTATGCACGAGAAAACCGCCGTATCCGGCCTGATTGGCGAGTTGTACACATTTCTGCGCCAAGCCGACTCCTGGGAACTGAACCACCTGTTCCGTGATCTGGAAGAAGCTCAGAACGCCGGCGACAGCGCCAAGGCCGAGCAGTTGATAAGCCAGATTGATAACCATCAGACCCACATCGTGCCGATCATTGCCGACATCGACGCCGGTTTTGGTAACGCCGAAGCCACTTACCTGCTGGCCAAGCAAATGATTGAAGCCGGTGCCTGCTGTATCCAGATTGAAAACCAGGTATCTGACGAGAAGCAGTGCGGCCACCAGGACGGTAAAGTAACCGTTCCCCACGCCGACTTCCTGGCCAAGATTAACGCTGTGCGTTTGGCCTTCCTGGAACTGGGTGTAGACGACGGCGTGATTGTTGCCCGTACCGACTCTTTGGGCGCCGGCCTGACCCAGAAAATCGCGGTCACCAATGAGCCGGGCGATCTGGGCGACCAGTACAACAGCTTCATTGATGGCGACGTGATTGCCAAAGCCGAAGACATCAACAACGGCGACGTGGTGATCAAGCAGAACGGTCAGCTGGTCAAGCCCAAGCGTCTGGCGTCTGGTTTGTTCCAGTTCAAAGCCGGCAGCGGTGAAGACCGGGTTATTCTGGACTGTATCACCAGCCTGCAAAACGGCGCTGACATGTTGTGGATCGAAACCGAGAAGCCTCACGTTGGCCAGATCGCCGCCATGGTTAACCGCATCAAGGAAGTGGTTCCTAACGCCAAGCTGGTCTACAACAACAGCCCGTCGTTCAACTGGACTCTGAGCTTCCGCCAGCAGGTGTTCGATTCCTGGAAAGAAGAAGGCAAAGACGTATCGGTTTACGAGCGTGCTGCGCTGATGAGCGAAGAATACGACAGCACCGACCTGGGCAAACTGGCCGACGAGTGGACAGCCAACTTCCAGCGCGATGCGGCCCGCGAAGCCGGTGTGTTCCACCACCTGATCACGCTGCCGACATACCACACCGCGGCCTTGTCTACCGACAACCTGGCCAAAGGCTACTTCGGTGCCGAAGGCATGCTGGCCTACGTCAAAGGTGTTCAGCGCAAGGAAATCCGGCAGGGTATCGCCACTGTTAAGCACCAGGACATGGCTGGCTCCAACATTGGTGACGACCACAAGGAATTTTTTGCTGGCGACGCCGCGCTGAAAGCCGGTGGTAAAGACAACACCATGAATCAGTTTGGCTAACAGGCTAATCTGACGCGGCAAGCGCGCCGCAATTCCCTCTTTTAGGATTCAAAAACCCGCACACTGGTTCGTCAGGTGCGGGTTTTTTTGTGGCGCCGGCTCAAGGTTGGGGCTTTGGACTATGCTAGTAGAAACAGTGTGTTCAGTCAGGAGCAGGGCGATTGAATCTGGATCAAGGCATTGTGTTTGCAGTACTGGGTATGACACTGGCGCTGTTTATCTGGAATCGGCTGCGGTTTGATGTGGTGTCGATGCTGGCATTGCTGGCCATGGCGTTCACCGGGTTGGTGCCCGCTGATGAACTGTTCAGTGGTTTTGGGCATCCGGCGGTGATTACCGTGGCGGCTGTGTTAGTGATCAGCCAGGGACTGGTAAACGGTGGCGTGGTGGATGCGATTGCCCGATTGCTGGGGCGTATCGGTCATCGGCCAACCCTACAGGTGCTTACGCTCACCTCGGTGGTGGCGCTTTGCTCCGGATTTATCAACAACGTTGGCGCCTTGGCGCTATTGATGCCGGTCGCTATCTGGATGTCCCGTGACGCCGGACGCTCGCCCTCCATGCTGCTGATGCCGCTGGCGTTTGGTTCCTTGTTGGGGGGTACCGTCACTCTGATTGGCACGCCGCCGAACATTATCATTTCTTCCTATCGTCCCGAAGGTGCCTTTGGCCTGTTTGATTTTGCCCCGGTGGGCCTGGCGATCACGGTGGCGGGTATTGCGTTTATCACCTTGGTGGGATGGCGCCTGACCCCGCGGCGGGATGATGGCGGCGCGGGTAAAAAGCTGTTCAGCGTGGGCGATTACGTCACCGAACTGCGAGTGCCGGAAGGCTCCACCAGCGCTGGCGCCACCTTGCACTCGCTGTTAACCGAATCCGGTGAGAGCGATGATATTGCAGTGTTGGCGTTGATTCGCGACGGCGCACGCAAGATCACTCCCTCGACCTTTACCGTAATGCGCGAAGGCGATTTGTTGTTAATTGAGGCCAATACCGAAAGTTTGCAGGCTTTTCTGGATAATACCGATCTTGAGTTAGCCACCGGTGCGCTCTTAACGCCGCAGGACGAAACGGACAATGAGCAAGAGGGCGTGCTATCGGGAAGTTCCAGGCTAGAGCCTGGTGAGCCTGGCGCCGACAAAGAGGAACCGGAAGCGCCGATCAGCCTGGATGAAGGCGACTTGCAGCTGATGGAAGTGGTGGTTTCGCCAGGTTCAACCTTACTTGGACTGTCTGCCAATCGTTTGGGTTTGCGCGAACGCTATTCTCTGAATGTGGTGGCGGTGGCTCGCCGTGGCCAGCGCATTCAGCGTCGGTTGGGGGATATTCGCTTCCAGGCCGGCGACATTCTGCTGGTGCAGGGTATCGAGGATGGCCTCACAGAAACTCTGATTACTCTGGGCTGCCTGCCGTTGGCAGAGCGTGGGTTGCGGCTTGGGTCGTCACGTAAGGTAGTGCTGGCGGCCGCCGTATTCGGCGCCAGTATTGCGGCGGTGGTCGGTGGGCTGCTGAGTGCGCCGGTAGCCCTGGTGGCAGGTGCGGTGGCGATGGTTCTGGTGGGCTTGTTGTCCACGGAGGAGGCCTACAAGTCTATCGACTGGTCGATCATTGTTTTGCTGGCGGCGATGATTCCCGTGGGCCAGGCGCTGGAAACCAGCGGCGGTGCCCGGTTACTGGCGAACCAGATGCTGATATTGGGCGGCGACTTTTCGCTGGCCGCGGTGCTGGCCATGTTACTGGTTGTTACCCTGATGTTATCCAACGTGATCAATAATGCCGCTGCCGCTATTGTGGTGGCACCGGTCGCATTGAGCCTGGCAACGTCGTTAAACGTGCCCACCGACGCGGTACTGATGGCGGTAGCCGTAGGCGCCTCATGCGCCTTCATGACACCCATTGGCCACCAGTCCAATGCGCTGGTGATGGAGCCCGGCGGTTATCAGTTTGGTGACTACTGGCGCCTGGGCTTGCCGTTATCCATCATCGTGACGGTGGTGGCGGTGCCGATGATAATGCTGGTGTGGGCCTGACTGATTTTAACCGCGGATTATTGGCTCCAGAGCCACATCGGGGGCGTCGGCTTCGCGCTCCATAATATGGCTTGCCAGAGCCACGCCGGTTTCGCTCATGGTCAGGTAGGCGTCGTTGGCGCCGGCTTCACGTATTTGATGAGCTTCGTCCTGGAACATGGTGTGAGCCACAATGTAGCCGGTGAAACCCATGCGTCGCAGCATGCGGGCAGCAATCAGTTTGCCTTCAATATCGGCCATGGCGAGGATGACTGAATGCACCAGTGGCATATGCAGATTGGTCCAGAAGGTGGTGTCTTCGGCATCCGCGAATACCACATTTCGCCCCGCCACGCCGTGCTGGATAATTTTGTTGGGGTCAGAATCCAGCCCGACCAGGGTTGGTTCGGTTTCGATCAGCCAGTCGTACGCGGCGGTGCCGGTACGCCCCATACCCATGATGAGCACCTTGGCATCAGCCAGCGCCAAAGGTTGTTCGTCGGGGTGATGTTTATTGGTTTCATAGCGTTCCAGGCGGCTGGCAAAACGCTCGTAAAGGGTATGAGCCATCCGGTTCAGCGGAGCTGAAATGACGAACGAAAAGGCCACCGTAATGGCCAGCGGTACCATCCACTGGGGCAGGGCAATACTGGCTACAATCAGGCCGAATTCGCTGTAGTTGGTCAGAGCCAGCGACGTTAAAAAACTACTGCGCGCACGCAGGCGGAACAGAATCATCAGGAAGAAAAACAGAATGCCTTTCAACGGCAAAATCAGGCTGGCAGCCAGGGCAAACATCAGTGAATGGGTGTCTGGTAGCCCGCCAATGCCGATTTGCAGGAAAAACCCCACCAGGAATATTTCTTTCACACTCCATAAAGATTTGGCCAGCTCCTGGCTGCGTGGGTGATTAGCCAACACAGCACCAAACAACAAAGCGCCAAGCTCTGAACTCAGCCCTACGGCTTCAAAACCCAGCCCGCCCAGTACCAGTGCCAGAAGCATGCCTAACAGCACCAGCAGTTCATCGTGGCCGCTGGCATCCAGCAAACGGAACAGCAATGGCCGCAGCAACGGCAGGCCGAATACGATCAAGGCCCATTCCGACGGCGTTTTGCCCGAAGCCATGCTCATTACAACCAGCGCGATCAGGTCTTGCATCACCAGAATACCGATGGCTACGCGGCCATGAAATGCGCGCAGCTCGCGTTTACCCTCCAACACTTTAGCGGCCAGAATGGTGGATGAAAACGACAGCGCCACCGCCAGCATGAAGGCGATGTACCAGGTAATATCCAGAAACAGATAGAGCCCGGGGGTGAACACAAAACAGGTTATGCCGAAGTGCAGCAGGCTACCGCCGATAACCTCGGGGCTGATGATGGTCTTGAACTTGAGCTTCAAGCCCACCGTAAACAGCATTAACAGCACGCCCAGGTGGGCAATGTGCCCCAGCACTTCGGTGGGCTCGGCGGAGATGTTGGAACCCGGGAACGCCGAGAGCGCGCTGAGTATGAAACCGGCCGCCAGGTAACCCACCAGGGGTGGCAAGTGAACCACCTTGACCAGCAGGCCAAGACCAAACGCAAAGGATATCCAGATAGCTTCAGGCATGAGAGATTCTTTCAGGGAAAACGGATTATATTCGGTGCTATTTCCGGCACTGTGACCGGCACTTTTTCCATCAATACGTTGTATATAAGGCTACTCTGTTTTCCCCGGTCGTTGAAGCCGACAACAACAGAGCCTTGTGCAGGTTTGCCTTACTCGGCTTTTAAAGCATGGGATTTGGCAAACTCAAGGAACAGGCGGGCGGATTCTTCCGGCGCTTCAATCATAGGCACGTGACCCACTCCGTCAAGTATCTTTAGTTGTGCGTCGGGAATGATGCTCACAAAAACGTCGCCGTTACGGTAGTTAATCACTCGGTCTTCCTTGCCCCAGACGATCAGTACCGGGTCTTCGATGCGGGCAATGGTCGTGCGAAAATCCGGCTCGACGTTAGCGTCCCGAATGGCGGCAAAGATCACTTTATTGATGGTCTCATTGGCAAGAGCTTTCTCTTCCAGAACCCCCGGAATGGGCCAGGGAATAAACGGCTTTTTCTCAAGAGCGAAATCCATCAGACGCTCGAAGTCGCCGGGTTTTGAGGGGATAAGCGGATTGTCATCCGCGACCACACGACCAAACAGTTCGCTCTCGTACTTAAGAATGCCAGCCGGGTCAAACAGTACTGCGGTTTTGATCTGTTCCGGGTAAGTGGCGGCATACAGAGCCGTAATGGCGCCGCCCATGGAGTTGCCCATCATATGCATTTCGGTAATATCCAGAGCCTGAAGAATACGGGCGAGGTGAACCACTTGCTGGTCTAGCCGATAACCCAGGTCCAGTGGTTTGCTGCTTTCGCCGTGGCCCGGAAGGTCTATGGCGTAAACGTTGAACTTATCTGTGAGCTGCCGGGCAATGCGGGTCCAGTTATCTTTGTTGGCACCAAAACCATGAACCATCACGATGGTGTCGCCGCTGTTCATTTCTATGTTTCGCAGGTAAGCAATGTCCAGTTCGCCCAAGGTAATGCTGGCAGTCTCAAGTCCGGCGCTGGAACGCTCAAAGCCGATAGCCTTCTGGTATATGTCCTGGCGGGAGCATGCGCTTAAAAGTAGAAAAGATAAAAGCAGCAGAACGGCGGTATAGGGTGACTTTTGCAGCATTGAGCAGTTCCTGGCTGTTTGTGTGGTCGGGCGACGGGGGGAGTGGGTTTACTCTACTCCATCAAAAAACCCGGTCAACGACCGGGCTTTTGCTTAGTATGCCGGATTACGCCTGCTCGCGGGCTATGGCCCGATATGCGATGTCTTTGCGGCAAAACGCACCCTTCCAGCTTATCTTTTCGGCAAGTCTGTAAGCCCGTTGCTGAGCCTCTGTGACGGTATTGCCCAGCGCGGTTGCGCAGAGCACCCGTCCACCGCTGGCGATTACCTGCTTACCATCCAGCTTTGTTCCGGCATGAAAAGCTTTTTCGCCTTCAATTTCTGTTTCCGGCAGGCCGGATATGGCGTCGCCTTTGTTGTAGCTACCGGGATAACCACCTGCGGCCAGCACAACACCCACGGCGGCCCGCGGGTCCCAATCGGAACTGCATTGGTCCAGTTTGCCGTCAATCGCGGCCTGGCACATAGCCACCAGATCAGACTGCATGCGCAGCATGATGGGCTGGGTTTCCGGATCGCCGAAGCGGCAGTTGAATTCGATCACCCTGGGAGCACCCGCAGAATCGATCATCAGGCCAGCGTAAAGGAAACCTTTATAGGGATGGCCCTCGGCTTTCATGCCGCGCACGGTCGGGTAGATCACCTCGTCCATAATGCGCTGATGCACCTCGGGGGTCACCACCGGGGCAGGGGAATAAGCACCCATGCCACCGGTATTAGGGCCGGTGTCGCCATCGCCCACGCGTTTGTGGTCTTGCGAGGTCGCCATGGCCAGCACGTTATCGCCGTCAACCATGACAATGAAACTGGCTTCTTCGCCTTCCAGAAACTCTTCAACAACCACGCGGCTGCCGGCGTCGCCAAAGGCGTTGCCCGCCAGCATGTCGCGGATGGCGTTTTCGGCCTCGATCAGCGTCATGGCGACAATCACACCTTTACCGGCGGCCAGGCCATCGGCTTTGACCACAATAGGCGCGCCTTGCTGGCGCACGTAGGCCAATGCTTCATCTACGTCAGTGAAGTTGCCGTAAGAGCCGGTAGGAATTTTCTGGCGTGCTAAAAAATCTTTGGTGAACGCTTTGGAGCCTTCCAGCTGTGCAGCGCTGGCGCTAGGGCCAAACACCCGCAAGCCGCGTTCTTCAAACAGGTCCACAACACCGGCAACCAGCGGTGCCTCGGGCCCAACAATGGTCAGGCCAACGTTGTTGCTGGCGGCGAAATCGGCCAGGCCGTTCAAGTCCATTACATCAATGGCAACGTTTTCGACACCAGGCTCGGTGGCGGTGCCGGCGTTACCGGGTGCTACGAAAACGGCGCCAGCCAGTTCTGACTGCGCGGCTTTCCACGCCAGTGCGTGTTCACGCCCGCCATTACCAATAATCAGAATATTCATGATGCTGTTCCTATGGATTAATGGCGGAAGTGGCGCATGCCGGTGAACACCATGGCAATGCCGTGCTCGTTGGCGGCATCGATCACTTCCTGATCGCGCATGGAACCGCCGGGCTGGATGACTGCGGTAATGCCGGCGGCAGCTGCGGCGTCAATACCGTCGCGAAACGGGAAGAAGGCGTCAGACGACATCACCGAGCCTTTCACTTCCAGGCTTTCGTCGGCGGCTTTTATGCCGGCAATTTTTGCGCTGTACACGCGGCTCATCTGGCCGGCGCCCACGCCGATGGTACGGCCCGCTTTGGCGTACACAATGGCATTTGATTTAACGTACTTGGCCACTTCCCAAGCGAACAACAGGTCATTCAGTTCTTCTTCGCTGGGCTGGCGCCTGGTAACCACTTTCACATCGGCCATGGCAACCATGCCCAGATCGCGTTCCTGGACCAGCAGGCCACCGGTCACGCGTTTGTAATCCAGCGCAGGGGCGCGCTCGCTGTCAAATTCGCCGCAGGCCAGCAGGCGCACGTTTTTCTTTGCAGCTACTAGCTCAATGGCTTCTGCGCTGATGCTGGGCGCAATGATGACTTCCACAAACTGACGATCAATAATGGCTGCGGCCGTGGCAGCGTCCAGCTCGCGGTTGAAGGCAATAATGCCGCCAAACGCCGAGGTGGGGTCGGTTGCATAGGCCAAATCGTAAGCTTGCAGAATGTCGGCACCGATGGCCACACCGCAAGGATTGGCGTGCTTGACGATTACGCAGGCCGGGTCGGCAAAGGGCTTTACGCACTCAAGCGCGGCGTCGGTGTCGGCCACGTTGTTGTACGACAGTGCTTTACCCTGGAGCTGGGTAGCAGTCGCCACGCAGGCTTCTTTCGGGTTGCGCTCGGCGTAGAACGCGGCGCGCTGGTGCGGGTTTTCGCCGTAGCGCATGTCCTGCACTTTCACAAACTGGGCGTTGAAGGTGCGCGGGAAATCCGGGTTGTCGTTATCGGCGGTGCGCCCACCCAGATAGTTAGCGATAGCGCCGTCGTAGCCGGCGGTGTGCTCAAAGGCTTTTACCGCCAGGTCAAAACGGGTAGCAAAGGTCAGTTCGCCATCGTTACTTTCCAGTTCTTTCAATACCCGGCTGTAGTCGCGGGTATTCACCACTATGGCCACATCGTTGTGATTCTTGGCTGCGGCCCGCACCATGGTGGGGCCGCCAATGTCGATGTTTTCGATGGCGGTTGCCAGATCGCAGTCCGGGTTAGCAATGGTGTTTTCAAACGGATAGAGATTCACCACCACCATGTCGATAGGGTCTATGCCGTGTTCGGCCATAACCGCGTCGTCGGTACCACGACGGCCCAGAACGCCACCGTGAATTTTCGGGTGCAAGGTTTTTACCCGGCCATCCATCATCTCAGGGAAACCGGTGTAGTCAGACACCTCGGTGACCGCTACGTTGTTTTCCTGAAGCAGGCGAAAGGTGCCCCCGGTGGAAAGCAACTCGATGCCGCGCTCGCTCAGCGCGCGACCAAATTCAACAATGCCGGTTTTGTCACTGACACTGATCAGCGCGCGACGAACGGGAGTATTTGTCTGATTTGCCATGGGTCACTTTCTTCCGGATCGAATGTCGGGTTTAAAGTAGATCGTATTGCTTGAGCTTCTTGCGCAGGGTGCCGCGGTTCAGCCCTAGCATGGTGGACGCTTTGGTCTGGTTGTTGCGGGTGTACTTCATTACTTGCTCCAGCAACGGAGCTTCTACTTCTGACAGCACCAGTTGATAGACCTCGGTGACCGGGGCACCATCAAGCTGGGTGAAGTAGTTGGTCAGTGCAATTTCTACGCTGTCGCGGAGGGTGACTGCATTACCGCTGGTGCCAACCGTTTGCAGTTGGTGAATGTCATCATTGGCGGATGCGTTCAGGGTGTCGTTTGCCAAAGTTTCAGCTTTCATGCTGCGAATACCTCTCCATTTCGTAAGCTTGCAAAATACTGTTGAATGCTGTGGTGCTGCTCCAACGCGCTGTCTATGGCGTTGAAGCTTTGCCGGAAGCGTTTGTCTTGATCGTGGCTTTGCAGATACCAGCCCACATGTTTGCGGGCAATGCGCACACCCATGGTTTCTCCATAAAAGTCGTGCAGCGCCAGCAGGTGCTCGCTCAGTATCGTTTCCACTTCATCCAGTGGCGGCGGCTTCATGTGTTCGCCTGTTTCCAGAAAATGCAAAATTTCCCGAAAAATCCAGGGCTGTCCCTGTGCCGCACGACCAATCAGCAGGCCATCGGCTCCAGTGTAGTAAAGCACGTGGCGCGCTTTCTCCGGGCTGGTGACGTCGCCATTGGCGAACACTGGAATGCCGACGTCTGATTTTATCCGGGCAATGGTGTCGTACTCGGCGCTGCCCGTGTATTTGTCGGTCCGGGTACGGCCATGTATGGCCAGCGCCTGAATACCGGCTTCTTCTGCCATGCGCGCAATAATCGGCGCGTTGCGGTGATCTTCGTCCCAACCGGTACGCATTTTCAGGGTCACCGGTATGTCTACGGCGGCGACCACCGCCTTCAGAATCTGCAGCACCAGAGCTTCGTCTTTCATCAATGCGGAGCCGGCCGCTTTATTACAGACTTTTTTGGCCGGGCAACCCATATTGATGTCGATGATCTGGGCGCCAGACGCGGCGTTCATGCGTGCCGCCTGCGCCAGCATCTCAGGATCGCCACCGGCAATCTGCACCGAGCGGGGCTCGGGTTCGCCCTGATGATTCAGGCGGCTGCGAGATTTTCGGGTGTGCCACATTTTGCTGTCAGCAATCACCATTTCCGAGACTGCAAGCCCTGCACCCATACGCCGACAAAGCAGCCGAAATGGCCGGTCTGTAACACCTGCCATGGGCGCAACAATCAGCGGGTTGGGCAGGGTATACGGCCCGATTTTTGCCGTTGGCAGCATGA
>Ga0136587_1000407_pt1 | contig 11874 bp, 8 predicted proteins | sample AntRauMFilla1563_FD_101386 | JGI IMG/M metagenome (GOLD analysis project Ga0136587, IMG submission 101386) | Saline lake microbial communities from Rauer Islands, Antarctica - Metagenome Filla 1 #563 | ecosystem: Environmental > Aquatic > Non-marine Saline and Alkaline > Saline | place... | reverse complement strand
GGTATTTCCATGCGGTCATCACATGTCAGACACGTCACCGGCAGCGCCGTTTCAACCGATGTGTTGTGCCAGCGCGCCTTGCCGTCGATCCCCTGGAAGGAAAAATAACCGCCAATCATAATCAAGCCACCGCCTTGATGTGTCCACTCGGCCAAAAGGTTCACACGGTTTGCAACACGTTCGCCGCGTAGCCAGACATCGGGGTGCAAGAGCAGGGTATTGGCACCGATGTCGGAAAGCATGATGACGTCGTACTGCGACAGGCCTTCCAGCGTTGTGGGAAATTCTGCCGCAGCCTCATGGGCGGGCAGGTGGGTGACGTCGTAATCGCTCTTTTTCATCCCCGCCATAAAGCGCTTGTTGCCAGTGTGGAACGTGACACTGCCGAATTGATCGAAACCTTTGTAATGTGTCGAAGAACTGACCCAGCTTTCGCCAACGAGAAGCACTTTTTTCATATCATTCATCCTGAAGTGATGGAGCGCGCCAAAGCGCGCCTTGGATTGTCGATCATCAATGTCGAAATATCTTGTTGAGCCAAGCCATGTCGCAGCAGCCGCGGCAGGAAATGACGCTGCACATGTGCGTAACCGTTGCCGCCGTATGCACACAGCATCATCTTGATAAAGACATCTTGCGACAACAGGATTTGCCGACCGTAGCCGAGAGCAAAAAGGTTGGCTATGGCCACTGCATTGTCCGCGTCAGACGGGCACTGGACCTGTTGATCTGCATACCAAAAATCCATCCCGATCATGTCGTACTCGAGAAACGCCCCGCGATCTGCCAAAGTGCGCTGGTACTCAACGTCTGTGCCGGACGGGTTCATGTGGCACAAAATCACGCGGCTGGACGGCAGGCCATTCTGTTCCACCAGATCCAGCACATCATGGGCCAACCTGAACCATGCAGGCAGGTGGATCATGAGTGGCAATCCGGTTTGTGCAGCAGCAGCGGCCGATGCAGACAGAACCTTTCGTTCCGCCGCCGTGAAATCCGAGCTGACGCCGATTTCGCCAATCAGGCCAATCTTGGTTTGCTGTGTCCCGATGCCGGTTTGCGCCTCTGCTATCAGTTCGTCGGCGATGTCGGTTTCGGTCATAGTGGCCAGATAGTCGGGATGCGACGAATGCAAATAATAACCTGCGCCCATGATAATGTTCAGTCCGGTCTTACGGGCAATTCTGGTCAATGCGTCTGGATCGCGACCAATTCCCTTGCAGGTCGGGTCGACGATCGTGGTGCCGCCCTCGGCGACAAAGGCCAGCAGCTCCTGAACGGCCAAAGCCTCGTCATCAAGGGCGCAATTGTCACGGTTGGCAAACGGGTCATGGCGCAGCTGTGAAATGATATCCGGGGTGATCGCAACATCGCGGATGGGCGATTGAAAATCGGGATCATGCCCGCGCCACCAGCATTTACAATCATTCAGGATATGTTCGTGCATCAGCGTCACGCCAAGGTTTTCCAATGGCACCGGTCCGAGCACTGTCATAACGGTTTTTTCGAACTCGTCAGCCATGTCTATGATCCTTTGTGCTTGGGTGGGCTGTGATACGCGGCGCTGTGAAACTCTATTTCCAGCTGCGTTACGGTGTTGAACACCCCAGACAGCCTGTCTGCGTCGCTCTCATCGCTGTAGGTGTCGATGGCGTTTTTCAGCCACATTGCCTGATCAGCAAAGTCGGTTGCCGTATGCATGTCGACCCAGACGCGTAGATCCGGGTCACTGATCTGGCGCGTGTCTGTTGCTTTGGACCATGTCCAATACATCCATTCGGCTGCGAACATTGCCGTCAATACGTCAACAAATGCCCCTGTGCGCGCGATGTTCAGCATCCCGACATCAAAGGCTGACACCGCATCGGGCACGTGTGTTTCAACCATGATACCGCGCCTCGAAAAGATGTCTTCGAAGTAGGGGACCTGTTTATTGGCCAATGCATCCTGCACACCGATCAGCCAACGCCGGGCATTGATGTCGGGCGCACCAATCGTTGCAAATGCAAAAATTGATATTGCCGTTTCGACAAAATGACCCTCGTAGGCGAGGTAACGGTGAAATACATCACGCTCCAGGCGGTCCGCTTGAATATCCGCAACGAAACGGTGTTCCAGCATCCGGTCCAGAATGTCGGTATTGGCCAGCAGTATTTTATCCGATAGCAACATTTATGACCTGTCAAGCGCGGGGGCGGCTGCGGCAACGAATGCGCGCACGCGCGCGGCCTCGACCGGGTTCCACCACACGCCCCCTTCCTTGAGGGATGACGCGACGATGACTGCACTGGCGATTGACAGAATGTCGGTAATATTCTCCGAGGTCACGCCAGATCCGACCAGCACAGGCAGGTTCGTCGCGTCAGCAACTTCGGCGATTTCTTCCATCGTCGCGCTGTTTCCGGTGCGCTGCCCTGTTGCGATGACAGCATCTACATCAAAGAACGCCAGATCGCGGGTGAGTTCTGCAACGCTCCGGTCTGCGGTGATCGAATGGCTGCCGTGTTTTACGTGGCTGTCAGCGAACACTTTGATCCCTTCACCACGCAAAGCGGACCGGTAACGCATTGCCTCGGCAGCACGACCTTCCATAAAGCCCTCGTTGGCGACATAGGCGTTTGCCCATTGGTTGACCCGAATAAACGCCGCACCCGTCGCACGGGCAATTGCGAACGCGGGGATCGGCGCGTTGGCCAGAACATTGATCCCGACGGGCACATCAAAGTCCCGTTTGATACGATCCACGACAACCGACATAAATGCAGATGTTTCCGGTCCGATGTCATCGGGCTTTGCAAAGGGCACGTCACCGTGGTTTTCAACAACCAGACCGTGCAGCCCGTTGCTGATCAGCCGGTCAGCGTCGCGCAGACAAGCATCGTAAATTTCATCGAGCGTTTCACCACGATAGCGCGGTGAACCCGGGAAAGGCGGACAGTGGATCATGCCGATCAGGGCTTTCGAGCGTCCAAAAGTCTGCTGGATCGCATTGCCGGCGTTGTCAGAAATAGATTGCATGGTATTCCTATATTCGATTTGCCAGATCACCCCTGAAGGACCGGTCCTGGCATAATCTGGCCCCTCAGGCCTTGCGAGAGAACTTGAAGTTCGCGGTGAAAATTCGGGTATTGAGCCAGATCGCGATGAGGATGATCGTGCCCGTCACGATTTGCGTGAAAAACGGTGAGATATGCATCAGGATCAATCCGTTACCGATCACGGCGATGGTCAGTGTCCCCAGAAGCGTGCCCAGAATGGACCCCCGGCCCCCGAAAAGTGACGTGCCACCCAAAACGACCGCAGCAATGACCTGAAGTTCGAATCCCACGGCTGCATTGGATGAACCCGACCCAAGCCGCGCTGCGATCAGCAGACCCGCAACCGCGCACGCGATACCGGACAGCATATAGACCGACGCGATGATCCATTTGGATGGCATCCCGACACGGCGTGCTGCTTCGGGGTTTGATCCGACAGCGACAACCTGCCGGCCATACATCTGGCGCTGGATCACGACCACAGCGATCGCGGCGATCACCAATGCGATGACAGCCGGTACCGGCATCCCCAAAATCGTGCCTCGGCCCAACGCAAAGAAGCCAGGCACATTATCAATTGGAATTGAGTACCCTTGGGTCATATAGAGCGCAAATCCGCGCAAGATCGACAGACCCGCCAAGGTCACGATAAACGCCGGAATGCCCTGATAGGCAATAAACCAGCCCTGAACCAAACCGATAAACGCACCAAAAACCAGCATTGCAACCACGGCAAGCGGCCAAGGCAGGCCCAGTGACAATACCATTGCAGCTGATGCACTGATCAGCGCCACCTGCGACCCGACCGATAGGTCAATTCCTGCCGTGATAATGACGAATGTCATCGCCACAGCGACAATCAGGATTGGGGCGGCTTGTCTGAGGATGTTCAGAATATTCCCGACGGACAGAAAAACATCTGTCGCGACCGAGAAAAAAATCACGCAAACCGCGAAAAAGAATGCGATGGAGAGCACCTGCGCATTTGCGGTCAGGAAATCGGCAAGGGCTGATCCCTGGCCGCGCTCTGTATAGGCGTTATTCATATCTCTTCTCCCTTGCCGACGATCAACTTTACCAGATCTTCGAGGCTGGTATTGCTGATGTCGCGTTCGGCAACTTTGGTGCCCTCATACATCACGGCAATCTTGTCGCAGACGCGGAACAGATCCTGCAAGCGGTGCGTGATCAGAATAACCGAAACACCGCGCGCCTTGACCCTGTTGATCAGACGCAGCACAGCCTCGACCTCAGCGACCGCCAATGCCGATGTCGGCTCATCCATGATCAGCACACGTGGATTGAACGATGCAGCGCGCGCGATCGCGATCGCCTGCCGCTGACCACCCGAAAGCTGGGCAACCTTGGCCGTCAGCTTTGGAATGCGAATGTCGAGGTCATCGAGCATTTCGCGCGCTTTTTCACGCATGCTGGCGTTGTCCAAAAAGGACATTTTCGTCATTTCACGCCCGAGAAACAGATTTCCCATGACGTCGATGTGGTCACACAGGCTCAGGTCCTGAAAGACCATTTCAATAGAGCGCGCACGCGCATCCGAAGGGTTGGCAAACCGGACCACCTCGCCATCAATGCTGATCGTGCCCCCGTCTGGTACGTACGTGCCGGAAATGACTTTTGTCAGCGTTGATTTTCCCGCCGCATTGTCACCGATCAACCCAAGGCATTCACCGGGGGCAACATCCAGATCGACACCGCGCAGGGCTTCGATCGAACCGAAATTCTTTTTGATGCCCCGCAAGGAAATGCGAGGCACAAGGGCCGTGTCAGAGGGCTTTTGGCCCTCTGACGTGTTGACCATTTGTTGTGCTGGCCTTGTCGTCACTCGAACATGCTCCGGAATGTGTCGACATTTTCGCCTGTGACGATTGTGATCGGAACCGCAATCGTGGCGTCCACGCTGCCACCATCGCCGAGGGTTCTCAGCGCCTCGACTGCGGCCGCACCCATGCCTGCGGGGTCTTGCTGGATCACCGCGGCAACATAGCCGTTGTCGATGCCACGAATAGCTTGCGCCGTAAGATCCCAGCCAAAGATATCAATGCTGTCCTGCTTGCCCTGGCTTTCAACGGCGGCGATGGCACCGACAAGTGCGGGTTCGCCCGTCGCATAAATGGCAGTCAGATCCGGGTTCGCGGTGATCATGTTTTCGGCGGCGGCCAACGCCAGATCCTGCACGTTCTGCCCGTCCACAACGCCAGCTTCGGTGACACCGTCGGCCCCCGAAATAACGTCAATAAAACCGTCCTGACGAATGTTCTGGATGGATGAATTCAACGCCCCGACAACACCGATTTTGGCTGTGCCCCCCATTTCGCTGGCCATATAGTCCAAAAAGAATGTGCCCATATCTGCGCCAGCGCTGATATTGTTTACGCCAACCTGTGCAGCATGCGGACCTTCGGGAAGAACCGCATCGACAGCCACGACGGGAATGCCGGCATCCACAGCCTGCTGGACGGCCGGCATGATACCGTTCGTATCAATCGCAACAACAATAATCCCGGCAACACCTTGTTGAATATAGGTTTCGATTGCGCTGTTCTGGGCTGCGGGATCGTTATTTGCGTTGAATACGACCAACGTGTCTCCGCCCGCTTCGGCGGCAGCTTGCGCACCCGCGTTCATTTGGTTGAAGAACAGCGCCTGCTGGTTGATTTGCACCAAAGCAAACGTGTCGGCAGTCACAGCCGATGCCATCAGGCAGGTGCTGGCGGTTGCCGAAAGTAAGGCCGTTTTGATAAGTCGCTTCATTGTCATCTCCGTTGGGTTGAAATTATTTTTCATAGTCACGCTTCGGGTCGTTTCTTTTTCTTGGCGGGCTTTGTGACCGAACTGCGTTCGATCAGTTCTACCGGCATAAGTTCTGTGAGCGCCTTGAAATCCGGTTGATCCCATGCGTCACTGAACAGCAGTTCGACAGCCCGTTCGCCAAGCTGGTCCACGGGTTGACGCACGGATGTGATTGCAGGTGCAAACAGATGCAGTGATCGTGCGTCGTCGAAACTGATGAGCGAAAAATCATCTGGTATTTTAATTTTACGCTCGTGAAAGACTTCGAGGATACCGACTGTCAGTTCGTCGGAACCTGAAAAAATGGCCGTCTCCCCGTTGACATTTCTTAAAAACTTTTCGGCCAGCATACGGCCTGATGTGGGAGAATGATCGCCAACAAAAAGTGTAGGTTCATGGGCAATTTCGCCCTCTTGGGCCAAACCGCTGCGCAGCCCGGCCAGACGGGTCCGTGTGCTTTGCAAATCTGCGCCACCACCAAAATACGCAACGTGGCGATGGCCCGCAGACCGCAAATGCTGTCCGGCCAACACACCACCCAAGCCGTTGTCGCACAAAACGCGGGGCACCTTTCCGCCGGGCACATCTTCATCAAGGATGACGGCTCTGCCAAAATCGTTCAGGGCTTGCGCGACCTGTGCCTCGGGGGCGCGGTTGGTGATGAAAATCACACCGTCAACCTGATTTTGCGCAGCACGTTGCAGGGCGGCCATTTCACGGTCGCTTTTGTTGAACGTGGCATGAAGCAGCACCATTAAGCTTTGTTTCTCTGCGGCCATTTCGATGGCTGCGGCCAGTTTTGCAAAGAACGGGTTTGCGATGTCGGGCAGGATCAGGGCAATCGTATCCGAGCGACCAAGGCTGAGACGTCGCGCATGCGGGTTGGGGTGATAGCGCAGCTTGCTGACCGCTGCTTCGATCCGTGCTCGGGTTGGCTCTGGCAGGTCCAAAGACCCGTTAAGATGCCGCGAGATCGTCGCAGTGGAAACACCGGCCTCTTTGGCAACATCCTTGAGGCTGGTCCGCGACTTCATGCTTTGCTCTCTCTCGTGATCGCTGTCATATACAGTTTAGTTAATCGGTTTAGTAAACGCACTTACAATTGCTTTTTTTGAGTCTGTCAAGCAGTCTCGGTACAAAGAAATGAAACACGGGCCGGTGGTGCCTGAAATTTAAGCTGCATTGGTCGCAGCGAAAGCGGAGCGAGATGAAGGTTTTTGTTGTTGGAAATATAGCGATGGATCAAACGCTGGCTGTCGATCGGATGCCACTTGAAGGTGAGTCGATTTTTGGCAGCAAAATTTCGAGTGATCTTGGCGGAAAGGGCACAAACCAGGCGATCGTCTTGGCGCGTTGCGGGGTCCCGACGATCCTGATTGCAGCGATAGGAACCGATGCGCAAAGCCGGCAAATGCGGGAAAAACTGTCGCGCGAGCCGGTGATTGATAGACTGGTCGAGCGCCGGGACTTTTCGGGGGATGCCACTATCGTTCTGAAGGATGCATATGGTGGCAACGTTAACATCACGACAGTCGATTGCGCGCGCAGTCTTCAGATTTCGGATGTCAGACCGTTGATGTTGGATGCTAAAGCGGGCGATCTGCTTGTTCTTCAAGGAAACCTGTCTGTCGCGGTGACATCCGATATCATTCAGGAGGCGCGCAAAAAACAGATGCGTATTGTCCTGAATCCGTCGCCACTTGTGCCCGAATTATCCCCTCTTCTTGCAGGATTGGATGTCTTGTTTTTGAACGAGCATGAGGCAGAGGAGATCACCGGCTTGCGTAAGACAGCTGCGGTTCAATACCTGCTAGATCTTGATGTCGATGTCGTTGTTTTGACATTGGGTGCCTCTGGTTCGCTTCTGGGGAGCAAGACTGGCATCGTCGAAGTCCCGGCTCGGGCGGCTGAAGTTGCAGACAGCACAGGTGCTGGCGATACATTTCAAAGCGTTGCCATTGGATCTGCCTTACGACGAGGCGGGTGGATTGACAGCCCTGCTCTTTCGATCGCGGCAATGGCAGCGGCCATCACCGTATCGCGTTTTGGCACGTCTGCCGCTTTTCCAACCTGCGCAGAATTGGACGATCTTTTTGTGAGATGACAAAGCACTGACCTGACCCCACAATCTGCGCCGGTCAAGCCCGTAGGCTGTCGGGTGAAACCTTTGGCTTTGGGCTGCCATTTTGTCCATCGGTGCGGGGTCGTCGGGCGGCGTCGTGCGCAGGGCCACCGCACGGGGGGGCTTCAAGGCGCATCAGGTCCTCAAGACCGGTCTCGCTTTGGGGTGGTCGCAGAATGACTATAAACGAACCTCATCACCAACGATAATCCATTGAAACCGCAGACAGATGCAGGCGCGACACAGGTTATCCGGCATCATGCAGACACCTCGCGATCCGTCGGACTAGACATCTGTCGCGGCGACCACCTGCGCAGCCAGGCCTTCGACCTCGACCACACTTTTGCCGCCACCCTGTTTGCGCACGGCGATCCGCGTGGGAATGCGGTCTTTCATGGCTTCGACATGGCTGATGACACCCACCTGTCGCCCTTGCGACTGCAACCCTTCAAGCGCGTCGATTGCCAGATCAAGGCTGGCTGCATCCAATGACCCGAAGCCTTCATCGATGAACAGCGTGGAAACCAACCCACCTTTGCCGCCCATTCGCGACAAGGCGAGGGCGAGGGCCAGCGAGACGAGAAACCGCTCGCCGCCCGACAGGCTGCGCGTCGCGCGGGGTTCATTACCCATGTCGCGGTCCTCGACTTGCAAGGCGAGATCAGCAGCACGTTGCAGGCAATACCGCGGGTTCAGATCGGCCAGATGTCCGTTCGCATGGTCCACGAGAACATCCAAGGTGATGGATTGCGCCACACGTGCAAACCTGTCGCCATTGCGCGAACCGATTGCATGGTTCACGGCCTGCCAGACATCCAGTTCTGTGCTGGCTGTCATGATTTCCGCCTCCAGCCCGGCAAGGCTCGCTCGGATCGTCGTGTCGCGTCGGATGTCGGCATCTATGGCGCCGATGCGCTGATCGCGGGCTGCTGAGGTGGTTTCCAGAGCATTCAGGAGTTCTGTCAGCGCCTCGGCAGTTTCCATTGGCAGACCTGCAGCAAGGGCGTCCGCCTTGTCCTGGTCGCGGGAGGTGAGGGTGGCGCGTGCCGCGGTAACGGCATCATCGAGCGCGCGCAGTTTTTGTCGCAGAGCAACGATTTGCCCTGACGGATGCGCGAACAGATCGTCGAGATCGGCACGCTCCAGATCGGAGATCATGAGGGCTGCGTCCAGAGCATCGGTTGCGTCGGCTGCCGCTTGTTCGGCCATGACCTGCTCTGCCAAAGCCGCGTCGGCATGGGCATTGGCCGCGGCAGCTGCACTGGCCGCTTCGCCAAGCGCCTTGCGCGCCGCATCCTGCCGGGCGGCGGCGGCTTTGCGTTGATCGTTGTGGCGGGTTCGATGCGCCGCTGTCGCTTCGCCATCAAGAAGGGGCGCGCGTTCGTGGCGCAGGCCATCCAGCGCCGTTGCCCGCGCCTCACAAATTTGGTTCGCCTGCCGCACCTGCGCGTCTGCACTCTCGACCCGGCTGGACGCGCTCGCGATACGCGGGGCCAGTGCGGCCAGTGCGGCTGCTGCCTTGTCGCGCGCCGCGCGATGCCGGGCCACAGCGGCCACACGGGCTTCAAGCCGCTGTGTCAGATGCGGATCGTCGAGGGCATTGACGCCTTCTTGCAGTCGCTCAAGGATCGGGGTCAGCACGCCTGCGTGGCGCACGGCCAGCTCTTGCTTGGTTGCCGCATCGCGCAGAGCCAGCGCAGACAGGTTGCCGGTCTTGGCGCGCAAGGTGGATAGGGTGTCACGCGTTTCAGCACGCCGAGAGAGTGCGTCGCGCAAAGCTTCGCGACGGACCCCGGTCTCTGTCAGCTCGCGACGCAGGTGAGACACCTTCGCCTGCACTGTGATGTCGGACTTCTGCGCCTCGGTGATATCTGCCGCGATTGCGGTCAGGCGGTCAGGCGCGTCGCCGGGCGCCGCAGGCAATTTCGGGCAATGTGGACTGGACTGTGCCTCATTGCGCGCGGAATTCCACAGCGCCAACGCTTTTGCAATCCGGTCCTCGGCTTTTGTCACAGTCACCCGTGCCTGTTCGGTTTGCCCCTGCGCACGGTCCTTGGCACGCATCGCGTCGGCCTGTCTGCTCCGCGCAGCTTCTGCCAGGCTGCGCGCCCCAGCCAGATCGCCGCGCAATTGCGCCGCCAGATCCGCGAGGACGGCATCTGCATGAGCAGGATGATCGAGTGATCCGCAAACCGGGCAGGCGGCCCCCGGTTCAAGCCGCAACCGCAGCTCGCGCGCTGAGTCTGAGGCCGCCAGACCGGCGCGCTCGGTCGGGGCGGTTAAAGCGATGACTTGCGCGTCAGCCAGACCCTGTTCAACCCCGGCGGCAGCGATTTCGGCTTGCGCAGCAAGCGCGCTTTTCGTGGCGGCTTCGCCGCTGGCTCGCCCATCCGCATATTCAGACAAAGCGGCGGCGTGATCGACGGCACTCTGCGCCATGCCCAACAGTGAGGCGGAAAGCGATGAAAGCTCGCTGTTACGTGTCGGGGGATGGTCTGCTTCGATTTGTGCAACGTCTGCGCTCAGCGTGGCGATCTTTTTGGCCAGTGCAGCCTCCGCTTGGTGGTCAGCGTTGTTTTGGTTCACCAACTCCGCCAGGTCTTCGTCCAGCCGGATAAGGGTTTCGCCATGCTCCGTGGCCTCGGCTTCGGCTTTATACTGGGCTTGTCTTGCTTCGGCATGTTCCGCAATGCGTGGGGCGATCTGGGGCCAGTCATCGGCCAGCGCGCTGTCGGCGACCAATCTGGCGAGGGCGGTCTCGGCTTCATCACCCGTGTCGCGGTGGCCTTTCTCCTCTGCGCGCAGGCTGGACAGGGCGCCGCGTGCGGTTGTCGCGTCTTCTTTGATAGTGCGCGAGTTTTCCTGTGCTGCGGCAAGCTCGACCGTCGCTGATGTGATGCGCGCATCAAGGTCGGCAGCCTGATCCCAGATCGGGGCGAATGCCTTGAACTCGGTCTCTTTCAGGGCAAGGGCAATTTCAGCTTGCGTTGCAAGGTCGGCCAGCGCGGCTGCTTCAGCTGTTTTTTGTGTCGCGCGCGCTTTGCTCGTGTCCACGGCCACGGCCGCAGCGTCCTGTCGCTTTTTAGCGGACTGCGACGCTTGCCACGGACCTCGCAGCGGGGCCGCGCGATCAATGCGCGCCAGTTGCTTGCGGTCATCGCCGGCGTCGTCGCGCGTTACCAATGCTGTATCCAAGGCCGTCTGGGCCTGTTCCAATTGGCGCGCCGCTTCGGAATACCGGGTGTGCCGGTCTCGTTCTGCCTTTGCAGACTTGGCTTGGACGGCGGCCTCTTGATTGGTAACGCTAAGGTTCAACCGTTCTTCGTTCAAAAGCGCGCGATCCGCGTCCGACAGCAGCTGGTGGCCCTCACGGCGCTGTGTAAGTGCGGCATGGGCCTGCCGCGCCTTTTCGGTCCGCTCATAAATCCGGGAAGACACGGCACGGTAGAGCCCGGTGCCGGTAACTTTTTCAAGCAGACCTGCGCGATCATTGGTGTCCGCGCGCAGAAAAGCGTCGAAGTCGCCTTGGGCCAATAGCACTGTGCGGCGGAACTCTTCATAGGAAAATCCGCTCAAAGCTTCGATCCGGGCCGAAACTGCCTTGGTCTGGCTTTCCAGCACCTGCCCATCCGATGCCCGCGCAAGCGAGCGTGCCACGGACTGCAATTTCCCGTCGGCCTTGTCCCGGGCCCGTCGCGCCTGCCAGCGCGCGATATAGTCCTGCCCGTCCCGCGCAGTGAAGCGGACTTCGGCCCAGCCCTGTATCGCCCCGCGCCGAAGGATCGCACGGGAATCCTTGGCTTTGATAGACTCTCCAGACGGGTCGGGCACCTCGTCGGACGCAGCACCCCCGGCGAGACGCGGTGCGTCGCCATAAAGTGCGAGGCACATGGCGTCGAGGAT
>Ga0136587_1000403_pt1 | contig 11902 bp, 7 predicted proteins | sample AntRauMFilla1563_FD_101386 | JGI IMG/M metagenome (GOLD analysis project Ga0136587, IMG submission 101386) | Saline lake microbial communities from Rauer Islands, Antarctica - Metagenome Filla 1 #563 | ecosystem: Environmental > Aquatic > Non-marine Saline and Alkaline > Saline | place... | reverse complement strand
TCGCGTTGCAGTATCTGGTCTGAAATACTGATCGCCATTTCGCGCAGCTTTTCGGTTTCCCCGTCAGGATGCGCGCAGAATTGGCCGAAACTGCGCCCTTCATTGTTTCCAATAAGGGTCATTTTGTGTCAGCGAAACAAACTGTCTCTTTCGCTGACACAATCCAAAAAGGCTTACTCGGCAGGAACGGCCTTTTGCTCGATGACCAGTGGCACAGCAATCCGGCTCAGCATTTCCTTGGGGCAAATCTGGACGAAATGCGTCTTTTCCAGCTCCCAGTGCTGCAGGATGTCGGTGGCCTTGCGGCTGTCGGTCTGGGCGGCATGCTGCTCGATCAGATCCTTCAGCTGCGCCTCCCAATGGGGCACGGTCACTGCACAATGCACCAGTGTTTCATGGTTCATCATGTCAGGCGCCCGCCCTTCTGGATCATAGAGGTAGGCCATGCCGCCGGTCATACCGGCACCAAAGTTTGCACCGATCTCACCCAGAATAACGGCCACACCGCCGGTCATGTATTCACACCCGTTGCTGCCGCAGCCCTCGATCACCACCTTCGCGCCAGAGTTGCGCACGGCAAACCGCTCTCCTGCGCGGCCAGCGGCAAAGAGATAGCCATCGGTCGCACCATAGAGCACCGTGTTGCCGATGATTGTGTTCTCCGACGCCACAATCATGCTATTCATGGGCGGTCGCACGACAATCGTACCACCAGACAGGCCCTTTCCGACATAGTCATTGGCATCGCCCGCCACGACCAGCTTCAGCCCCGGTGCTGCAAAGGCGCCCAGCGACTGGCCCGCCGATCCGGTCAGGTTGATCGTTAGGTGGTTCGGCTGCAAATCGTTGCGCATGCCGAAGCGCTTGACGATATGGCTCGACGTGCGCGTCCCCACAGAGCGGTGCGTGTTCTGCACCGCATAGCTCAGCTGCATCTTCTCGCCGTCCTCGAGGAAGCGCACGGCGTCCGTGACGATCTGGGCATCCAGCGTGTCGGGCACCGCATTGCGCGGTTTGGCACGGTCATAGACATTACCCTTTTCCGCATCGACAGAAATCAGCAGCGGGTTGAGATCCAGATCATCCAGATGCGCCGACCCGCGCGAAACCTGCGTGAGCAGATCCGCCCGCCCGATAATGTCATCCATCGACCGCGCACCGATGCTGGCGAGGATTTCGCGCACTTCGGTGGCGTAGAAGGTGATCAGGTTCACGACCTTATCGGCGTTGCCGGTGAACTTGGCGCGCAGATCTTCATCCTGCGTACAGACACCCACGGGGCAGGTGTTGCTCTGGCACTGGCGGACCATGATGCAGCCCATGGCGATCAGGGCAGCAGTGCCGATACCGTATTCCTCGGCGCCCAGCATCGCGGCCATGACGATGTCGCGGCCTGTGCGCAGGCCACCATCGGTGCGTAGTGTCACACGGTCGCGCAGGTTGTTCATGCTGAGAACCTGATGCGCCTCTGTCAGACCCATCTCCCACGGCAGACCCGCGTATTTGATCGAGGTCGCAGGGCTGGCACCCGTGCCGCCATTGTGACCAGAGATCAGGATGATATCCGCCTTCGCCTTGGCCACACCCGCCGCAATCGTGCCGACACCGCTGGAGGCAACGAGCTTCACAGTCACCTTGCAGCGCGGGTTGATCTGCTTGAGGTCATAGATCAGCTGGGCCAGATCCTCGATGGAGTAGATGTCGTGGTGCGGCGGCGGGGAGATCAGCGTGACCCCCGGTGTGCTGTGCCGCAGCCGCGCGATCAGTTCCGTCACCTTCATGCCGGGCAGCTGGCCGCCCTCGCCGGGCTTGGCGCCTTGGGCGACCTTGATCTCCAGCTCTTCGCACTGGTTGAGGTATTCGGCTGTCACACCAAAGCGGCCAGAAGCCACCTGCTTGATCTTGGCGGAGGGGTTGTCGCCGTTCGGTTCCGGATAGAAGTGTGCGGGATCTTCGCCGCCTTCGCCACTGTCGGACTTGGCGCCGATGCGGTTCATCGCGACGTTCAGCGTCTTGTGCGCTTCGGGTGACAGCGCGCCCAAAGACATGCCCGGCGTCACGAACCGCTTGCGGATCGCAGTGATGCTCTCGACCTGCTCGATCGGGATCGCCTCGCCCAGCGGCTTGAGCTCCAGCAGATCGCGCAGATGGATCGGCGGGTTGCTCTGCATTTTTGCACTATATTGCTTCCACATCTCGTAGGAGGCGCGGTTGCAGGCCGCCTGCAGCATGTGCATGGAGGTCGCTTCCCATGCGTGGGTCTCGCCGGACTGGCGGGCCTTGTAGAAGCCGCCGATGGGCATGACTGTGTCTGTGCCCGCCCAGCCTTGCGCGTGCACCTGCTCGGCCTTGCGCTGGATGCCGGTGATGCCGATGCCGCTGATGCGGCTGGTCATGCCGGGGAAATACTCGGCGCACATGGCGCGGCTGAGGCCCACCGCCTCAAAGTTCAGGCCACCGCGATAGGAGGAGACGACGGAGATCCCCATCTTGGCCATGATCTTCAACAGCCCGGCATCAATCGCCTCGCGGTAGCGCGCGATGGCGGCAGTGAGGTCACCGTCCATCAGACCGCGGCCGATCCGGTCCGCCAGAGAATCCTCCGCCAGATAGGCGTTGACCACTGTCGCACCGCAGCCGATCAGCACCGCGAAATAATGCGGATCGATGCATTCCGCTGACCGCACGCTGAGCGAGCAGAAAGTGCGCAAGCCTTTGCGTGTCAGGTGCGAATGCACGGCAGAAGTGGCAAGGATCATCGGCATCGCCACCTTGCCCTCGCCGCTGTGCTGATCGGTCAGCACGATATGCCCGGCACCGGAGCGCACGGCGTCCTCAGCTTCGGCACGGATCCGGGTCAGCGCGGAATTCAGGTTCCCCGCACCGGCCTCAAACGTACAGTCCAGCACTACCTTGTCAGCGTTGAAATGGCGCATCAGCTCTTCGAACTGCGCATTGCCCACGAAGGGGCTGTCGAGCACGAGGATCTCTGTCTGACTGCTGTCCTCGTCGAGCACATTCTTGAGGTTGCCGAAGCGCGTCTTGAGGCTCATCACGCGGAATTCACGCAGGCTGTCAATTGGCGGGTTCGTCACCTGAGAGAAGTTCTGGCGGAAGAAATGTGACAGGGGGCGGTACTTGGTCGAGAGCACGGCGCTGGGCGTGTCATCCCCCATGGAGGCGAGCGTTTCCTTGCCGTCCTCCGCCATCGGGGCAAGGATCTGCTCCAGCTCCTCGATGGTATAGCCTGCAGCGACCTGACGGCGGCGCAGTTCCGCGCCGGTGAACAGCGGCTTTTCGGTCACGCCCGCAAGCGCATCGTCCAGCTCATTGATCTTGCCCACCCACTCGCCAAAGGGGCGCGCCGCAGCGAGTTTGTCCTTGATCTCGGTATCGTTGAAAAGCTTGCCTTCGGCCATATCGACCGCCAGCAGCTGCCCCGGCCCCAGCGCGCCCTTGCGCACCACGCGCGCCTCATCCAGCGGCACCATCCCCGCCTCCGATCCGGCGATCAGCATGCCATCGGAGGTCACGACATAGCGCATTGGCCGCAAGCCATTGCGGTCCAGCCCGGCGCAGACCCAGCGGCCATCGGTCATGGCGAGGGCGGCGGGACCGTCCCAAGGCTCCATCACGGAGTTGCAGTAGGAATACATGTCGCGCCAGGCCTGCGGCAGCTCAATCGCCTGCTTGGACCAGCTCTCGGGCACCAGCATCGTTTTTGCCATGGGCGCGGAACGGCCCGCGCGCACCAGCACTTCGAACACCGCATCGAGGGCGGCGGAATCGGAGGACCCGGCGGGAACGATCGGCTTGATGTCCTCGGCCATGTCACCGAATGTCGCCGAAGCCATGCGGATCTCGTGGCTCTTCATCCAGTTCAGGTTGCCCTTGAGGGTGTTGATCTCACCGTTGTGGGCAAGCATGCGGAAGGGCTGTGCCAGCCACCACTGCGGGAAGGTATTGGTGGAGTAGCGCTGGTGATAGATCGCAAAGGCGCTCTCAAACTTGGGATCCATCAGATCGGGATAGAATTCCGCGACCTGCTCGGCCAGCATCATACCTTTGTAGATGATCGAACGGCAGGACATCGACGCGATATAGAGTGTCGGCACCTGCGCGGCGATTGCCGCCTTCTCGATGCGGCGGCGGATCACATAAAGTTCGCGCTCAAAGGTTTCCTCGTCCACGCCCTTGGCGTTGGAAATCAGGATCTGCTCGATCTCGGGGCGGGTGGCGTTTGCTTTCTCGCCGAGGCAGCCGACATTCACCGGCACATGACGCCAGCCGTAGATATAATAGCCCATGCGCAGCACTTCGGTCTCGACGATTGTGCGGCATGTCTCTTGTGCGGCGAAGTTGGTGCGCGGCAGAAAAACCTGACCGACGGCCAGCATCTCGTTCATGCGGGGCGTGTGGCCTGTGCGCTGAACCTGATCATAGAAAAACGGCACCGGGATTTGCAGGTGAATGCCCGCGCCATCGCCGGTCTTGCCGTCCGCATCGACAGCACCGCGGTGCCAGATCGCCTTGAGCGCCTTGATCCCGTTTTCCACCACCTCGCGCGTGCGGGACCCGTCGATGTTGACCACAAGGCCCACACCGCAGGACGAATGTTCCTCCTCGGGGGAGTAGAGGCCGTTTTCGGCCATAAAGGCCCGCTTGGCTTCTTCGCGGGCTACCCATGCGTCATCATAAACGGTCATTTGGCGTCTCCTTCGGTGGGCGCACGCGGCGCGAAAGGTAATTTTATTGGTCGGCGCAGGGCGTTATTCCGCCGCAATCGCCGCCTTGGTATCCAGCTGGGCGATGATCGCCTCGGCGCAGTCGCGGCCATCCTTGATCGCCCAGACTACCAGCGAGGCACCGCGCACGATATCGCCCACGGCATAGACGCCCGGCGCATCGGTGCGGCCTGTGACATAATCGGCCTTGACGGTGCCCCAGCGGTTTACCGGCAGATCGGGGCAATTCCACAGCGTCGGCAGATCCTCGGCTTCAAAGCCTAGTGCCATGATCACCAGATCGGCCTTCTCGATGTAATCGGCCCCCTCGATCACTTCGGGCGCCTGACGGCCCGTCGCATCGGGTTGACCCAGACGCATCTTCTGGACCATCACCCCGGTGACCGGCTCTCCGGTAAATCCCTTGGGCGCGCTCAGCCATTCGAAGATCACGCCTTCTTCCTCGGCATTGGCAACCTCCCGCTGGCTGCCCGGCATGTTCGCGCGGTCGCGGCGGTACAGGCATTTGACCGATGTCGCGCCCTGCCGCACGGAGGTGCGCACGCAATCCATCGCCGTATCGCCGCCACCGATCACCACGACACGCTTGCCATGGGCATTCAGGCTGCCATCGTCAAACGCGGGCACATCATCGCCAAAGCTTTTGCGGTTGCTGGCCGTCAGAAAATCCAGGGCAGCCACGACGCCCTGCGCACCCACACCGGGGGCGGCCAGATCGCGGCTCTTGTAGACGCCGGTGGCGATGATCACCGCGTCATGGGCCTTGCGGATCTCGTCAAATGTGACGTCCAAGCCCACCGCGCAATTCAGGCGGAAATTCACGCCGCCGTCTTCAAGCTGGGCATTGCGGCGCATGACCACATCCTTCTCCAGCTTAAAGCCGGGGATGCCATAGGTCATCAGGCCGCCCGCGCGGTCATAGCGGTCATAGACCGTGACCTGCACACCGGCGCGGCGCAGGAAATCCGCCGCAGCCAGCCCGCCGGGGCCCGCGCCGATGATGCCGACACTCTCGGTCCGCTCTTGTGCGGCGCGGATCGGCTTGACCCAGCCCTGCTCCCATGCGGTATCGGTGATGTATTTCTCCACCGACCCGATGGTGACCGTGCCATGGCCGGACGATTCGATCACGCAATTGCCTTCGCACAGCCGGTCCTGCGGACAGATCCGCCCGCAAATCTCGGGGAAGGTATTGGTGGCCTGTGACATCTCGTAGGCTTCCTGCAGCCGCCCTTCGGCAGTCAGGCGCAGCCAGTCGGGGATGTTGTTGTGCAGGGGGCAATGGGTCTGGCAATAGGGCACGCCACACTGGCTACAGCGGCTAGATTGCTCGCGCGCCTTGGCATCCGCATATTCTGCGTAGATCTCGTTGAAATCCTGTTTGCGCAGATCGGGCACCCGCTTTTCGGGCATGTCCCGCGCGACGCTTGTGAATTTCAGCATTGATTGCTTGGCCATGGTGCCCTGATCCTCGTAAAACCCTGGAGCTTCCCAGTAAACCAAGCGCAAACCAAATAAAAGACAGTATTACTTACCTAAATACATATTTTCATTCTTCGTATTATGCTGGATCGCGGTCACCTCCCATAAACTAGGTCCGATGTAATACCTATATATCCTCTTTCCCCCAGTTTTCAGGCGTCTATCTTACCTGAAACGAATCAACGGATACCGTGATGACCACATTTTACCTCCTGCTCGTCGCGTTGATTCAGGGCATTACCGAATTTCTCCCCATCAGCTCGTCCGGCCATCTGATCCTGCTACCGCAACTTTCAGGGCAACAGGACCAGGGGCAAGTCATTGATGTCGCGGCGCATGTCGGCACGCTGTGTGCGGTGATCATCTACTTCTGGTCCGACGTGCGCGCAGCTCTTGGCGGCACACTGCGGCTGATGCGGGGCAAGATCGACACAAAAGGCGCGTTCCTCGCGCTCTGCCTCGCGGTCGGAACTGTTCCGGTGATCATTGTCGGGCTGATCCTCAAGGTCACTGGTCTGGCAGACATGATGCGCGGCATTGCCGTGATCGGATGGACCATGCTGATCTTCGGGATCGTTCTGTACTGGGCGGATCAAAAAGGCCCTGTCACGCGCACCGCCGAAGACTGGACGTTGAAGCATGCGGTCATCATGGGCCTGTGGCAGTGCATCGCCCTCATCCCCGGCACATCGCGCTCCGGCATCACAATCACGGCCGCGCGCACCTTGGGGTACAACCGCTCTGACGCGGCGCGCCTGTCAATGCTGATGTCGATCCCGACGATCATCGCATCGGCCGCTCTGCTCAGCCTTGACGTGATCGGCACACCGGACGTCATGAGCAGCATCGCCATCGTCGCCGCCATGTCCTTCGTCGCCGCGCTCTGTGCGCTGGTGCTGATGATGAGACTGCTCCAGTCGGTGAGCTACACACCTTACGTCATCTACAGGGTGATCTTCGGCTGCTTCCTGCTGTGGGTGGCTTACGCCTAACCGCGCAGGTTTTTCGCGGATTCCTTGATGGCGTCATACTGGCCGGAGGGGCGGAAGCGCCACAGATATTCCGGCAGAACGGCCACCATCGGCACCGGCTCAATCCCCAGGTCGGAAAAGCCTTTTGCGCCCGCACCAACAACATTGTCGCGGCGCAGGTTCTTGAGCTGGTCCGTGGTGACCATGCCATTCTTGATCAGCCCAAAGCTCAGCTTTTGTACCAGATCGAGGCCAAACGCCATGAGTTTGGCCAGCGGGATCGGCACGCCCAGGACCAGACGGCGGCGGCGGATCACTTCGAGCATGAGTTTCATCATATCGCGAAAGCTGATCACGACAGGGCCGCCCAACTCGTAGATGCCCTTGGCACTGCCCGTCAGCCCCATGACCGCAGCCTGCGCCACGTCATCCACATAAACCGGCTGAAACAGGGTATCACCGCTGATCACCGGAACCGCAGGCGACATCCGCGCCATGCCAGCAAAACGGTTGAAAAACTGGTCCTCTGGCCCGAATACAATTGAGGGCCGCACGATCATCGCATCGGGCTGATGCTTGAGCACGCCCGCCTCGCCCTCGGCCTTGGTCCGGGAGTAATTGCTGTTGCTCTCCATATCCGCGCCAATGGCAGAGACATGCACCATCCGGGTGATCCCGGCCGCCCGCGCCAGCCGCGCGATCCGCTCCGACCCTTCGGACTGGACCGAATCAAAAGTATTCTTGCCTGCCTCCGCGAGCACGCCGACGCAGTTGACCACGGCATCCGCACCCTTCATCGCCAGCGCGACAGAGGCGTCATCGCGGATGTTGCACAGCACCGGCTCCACCTGACCGACGACGCCGTAGGTCCGCACAAACAGCGCCTCATTGGGCCGCCGCACCGCCACCCGCACCCGCCAGCCCGCCTTGGCCATCCGCCGCGCGATATACCGCCCGACAAACCCCGAGCCGCCATAGATCGTTACAAGTTTCGACATGTGCAGTCCCTCAAAGAGCGTCGGCACGGGTGTACCTCCGCCCCGCCCCCCGAACAAGGCGCAAAAATCCTGTAAGCGGCCAGCCGCGAAAGAACTTCACCCCAGCCCCAGAATTGCGATTGACTCCCCCAAGCGAGAGCCTTAGTCGGTGCATCACGTTGAGTGCCCAGATGGCGGAATGGTAGACGCGCTAGCTTCAGGTGCTAGTACTGGCAACGGTGTGGAGGTTCGAGTCCTCTTCTGGGCACCAAATTTTCTTTGAAAATCGAATATGATCGAACACAGGCTCTGGTCGTGCGGTTTGTGACTCCCCGTGCTCGGACCGTGATTGAGAAACCTGCACCTATTGCCGCGTCATGGTTTCTCAGAATACCACACAGTTGGTAGCCACGGTGTCCGGCTTGCGTCGGTGGTCAGGATTGGCCTGGCAGTGCCGCGTTGCGAGAGGTGCGCCAGGGGATGCTCTTTTGCTCCTGGAACACCCAGAGCCGCACTTGCGCAGATAGCATCGAATCGCTATCAAACGCCCATGACAGACTGCATGATTTCCATAGACCGTATTTCTGAACTGCTTGTTCATATCGGGCGGGCCTGCCGCGCCGAGCAGGGGAAGCAAGGCCTGACTGCGGCGCAATGGACTTGCCTGCGGTTTTTCGCGCGCGCCAATGCCAGCACCCGCACGCCATCGGCTTTCGCCAGCTTTCAGGCGACCACGCGGGGCACAGCGTCACAGATCATCAAGACACTGGAGGCGGGCGGGCTGCTCTCTCGGCACCGGTCGTCCATGGACGGGCGCAGTGTCCGGTTTGATCTGACCGATGCGGGTCATGCGATGCTGTACAATGATCCACTCGGCGATCTGCACAGGCTTTTGGCGGCGCTGGACGGGGTGGAGCGGGCGGCGTTCCTGCAGACCCTCTCGCGCCTGACGACGTCGCTTGCGGATCTCAAAGGGGGCCCTGCTTTTGGCACCTGCGGGGATTGCAGTCATTTCACCGCCTCGGGATCCGACGGCTTCTGCGCCTGCATGGCCGCGCAAGTCGGGTCTGAAGACATCAACACACTGTGCGACAGCTATCGTGCGCCCCCGGGACCATTCCCCATAAGGACAGAAGTATGACCAACACAGGCACAGGCCCGCGCATGATCGCGATCAGCAGCGGCAAGGGCGGCGTAGGCAAATCCACCGTCACCACCAATATCGCCGTTGCGATGGCGCAGACCGGGCTGCGCGTGGGTATTGTGGATGCAGATATCTACGGGCCCTCGATTCCCGGCATGCTGGGGATCTCCACGGCTGCCAAGCCGCAGATGGCACCGAACGGGCTCGTCACGCCGTCGATGGCGCATGGGGTCAAGGTGATCTCGATGGCGATGCTGAGTGCGGATGACGAGCCTGCGATTCTGCGCGGCCCGATGGTGACGAAATATTTGCAGATGTTCGTGAAGCAGGTGGATTGGGGCCAGCTCGATGTGTTGCTGCTGGATCTGCCGCCCGGCACCGGCGACATCCAGCTGACGCTGGCGCAGGCCTTTCCGCTGTCGGGGGCCGTAGTGGTCAGCACACCGCAGGATGTCAGCCTCAAGATCGCGCGGCGCGGGCTGCGGATGATGGAGCAGGTCAAGGTGCCGATCCTTGGCGTGGTTGAGAACATGAGCGGCTTTACCTGCCCGACCTGCCAGACGGTCACGCATATCTTCCACGATGGCGGCGGTGAGGCGATTGCCCGCGAGCTGGGCGTGGCCTTCCTTGGCAAAGTGCCGCTTGACCCGGGTGTTGTGGACTCGGGAGATGAGGGCGCGCCGCTGGTCGTCAGTGCACCGGACAGCCCGGCCGCCATGGCCTACCGCCATATCGCCGCGACGATCATCGGCGACGGGGCAGGGGCCACGGGCCTCGCAACGCCCTTTGCATGGACGCTGAGCGATGGCAGCGGCAAGCCTGCTCCGGTTGCGTCCGGCACCGGGCAGCCTGACCAGTTGTTCGCATTGGATAGCGGCGCAGGCGGGCTGGTTCTGGGCTGGGGCGATGGCCGCCAGCAACGTCTCTCGCCGCGAGACCTGCGGATTGCCTGCCGCTGTGCCAAATGTCGCGATGAGGTAACGGGCAAGCGGCTGCTGGATCCGGGGTCTGTGCCCCTCGACAGTGCTGTCACGCGGATCTGGAGCGTTGGAAACTATGCGCTGGGGGTGGCCTTCAGCGATGGGCATGACACGGGGATCTACACGTTCAAACAATTGCACGCGATGCAGAGCGCGGAGGTGGAAGATGTCTGACAGCCAAGTCAGGCGCCGCATTCAGGCGCAAAGTTCCGCCAGCGATCCGCATATCATGGGCTTCATCCTCGACGAGATTGTGCAGCCGGGGCCGCCCGTGCGGTTTGACAGCGCGGATGCCGATGCGCCGCTGGCGCAAGCGCTGTTTGCCGTGGCAGGCGTGTGCCATGTGGAGGTTTCCGCCGCCGCGATCTGGGTGCGCAAGGCGGAGGAGGCTGAGTGGTCCGTGCTCAAGCCCGCCATCGCCACCGCGATCCGCACGACCCTCGATCAGGGCGATGCCCCTCTGGGCACACCTGAGCAGATGGATCCCGACGCGCTGCTGATGCAGGCCGTGGAGGAACTGCTGGACCGTCAGGTGAACCCCTCTGTCGCCGCCCATGGCGGGCATATCGGCGCGGAGCGTGTGGTGGACGGCGCGGTTTATCTGCGGATGTCGGGCGGCTGTCAGGGCTGTGCCGCCTCTGCCGCGACCCTGCGCGACGGGGTGGAGCGGATGCTGCGCTCCGCCTTGCCGCAGATCCGCGAGATCATCGATGTGACCGACCATGCCGAGGGCGAGACCCCGTTCTATACCCGCGATGGCGGCCAGACGCCTGCGTTCAACCGCCCCGTACCCCCCGATGTCCTGCACTGGGTGGATGAGGAGATCGCGATTGACCCTGAATATCTGGCCCCCCGTCTGGGGATGGACATGGACGCGCTGCTCGAGGGGTTGCGCCTCGGGGAGGTCACCAGCGTCACGGAGATGGGCACAGGCCTTCAGGCCGGCACATCGCGGATCGTCTTTCGCAGCGCCACCCGCGCCTGGGCTGCCGAAGTCTTCACCGATGGCACCGCCCGCGAGATCCCGCCGCCGCGTGTGATCCCTGCGGCAGGCAAAGACGCGGCGCTCGCGCCCCTTGTCCGCGCGCATCTCGAAGGTCTGCCGCCCGCTGACCCCTTCATCACCTATGGCGCGCTGGCCCGGGCGCTCGGCTACTGGGCGCCCGGATCGGTGGCGCGGATGACCCGCGCCTTGGAAGAAACCATGCGCGAGGACGCGGCGGCAGGCCGCCCCTTCATCGCCGCCCGCGCCGTGAGCCGTGGGGCTGAAAAGATGTCGGCGCGCGGGTTCTTCGATCTGGCGTGCGCGCTTGGCTCAGGGCCGCTGCCTGATGAGACCGAAAGCGATTTCCATGCCCGCCAGATCGCGGGCCTGGGTGCGGGTGGCTCAAGCTGACGCGCAGCAGCGCGGGCGCGTAAGGGCGGGGCCAAGGTCCCGGCCTTCATGCTTACCCGGCCTTGAAGCTTACCCGGCCATAAAATTCACCCGGCCATAAAATTCACCCGGCCATAAAATTCACCCGGCAGGCCTCCAATAGTCATTTGCCTGTGCCACGGTCGAAAAATGCGTGGCAATCACCTGACTGACCAGAATGAGCGCTTC
>Ga0136587_1000393_pt1 | contig 12052 bp, 9 predicted proteins | sample AntRauMFilla1563_FD_101386 | JGI IMG/M metagenome (GOLD analysis project Ga0136587, IMG submission 101386) | Saline lake microbial communities from Rauer Islands, Antarctica - Metagenome Filla 1 #563 | ecosystem: Environmental > Aquatic > Non-marine Saline and Alkaline > Saline | place... | reverse complement strand
CGTTTGAAGTTGATCTCCTGCTTTCGCTGCAGGTGCTTTTGCAAATGGCATTCCGTAGGCGTGAGCCATCGTCCATGCTGAAGCATCATAAAAGACCGAATCTGCAAATTCCTTTACTTCCTCAAACATGGTGCGTACCATGCGATATTGAGGTTGAGCAGTAGGGACGAGGTAAGATTTCCCTTTCTTGAATGCATAGCCACCCAAGTTAACATCGTTCGTATTTTCATAGACTTTGATTTGATGATCCATCAGGAATTTGACGAAAAGCTGAGTACGACTGGCATCAAACTCATCTCCGAAAAGGTAGTTTTTGGCAGCATCTTTCTGACCTTCGGATACGGCGGTTTCGAAAAACTCCCGAAGGTAATCGTGCATATACACTCGATTATCCAGTGCGGCTTCCATGGTCGCTAGTGAGTTGACCACTTGGTTTCGGATGGTAAAAGCAAAGCTGATCGGCCCACGCTGACTGGATTGTAAATGTCCACGGCTGCTGGCAGTTTCGAACACCAATCCCAAACCACCTTGGATATCCGGATAGGTCGAGCCATAACCTGGATAGCTATTGTCAAACACTTCCTTAGTCCAATATAAACTTCCGATCTCATCCATATATTCCGCAAAATATTTGGCGAAGCGGACATTGATATCCTCGTAATTCTTGCGGGGAACCACTGGATTTTCGCTTCCAAAAGGCTTCGTTGGCTCGAAAAAGTAGGTGCTATTCGTTCCCATTTCATGAAAATCCGTGGTCACATTTGGATACCATTGATGATACCAAGCGATTTTTGACTGAGATTCAGGGTGGGCAAGCGGTAACCAATCCCGGTTGAGGTCAAACCAATAGTGATTCGTTCTTCCAGCTGGCCAAACTTCGTTATGTTCTCGATCAAGTGGATCGGCCACTGGCGGAAAACCTTTATTGCTGTTCGCCCAGAGGCTATGACGATCTCTTCCATCAGGATTGACAGTGGGGTCAATATGAACAACAGAATTTTCCCGAAGATTCTGCGCCAATTCACTTTGCGAAGCTAAAAGCCAATACGCCGAGAGCATCGCTGCCTCTGCCGAAGAAGGCTCGTTTCCATGTACACCATAGCCCAAATGAATGATTGCCGGCATTTTACTCACATCAGGCTTGGCTTGGGAAGGGTCCGCAAGCTGAAGTTGAGTCACTCTGATTTGTTCCAAATTGGAAAGATTTCCAGTTGAGGCAATCGTCAGGATGATTTTTGGTCTTCGCTCATGCGTATAGCCAATGGTTACGATTTGTGCATTTGGACTGATTTGATCCAGTTTTTCAAAGTACTTTACAATCAAATCGTATCGTGTATGCCAATCTCCAATCGGATAGCCTAGGAATTCTTCCGGGGACGGAATGGCAGGGTTAAATTTTTCGTCGGGAAAATAATACGAAGATTGCGCAAATCCACCCATGGATATAAAGAATGTGACTAATAAAAGGAGTAGTGGTTTGTTCATAGATATATTTTTTGTGAAAATTACTAAAGAGAATCTGCAAGGCAATTTTAAAATCCACCAATGGTTTTTGGTTTTGGGGTCTTTTGGCTTAAATTATCGTCTTAATAATAAAACCCTAACATCTATTGCATGAAAAATACACTTCTAGCCATCTTCTTTACTGCCGGAGCAGTGACTGTAAGTCCTCTGGCAAATGCCCAAGAGAAAACCCCACCACCGATGAAGCCTGAGGCCACGGAATTTTACACACCGGTTCCGCCAAAAATCACTGCCGGCGCTCAGAATAATCTACCCCCGTCGGATGCCATTGTGATTTTTGATGGGACGAGTTTGAATGGCTTTGTCAGTGCCAAAGACGGGAGTTCACCTGCAACTTGGAAGGTTGAAGATGGAGCGATGATTGTCCAGAAAGGTCAGGGTGATGTGCAGTCCAAATTAGCTTTTGGAGATGCTCAATATCACCTCGAATGGAGCGCGCCAACAGAAATCGTGGGCGAAGGTCAGGGTAGGGGCAATTCAGGATTCTTTCTGATGGGAATGTATGAAGTTCAGATACTGGATAGCTATGAAAGTAAGACTTACACTAATGGACAAGCGGGAAGTATTTACAAGCAGCTCCCACCTTTGGTCAATCCGCTTCGTCCTCCGGGAGAGTGGAATTATTACGATATTATCTTCAAAGCGCCAAGATTTGACAAAAATGGAATGGTGACCTCGCCGGCTGTAGTGACCGTGTTGATCAATGGAGTTTTGGTACAAAACAACGTGATCCTAAAAGGTCCAACTGAGTACATTGGAATTCCAAACTACAAGGCACACGCCGAAGAACTTCCAATCAAACTTCAAGATCATGGCAATCCTGTGAAATTCAGAAATATCTGGGTAAGGAAGCTTTGATTTACGTTTTTTGGATTTACGACGTTTTATTCTGTAAAAAGCATAAGTTTGGGTTATGAGGGTTAATATATTCTTATTCTGTTATTTAAAAAAAGGCTCAATCGCGTAATGCCCCAAACCCTGAAAAACTCCGTAACTCGTAAATCTGAAACCGTAATTTTCTCATAAACTCAAAAACCTAAAAAACAATTACCCAAATGTCCTCAAGAAGAAAATTTATTCAGAATACCATGCTCCTCGGAGCGGGTATGAGTATGCCTCAAGTGCTTACTGCCGCAGATTTTGGAGCTTTTACCCGTAAAGTTTCGGCTTCCGATCAACTCAACTACGGTGTAATCGGCTGCAAAGGAATGGGGTGGTCCAATATGGCTTCTCACCTAAAAATGCCTCATGTTAATTGCGTAGCATTGGCAGATGTGGATCAAAGCGTGCTCGACATGCGTACGGAAGATGTATTCAAGATTCGTGGAACTCGCCCAAAGCAATACAACGATTACCGAAAGATGCTCGAAGATCCAAGCATTGATGTGGTCATCATCGGCACGCCTGATCACTGGCATTGCCTGAATATGGTCGATGCAGTGGCTGCTGGAAAGCATGTCTATGTCGAAAAACCAATTGCCAATACCATCGAAGAATGTCAGATTATGGTCAAAGCGCAAGAACGCTATGGTAAAATCGTACAAGTAGGTCAATGGCAACGCTCAGGTTCACAATATGCCGAAGCAATCGATTATGTGAAGTCCGGAAAACTGGGCCAAATAAGATTGGTGAAGTGCTGGGCATATCAAGGTTGGATGAAGCCGGTTCCGGTTCTTCCCAATCAAGCTCCGCCTGCCGGTGTCGATTATAAAATGTGGTTGGGTCCAGCACCAAGTCACGAATTCAACCCGAATCGTTTCCATTTCAACTTTCGATGGTTTTGGGATTATGCAGGTGGCTTGATGACCGATTGGGGTGTACATGAGATTGATATTGCACTGTATGCAATGGGAGTATCAGCTCCAAAGTCTGTAATGGCTTCAGGTGGGAAATTTGCCTATCCCAATGATGCTTCTGAGACTCCTGACACCTTACAAACTGTGTATGAATACGAGGGATTCAATATGCTTTGGGAACATGCCACAGGAATTGATGGCGGTAATTATGGAAGTACCGAAGGGATTGCTTTTATCGGAAACAATGCGACTTTGGTTGTCAATCGAGGTGGATGGGAAGTGATTCCAGAAACCGAAAATAAGGATGGTGTACGAACGAATAAAGTCGAAAAGGTTCCTCATATCAAGCCTATCGGTAGTGCTGTGGACTTGCATGGTGTTAATTTCTCCGAAGCGATCAAAGCGAATGATCCGAAACTATTGAATTGTGCCATTCAAACTGGCTCGGTAGCTGCGATCAATGCTCAGATGGGAAATATAGCATACAAAACCGGTGAGAAAGTTTATTGGAATGCGGAAAAAAACCAGTTTACTTCATCGGCTGCCAATGACTTGATGAAAGCCCAATATCACAATGGCTGGAAAGTCCCGAAGGTTTGATGCCTCAAATTTATTATAAATAGTAATCTCAAGCCCTTTGGTCTGACCAAAGGGCTTTTATCTAAATATGTATATCCTCAATCGCATCAGTAGCATTATTTTCTTTGCTTGTGTGCCAGAAGACGCCTGCCTGCCGGTAGGCAGGGAAGACCGAAACGCCCAAATATCAATTTGGCACAAATTATATTCTTGCCTTTTTTGCTTACTGGCAAAGTAGCAGATAATCATATCTAAAAAATGAAAATAGTATTTCGCATTTCAATTCTTGTTTTACTAGGCTTAGCCTCCTGCAAATCCACTTCCTCCCAATGGGAAGGTCAAGGCCCGATTCAAATTATTCCCACGGAAAGTACCAAAATCCAACTCCAACAGAAAAAGGTATTTGACCTAGGAAATGGGATTTACTTTTCCAATCAATTTGATGGAGCTAGGCTTAATGATGCTTTGGTGGTTAACGATACGTTGATTCGAATACGAATCGATCCTGAAAATGAACCCATCAATCCAAGTCCTTGGTATGCTTTCAAAGTGTGGTCGGATCAGCCTGCCAAGTATTGGATAGAATTCACTTATCCTGAACGAGGTTTTCATCGATATTTCCCTAAAATTAGCTGGGATGGGTTTGATTTTCAAAATGTAGACTCGACTCGTTTTAGGGCCGAATCTTTACCAGGCAAAAGACCGGAAACTGCGTATTTACAGGTAGACATCAGTTCCGATACAGCATGGATCGCGGCTCAAGATCTTGTGGGGATGAGTGATGTGGCCGTTTGGAAAGAAGAACTGTTAAAACTGGACTTTGTGGAAAAAATAGAAATCGGCGAAAGTAGCGAAGGCAGAACTTTGGAAGTCCTGAAAATAGGGGAGGCGGATGACAGCAAAATGCTGATGGTGATCTCCATGCAGCATCCACCTGAGATTCCGGGATATTTGGCGATGAAAGCATTTGTCGAGACGATCAGTGAAGAGTCACCTGAGGCAAGGAAATTCAGAAGTGAATACAACTTATATGTGATGCCCCAGCTAAATCCTGATGGAGTTGCAAACGGACATTGGAGACACAATACCGGAGGAATCGATTTGAATCGGGATTGGGTAAATTTCAATCAACCGGAAACTCGGGCTTTGTCCAATTTTATGGAGAAAAAGGTGTCCGAAAGCGGAGGTAAGTTCCTATTTGCAGCAGACTTCCATGCCACTTGGGAAGATATTTTTTACACCATTAACGAAGATCTGAAGGGTAATTCACCGGGCTTGATTCCGAAGCTGATCAAGCGATCTTCCAAAAGAATTTCAGGCTATGATCCAAACATTCGAGCAACAGAAGGCAACGAACGAGGTGTCACATCCAATAGCTACTTTTTCTTTGTACATGGCGCAGAGTCCATGACCTTCGAAGTTGGGGATAACACCCCGCGTGACCTGATCCGGATGAAAGGAGAATTCACAGCAAGAGAATTGATGCGGCTTTTGAAGTAGGAACGGTGATTTCGTCATTGCAAGGAATTCATTGCAATCATTCGGTTAATTGAAAAGTCTCAATTCCGAAGCCCGCTTCTCGGCGGGCGGGCAATTTTAGCCTAGGTAAATATCGTTTTATATATGAAAGGCTGTGGTAAAAACAAGGGAATGAAACCATCCTTGTAATGACGCAGATGTGACGTGATTGAGAGGAATCCATTGGGATTATTGGGTTAACTGAAAAGTCTGAATTCCGAAGCTCGCCTCCCGGCGGTCAGGCAATCTTTTAGTGTTCCTTGAGTTTGCTCCGTATAAGAAAGATTCTGCTTTAAATCAAAGGAAGGAATTTATCCTCGGAATGACGTCAAGATTGCCTCGGATGAGAGAAGCTCTGGTAAAAAACAAAAGAAGAAAACTATTCTCGCAATGACCAAAACTTGAAACCCTTAAAATCAAAAACTAACAGCACACCTAGAAATTTTGATGCAAGCTAAATTGAAGCTGACCTTTTGCCCAGTTGGCTGTGGTTTGTTTCATCCAACCAACCTGTACTCGGGATCTTGCTCCTACGAAATAGCCCAAACCAACATAGGTTCTGTTTCGGTCAAAATACTGTACCGTTCTACCATCTCCGATTTCTGTTTCCCCATTGATAAATAGCTCATTGTAGAGAGCTAAATAGAGGGCATCTTTTTCCATTTGCTTTTTATTCAGTGGCACATTCATAAACAGCATATACCGAAATCTAGTCCTTAAATCCTGATCTTCGACAAAGCGTTGCTCGTACCTGAATCGATGATTGAAGTAGAATCTTCCACCTACTTTTTGAGGCATCATAGCCTCTTGGTAGATTCTGTTTTCAGCGACTACCTCATCAGAGTCACCCGGAGCGCCTGTTCCTATGTAGGCATAGCCCAACGTAAATAATATATCCTCTGATTTGGGGCGAAAAGTTAGACCAGATCTCAAAAGTAACTGCTCACGATCCGAACCTAGATTCCAAGCACGATATTGGAAATCACCCTGGATTCCAAATTGACTGTTTGCGAATTTTTTCTGATAAAAATACATGTACCAGGCTCCGAGCTCTTCCTCGTCTACGCCGCTTTGGGCTGCAAGTGGGAGTTGGAACAAAAAGATAACTCCTAGTAAAAATGTAATTTTTTTCATGCGTTGGGGGTCAATTGATAGCAAAAAAAATGCAGACTATCAGCTTGATAGCCTGCATTAAATTTAGTAAGTCTTCAAGAATTACCTGTTGAATTTTGGGAGGGAAGTGATCGTCTCCTCAATAAACTCAACTGTTCCGTTCTCAAGATTGTACACCGCACCTACAATGATTACGGTACCCTCATCAACTCTCCTACTCAAAACTGGCTCTAGACTTCTTAGCAAATAAACTTGCTCTAGCACATTCTCTTTGATCGCAAGATTCAATGTTTCTTTTTCTGGCAATCCTTTTGTTTTCGCTCTTAGTGCTGCTGGCTTGATCGCGTTGATCAATGTTACCACGTGCCCTGGAGGGTTAGGAGGAAGTGCCATTGCTGCATTTACAGCTCCGCAAGACTGGTGTCCAAGAACTACGATCAAATTACTTTTTAGTACCTCAACACCAAACTCAATCGTTCCGTAAGAGGCTTGTGCCATTACTTGACCGGCAGTTCTTGTGATGAACAGATCACCAACACCTTGGTCAAAAATGATTTCATTTGGAACTCTACTGTCCGAGCAACCTACAATTGTAGCAAATGGCTTTTGACCTGCTTCGAATGCCTTAAGATCCTCAGGCGTCTGTCGTGGCTTTTCAGATTTTCCGTCCGCAAAGCGATTGTTGCCGTAGATAAGTTTTTTTAGCCCGTAGTATGGATCCATACCGGCGCTGTCTCGATCAGCTTGATACCCGTTTTTCTCCAGTTCTAAAAGTCGAGAGACCATGGGACTTTGCTGGGCAGTGGCCACATGAATGGAGAGCACTACTAGTGCCAGCGATAAAATGTTTTTATAAATCTTCATATGTTAATGGGATATAAGTAGCTGTAACTCCAAAAAAAATCCAGGGTTTTACTATTAATCACATGCACTTGTATTTGAGCATATTTCATCTATAAAATAGTATGAATGGTAAAAAAAGAATATCGAACGGTATATAAATTATGTTTATGGAAACTAATATTAAATTTTATGGATCACCTAATTTGACCCCAATGTTGATGTGATTCTTATTAAACCAGAGTATTAAATTTCAGATAGTTCGTAATCAATAAAACTTCGTAAAGCTCTTATTTGGTCATGTTAAAATATGAGTAAATAATTATTTGCCCACAGTTTTCGAATCTACGATCAGATTGGAAATGAAAATCCCGCTTTCAGTAACCGCTGAAATTGACTACCACATGTAAGTTCCTACAGCACCGGCATTCAAAGTTGATACAAAAGCTTTGTTCTCTATTTTGACATGAAAAGTGGCTTCTGCTTTGGTCTCATTCAACATAATCAACACAACTTTTCCGTCAGGTCGTAGAAAAGTGACATTTGCGAAGCCTTCCACCTCATTACTATCGATCCGCACAGCGGCTGGAGTTACAAACTTACTGGCATGCGCGATCACATAGTAGGCAGGATTTCGACTCACCGAATCGCCGTCTACAGTCACAGCCCCGAGACAGCGATCACATCCACCACGATCCGTGTAAGGCGTAAGGCTTGGATTTGAGGTCAAATTCCACTCAAGAACCGTTTTTGCCCAGTTTCGAGTAGCTCCGACTATAAGGTTTTTGATATGCCAAGGCATGTCGCCCGCCAAGTCTCCCGGAGCACCAATCCACTGCTCGGTGAAATAAATATTCTTATCCGGAAAAGCTTGATGAACCTCAGAAAGTGCTTCTATCTCCCCTCCATATAAGTGAAAAGCGGATCCGTCTATAAAAGGATTTGCCAGCGAATCACTCAACACAGCAATTGGATAATCAGGTCGATCTGCATTGTGATCGTAGATCAAGATCTTGGTTTTAATCCCCGCTTCGCGAAAAGCTGGCCCTAGATGCATTCCGATAAACCGTGCCTGCTGCTCAGGAAGCATCAGAAGTGAGGGGTTGTTCCCCGGATGCAGGGGTTCGTTTTGAATAGTCAAGGCATCGATTTCTATCCCTTCGGCCCGCATCGCTTGAATGTATTTCACCAGATACTGGGCATAAACTGACTCAAACTCTTCCAAAAGCGACCCACCGCGCGTATCCTTATTATCCTTCATCCAAGCAGGCGGAGACCAAGGGGAGGCCATCAGTTTGATGTCTGGATTGATGGCTAAGATTTCTTTGAGAATTGGAATTACATCCTTGCGATCCGGGCCGAGGTCAAAGTTTAACAACTCCAAGTCAACGGCATCGAATCTTGCAGATCATTATAGGAAAAAGGAGTCTCGCTCAAGTCGGAAGCAGCCACGGCCAAGCGCAGATAGGAGATTCCAATCTGATCTAATCCCGATCCAAAAAGCTCTTGCAAGAGTGTTTCCCGAGCTGAATCGCTCATTCCTAATAAGTGGCCGGCGCTTCCTTGCGAAAGCGTAAATCCACAACCATCCATCGTTTGATAGCTTGTTTCAGGATTAATCAGAATACTCGTTGGAATTGGCTCGGCAGGTTCGCCCACTAAGAAAGCCAATGAATCCTGAAGTTGAAACTTGACTTCCTGACTGGGATCTGTAAGCCAAAACTCCACTTCTTTGGCAGGCTGACTGCAAGAAATCGTGGCAAAAGCACAAATCAAGAAAAAAAGAGTGGATTTTAACATCCTCAAAAGTAAAAAACATTCATGAATTGAGAGTTCATGAGAGGAGACGAAATTCTATTTTTTTACTACAAAGACCGCCGGGAATTTGATGAGATCTGCTGTTACATTTTGTCGGTTGATAGGCACTTATAATGAGGATTTAGTAAAGTTGTCCAGCTATCTTGGGTAATGGACTTTCAGAATATGGATTCCGATCTGACATTAACCCAGTCTTGCGAGAGTGAATTCATACTTCATTTGTTGAACGATATGCTTTTCTCTGCTGATTCGAAGACAGCTTTTCTGATCGTTATTCCCAGATCATCTTGAGAAAATCCAACAGGTATTTCCAATTATTATACGCTGTCATAAAAAACTAGTTTCGCTTTAATAGATTCTGATATCTTTAGAAATTGAATTTGTAAACGACCAAAATGACCACAGCAGATTATATCAAGGCACTCGATAGCAGATACCGAACCGGCCAAGCGACAGAACATACGTTTAGAGGGGACTTACAAAATCTAATTGAATCCCTAGCTCCGGGCATCCAAGCGACCAACGAACCCAAATGCCAAGCCTGTGGCGCACCGGATTACATTTTGACCAAAAAGAATATTCCAGTCGGATTTATCGAAGCCAAAGACATCGGAGATTCGGATCTAACCAGGGCTAAAAAGAACGGAAATAAAGAGCAGTTTGATCGGTACAAAGGCTCACTGGACAATCTGATCTTTACCGATTACCTGGATTTTTACTATTTCAAAAATGGGGAATTTGCTACATCCATTAAAATAGGAGTACTTGACGACGGCAGAATCCTGCCGCTACCACATAATTATCCAGCATTCGAACTCCTGATTCAGGAATTCACTACGCATATAGGACAAACTATCAAAAGCCCCAAGAAACTGGCGGAGATGATGGCCGGCAAAGCGCGAATGCTGGCCAATGTCATCGAAAACTCCCTCAAATCGGATGTGGAAAATCAGGAAAACTCGACCCTGAAAGAGTTCTGGAACTTGGTCCGACTAGGGGGCGAACTTCGCGCCCTGCACCTGATGGAAAGCCCAAGTCAAAGCGATTACATCACCGAATACCCTATTGGAGGCGATAATGAAGTGGAGAAGCCAAGGTTTGTCGAGGACAATAACTTTTCCAAAGTTTCAAACTTTGGAAAAGTTGGCCGAGTCTACATCAACGCAGAGCAATACTTCGACAAGGTGCCCGACCTCGCTTGGAACTTCTACATCGGCGGCTACCAACCCGCCCAAAAATGGCTAAAAGACCGCAAAGGCCGAACCCTAGACTTTGAAGATATTCTGCATTACCAGAAGATTATAAAGGCTTTGGCGGAGACGGATCGGATTATGGGGGAGATAGATGTGGTGGATATTGTTTAATTTGAAATTTTAATAATTATGGCTAAAAACCGATCGCAGCTTTTCGAAGATTTAGATGTAAAACCAAAAAATCCCTATTGGGCTTGGTGTGCGAAAAATGATACTATTAAAAGAGCTGTCTTTACCTTGTGGGAAGACCTTGAGATCCTCGATGACAAATGGTTAATACATGATGAAAATAGCACTTATAAAAAGAAAGGATATTTTGATCAAAAAAGAGTTTTAGAATTAGCCATTCAAGATGATTTCGAAACTTTAGGAATCATCAATGTTGCAGAAGACATTAATGCAGCTCCTAGAAAGATTAAAGAAATAAAAGATGATTTTGTTTTTTAGCTTAGGATAAAGGATGAAGGCGACAAAATTTATCTAATAAAAACTCAGGAAATCCCATACCTTGAAATCATAAGAAAAGATCGAATTAGCTTTAAATATAACGATGGTCTTCATGATTTAAACATAGGTGATTTAGGAAGCGATAGTTCTGATCGTGCATTAACTTTAGGCTATATTGTAAAAAGAGACCTTAGAGTTAGAACAGCGGTCTTAAAAAGAGCCTCCGGTAATTGTGAATATTGCGGCAGTAATTCTTTTCAAATGAAAAATGGGAAAAATTATCTTGAAACTCACCATATTATTTCTTTATCACACGAAGGAATTGACAAAGTATTAAATGTTATAGCATTATGTTCCCATCATCATAGAGAAGCTCACTTTGGTATTAATGCCGAAGAGTTGGAGAAAGAGTTTCAAAATATTTTGTTAAATAAGCTGCAAAATTTCTATCTGTAAGTTCAACCCTTCTAGGGTTGATATTTCCTAATATTCATTTCTATACCCGCAGTTTCACCGGGGGATATTCGTGGTTTGACCACTTCGTGGTCGATGTATGAGATAAATAACGCCAACATTAATCGATGCTTCAATTGAATGATCCTGAAATGCCTGCCCGCCGTGGCGGGGATCTAACCATGAATAACCATGGGTGCAACCCATGGTAGAACGAATACCAATTATAACCCAACGACCCTGAGGGGGTTAAACTAATTCTCCCCCGCTTGGTGTAGAATATTGATCAAAGCGTAATTCGTAAAGCAGTCGAAAATATTTTTGGTTTTGTAATAGTTCAACCCCTTCAGGGTTAGTTTTAACTTTAATCGTTTCCAAAACCCCCGGATTTACCAGTGGCTATTAATGGTTTGACCACTTCGTGGACGATGTATGAGATAAATAACGCCAACATTAATCGATGCTTCAATTGAATGATCCTGAAATGCCTGCCCGCCGTGGCGGGGATCGAACCATGAATAGCCATGGGTGAAACCCATGGTTGGGGCAAGCACTACCATCCCCCCGAGCCCGAAGGGTGTCGAACATATCGGAGCCAAAATCATCCATTTAAATTCCCTCTGTCTAGGTGTAGAATGTTATCCTAAGCGTAGTTTGTTCATCAGTGGGAAGAAATTCTGTTACCTAAAAGTTCGACAGCTTCGCCGTCGG
>Ga0136587_1000390_pt1 | contig 12066 bp, 10 predicted proteins | sample AntRauMFilla1563_FD_101386 | JGI IMG/M metagenome (GOLD analysis project Ga0136587, IMG submission 101386) | Saline lake microbial communities from Rauer Islands, Antarctica - Metagenome Filla 1 #563 | ecosystem: Environmental > Aquatic > Non-marine Saline and Alkaline > Saline | place... | reverse complement strand
TCAGTGATTCCAGTCCGTTCTACAATCCACTCATGATTGGTGTTCATCATGGTAGCCAATTCGTCGTTGGTGACTACTCGCTCTGGCACATAATGTCCTACACCTAAAATTCTGGATTTCTTCATCTTCTTTTGGGAAATTGATTAATTACATCGCAAAGATGAGTACACTCTGCCATTCTTACAAAAAAGATGTGATAGAAGGATAGTCTATTTCTTTAGCCAAATAGCGTATAATTCCCATGTTGATCCATAGGGGAGGTTCTTCGTATCACTGAAGGTGTGTCATTTCCAACGGAATTAACCAGTGGAGATACGGTAAAACTCATCATCAAATCCTCAGGGTATGGTTTCAGGATTTTAGTCAATTCCTCTTCAGTAGTGTAGGAGTCGAGCCATTTTTTCTCATCTTTTTTAGCTAAAATCACCGGCATTCGATCGTGGATTTCTGCTACTTTTTCATTTGGAGTAGTAGTCAAAATCAAGAAAGTATGTTGAATCTCGCCACTTACAGTTTCAAATTCTTCCCAGATTCCTGCAAAGGCGAAGAGTTCATTTTCCCGAAGGGTAAATCGATAAGGAATCGAAGTTTTTTTACCCAGTCGCTTCCATTCGTAGAATCCATCTGCCGGGATAAGGCATCGTCTTTTTTGGAATGAACTTTTAAATGTTACTTTTTCAGCAACTGTTTCGGCTCGCGCATTGATTAACTTTTGAGCCACGGGACGATTTTTTCCAAAATCCGGTGTAATTCCCCAATAAAAAAACGAGAACCCCTTTGGGCTTTGGGAAGTGATGACCGGGACGAGCTGAGTAGGAGCAATATTATAGCGGGGGTCAAAATCAGGAAGCATTTCCGCTTGGAATCGTTCTTCAAGTTCAATCTTACTTTTACTGAGTGAATAGCGTCCGCACATGATATTTCGTTTGATTAAGTTCTGAAAGTTAGAAACCCTTGGCAATAAATTCAATAGCTCGCTGCTCTGAATAAAAAGGCATCTCCGAATTGGCAGGGCTGAATCCCACATGACCACCATGCCTGGGAAATTCCAAAAAGACATTTTCAAGCTTCCGACCCAAGTTAACCGGAAAGCATTTTTCACTCAGAAATGGGTCGTTTTGTGCATTTAAGATCAAAACGGGTACTTCGATCTGATCCAGGAAAAAGAGAGCTGAGTTGATTTGGTAGTATTCCTGAGCATCCGAAAAACCGTGTATGGGGCCAGTGAAATAATCATCAAAATCGGACAAAGTTTTGATATTCCGTAGAGTTCCAATTGGGATTTTGCCCGGATGAGCCAAAGATTTCTTAACAACTTTTTCTTTGAGCGATTTCAGGAAACGCTTGGAGTACAATTTATTTTGACCTGAAGAGATCTTCTCGCAGGAGCTTCCCAAATGTAAAGGGACAGAGATCGTGACACCTTTTTTCAGCTTTGGTAAAGTTGTTTTTTTCTCACCGAGATATTTAAGGGTTAGATTTCCGCCCAAACTAAACCCCACCAGATAAATTTCATCATAATTTTTTTCCGCATGACTTACCACAAAATCGAGGTCATAAGTTGCTCCGGAATGATAAAAAATAACTTGATTATTTATTTCCTCCCCACAACCACGAAAATTCCAGGTGAGTACATCGTATCCATTCTTGATAAAAATCTTGGCCATACCAAGCATGTATGCTCTGGAACTGTTACCTTCAAGACCATGACTGATTATCACCAATTTATCATTTGAATTGCGATACCAGTTCAAATCCAGGAAATCTCCGTCCGATGTAGAAATGCGTTCTGGGACTGGTTTTGAGATTTCCACTTTTCGAAAAATCGCGGGATAAATTGTCTCAAGATGACTGTTGAAAAGCCATTTTGGTTTTTCGTAATTATTGTTTTGAATTAGAGGCATTTCAGAGGAATAAGTGATTTGAGCTGAAAAGCAAGCGGAAATTACTAGTTTTAAATTTGAATAAAGATTTTATAAAAACTATTTTTGGACACTTAAAAAAACGAACAGAGCGGAATAACTTATGGCCGAAATAATAAGAATGCCTAAAATGAGCGACACCATGGAAGAAGGTGTGATAGCTGCTTGGTTGAAAAAAGTTGGGGATAGTGTGAAGCCGGGTGATATTTTGGCTGAAGTAGAAACCGACAAAGCAACCATGGAACTGGAATCCTATGACGAGGGTGTGCTTTTATATATTGGAGTAGAAGAAAAAGATTCAGTTCCTGTAAATGGGGTGATTGCAATCATCGGAGAGAAAGGTGAAAAATTTGACCACTTGCTCAAAGAGAGCTCAGAGACCAAATCAGAATCTAAATCAGAATCCAAATCTGAAGAAAAAGCTGTACCCGTCGAAGAAAAGAAGGAATCCCAATCCGAGTCAAAACCTACTACGGAAAAAATTGATACCTCCTCAATAAACGCAACGGTAATCACGATGCCAAAAATGTCTGATACCATGCAAGAAGGAACAATCTCTGCTTGGCTTAAAAAGGTGGGTGACGTAGTGAAATCCGGTGAGATAATCGCCGAGGTAGAGACTGACAAAGCTACTATGGAGCTGGAGTCTTACGAAGATGGTACGCTGTTATATATAGGAGTAGAGGCTGGAGATAGTATTCCGGTGGATGGGGTCATTGCAGTAATCGGAGAGAAAGGCGCCGATTTTGAGACCTTGCTGAAAGCTCAAAAATCTGAACAGGCGGAAGAGCCAGCGGAAGAAAGCAAGCCTGAAGAGCCAGCCAAATCTGAAGCCCCTGCGGCAAGTGCCCCAGTACCAAATTCGCCTGCACCTGATACCTCAACTATATCGGGGGATCGTGTAAAAGCTTCCCCTCTTGCTAAGAAAATGGCTGAGGATAAGGGATTTGATATTACTCAAATAAGTGGTTCTGGAGAAGGTGGACGAATAGTAAAGCGAGATATTGAGAACTTTGTGCCTGCCGCAGCAGCGCCGGTAGAAACAGCTTCGCCTCAGGCTACTTCTGCAGTAGGTCAGGAGAGCTTCCACGAAGAGAAGGTATCTCAGATGCGCAAAGTGATCGCCAAAAGACTTGCAGAAAGTAAATTTGGTGCTCCTCACTTCTATCTGACGATGGAAATCAATATGGATAAGTCAATTGAAGCAAGAAAATCCATGAATGAAATTGCGCCTGTAAAGATTTCTTTCAACGATTTGGTGATCAAAGCTTCCGCAGCAGCTTTGCGTCAGCATCCAAAAGTAAATTCAAGCTGGTTGGGAGACAAGATTCGATACAATGACCATATCCATATCGGAATGGCAGTAGCAGTAGAAGAGGGATTATTGGTGCCTGTGATCAGGTTTGCAGACAGCTTATCACTATCTCAGATCTCCAATCAAGCTAAATCACTCGGTGGAAAAGCAAAAAACAAAGAACTACAACCTAAGGACTGGGAAGGAAATACATTTACCATTTCAAATCTTGGAATGTTTGGAATCGATGAGTTCACAGCGATTATCAATCCACCGGATGCTTGCATCCTAGCGGTCGGTGGGATCAAAGAAACCGTTATCGTGAAAGATGGACAAATGAAAATCGGGAATGTGATGAAAGTGACTTTATCCTGCGATCATAGAGTGGTAGACGGAGCGATAGGATCTGCATTCCTTCTGACACTGAAAAGTCTCTTGGAAGATCCAGTGCGAATACTAATCTAAAAATATCTGCCAAAAAGTCCTGATTTCAGGACTTTTTGCTTTTTGTACGTTTATTGGAGAGGCACAGCAACTCAGGACGTGTGGAGCATATTTCTAATAGACACCCTGTTTTTTAATTTCAAACATATTTATATTATCCTCATGGAAAAAATCAAATCAACCACTGTAGTAGCTATTCGTCACAATGGAGAAGTGGTAATCGGTGCAGATGGACAGGCAACTCTAGGCAATACAATAGCTAAAAGTGCTGTAAAAAAATTGCGTGTGCTTCAAGGTGGAAAGATAGTTACTGGATTTGCAGGCTCTACAGCAGATGCATTTACACTTCTGGAAAAATTCGAAGAGAAACTAGATTCTTTTGGGAATAATATGAAACGGGCAGCGGTAGAGCTAGCCAAAGAATGGCGTACGGATCGAATGCTCAGCAAGCTTGAGGCGATGATGATTGTAGCGGACGCAGAAGATATCTTGATTATTTCAGGGAATGGCGATGTGATCGAGCCTGATATGGAAATAGCTACAATTGGATCAGGTAGTATGTTTGCACAATCCGCGGCTCGGGCCATGAAGAAATTTGCGCCTCATCTGACCGCCGAGGAAATGGTGAGGGAAAGCTTGCTCATTGCAGCAGATGTGTGTATTTATACCAATCACAACTTGGTAATTGAAAAAGTAATCAAGTAATCTTGGTTTGAAATAACTGAAATAGTAAAGCCGAAGGTAAATAACTTCGGTTTTTTTGTGCTTTTGTAAACTAGCCAGCCCATTTGCATGTTACCTAGCTGACTTTCAAAAATTATTATGGAAACAACTGAAGCCAAGAAGACCACAAAAAAGGATTATAGAAAATTGATACTAGAAGGCTATAAGACCCACGTCCTAGAACACGGGATTGCCCCAAAATCGGTTTTCAAGTTTGCAAAAGATTTGAAAATGAAGGAAGAAGAGTTCTACAACTACTTCACCACATTTGATTCGATAAAGTCAGCTGTCTGGCTTCAAATTTTTGAAGATACTTTATTACAAGTAGAATCTCAGGAAGTTTTTAAGGAGTATTCTGCACGTGAGAAGTTTCTCAGCTTTTTATTTACCTGGATTGAAGAATTAAAGAAAAACAGATCATTTCTCCTCAGCATGTATGGTGAAGGATCAAAAAATCTAGTCTCGCTGCCAAAGGAAGCGAATGAATTCAAAGACAAATTCAAGGATTTTGCCAATGAAATTATTTTGGAAGGCAAAGAAACTGAAGAAATAGCCAGTCGACCTATTATCTCTGATCGGTACGACGAAGCGATGTGGTTTCAAGCCTGGTTTGTCTTCAGATACTGGCTTGACGACCGATCACCTCGATTTGAAAAAACTGATGCAGCGATTGAGAAATCCGTTAACCTCGCTTTTGACCTGATGGGCAAGAGTGCGCTGGATTCCTTTTTGGACTTTGCGAAATTTATCTATCAATCAAAATAACAATGGCTGAAAAATTAAGAGAACAACAGGCGATCCCTGTTTCCAAGGTTCAGCGTGCAGCAAAGTTTATTTCTACGGGAGCAAAGGTGGGTGGAAATTATGTGAAGCATTACGCCAAGAAGATGGTCAACCCATCGATGGACAAAGAAGAACTTCACGCCAACAATGCTTCAGATATTTACAATTCGCTCAGTGAATTGAAAGGATCTGCTTTGAAAGTGGCTCAGATGATGTCAATGGATAAGAATCTCTTGCCAAGAGCATATCAGGATAAATTTACCATGGCGCAGTATTCTGCACCACCATTATCCTACCCGTTGGTTGTAAAGACCTTTCAAAAGCATTTCTCGAAAACCCCGGAGCAAATCTTCGAAACGTTCACCCGGTCGGCAATCAATGCAGCTTCGATAGGTCAAGTGCATCAAGCAACTAAAGACGGTAAAAAACTTGCAGTCAAAATTCAATATCCTGGAGTGGCAGATTCTGTCAGTTCGGATTTGAAACTCGTAAGACCTTTTGCGCTACGTCTTTTGAATATGAATGAGAAAGAACTAGACCATTATATGGCCGAAGTGGAGGAGAAGTTGCTTGAAGAAACGGATTATGTGCTGGAAATCCAACGCTCCAGAGAGATCTCTTCAGAATGCGGACATATTCCCAATCTGAAATTCCCGATCTACTACGACGAATATAGCTCCGATAGAATCATCACGATGGATTGGCTCCAAGGTGATCACCTAAAAGAATGGCTCGATACTAATCCTTCGCAGAAGTCTAAAAATCAAATTGGTCAGGCACTTTGGGATTTTTACCATCATCAGGTTCACAATCTTAAGAAAGTACATGCTGATCCCCATCCTGGAAACTTCATTGTACAAGAAAATGATCAGTTGGGAATTATAGATTTTGGTTGTGTCAAAGTGATTCCTGAGGATTTCTACCAAGGGTACTTTGCTTTGATCAAGAGAGATCTCTTGATGAAGGAAGAAGAGTTAAACCAGATTTTCTATGAATTGGAGTTTATCTCAGATAAAGATACTGCTGAAGAGCAAGCTTATTTCAAGGGAATATTTAAAGAGATGATTGGACTTCTTGGAAGACCATTTCATGTGGACCGTTTTGATTTTGCAGATGATGGGTTTTTTGAGCAGATTTTCAAATTGGGAGACCGAATTTCCAATGAGAAAATGTTTAGAAAATCAAAGCAAGCAAGAGGCTCAAGACATGGATTGTATATCAATCGAACTTACTTCGGACTCTACAACTTGCTCAATCAGCTGCAAGCAGAGGTCGACACGACTAAGCCGGACTGGTTGAAGTGATATTTATTGAAAAACAAAAGCCTCAGAAATTTCTGAGGCTTTTGTTTTTATTACTTATCGTAAAGTGTAACTCACGTTTATAAATAAATTTTGAATTGAGAGTCATATCGGAGCGAACCTTAACTGATTTCTCTTTAAAACAGCCGAATGCTAAATTAGCAACTTAGAGATGGGTAAAAATTGTGAAAGAACTGAAATTGAATAATTTAAACTAAATTAAAACGTTTTTCGGTTCTGCTGATATACTCCCAAATAACAGAGTAATATTCAATATCGGAGGCAATAAGTATCGGCTTATTGCTGGTATTCATATAGCTAAAGAGGGGAAGCAAGATATTGCCTACACGATTTGGATTGGGACCCATTCAGAATACGACAAAATTGATGCTACGTTAGTTTAATTAATATGGAAATGGAATTACTAGAAAAACCGTCTCTTAAGGTTATTGAAACCGATACTGAATATTAAGAAGCACTTGATCTTATCAAAGTGATGCTAGATATGGGAGATCAGAAGGCTATTGAAGAGGAGAATTATCTGAAAGTACTCGCCATTCTGATTGAAAAATATGAAGAGGAGAGCGGTTACAAAGTGAATACTTCTCAAGTTGATGCTGTAGCTGTACTGAATTATTATCTGACTGAGAATAATCTACAGCAAAAGAGCCTCATTCCCATGCTTGGTCCTGCCAGTAGGGTTTCTGAAATAATGAATCGTAAGCGGAAACTCAGTTTGAAACAGATAAAGCGTATAAATGAAGCTTTTAAAATCCCTGTGAGACTACTAATTGATTAAAAAAGGGAAGCATTTGCTTCCTTTTTTTAATTCGCCGAATAGCTGACTCGGTAGATTACATTTGCCATATCATCTGAGATCAACAAGCTTCCATCAGGTAACTCTTGCACATCCACAGGTCTTCCCCAGACTTCTTGAGAAGCATCGTCCAACCAGCCCGAGGCAAAGGTTTCTTCTCCGATTACCTTGGAGTTTGCATCTATTTTTTCCAAACTGACCACGTAGCCTGACTTTTTGCTTCTGTTCCATGAGCCATGTTTTGCAACGAGAACTTGGTTTTGGTATTCAGCCGGAAACATATCTCCTTCGTAAAACCGCATTCCCAGCGGAGCAGTGTGTGGGCCCAATTTGGCAACCGGAGCTACGTAGGCACTTTGAGCTTTTCCCTTAGATCCAAAATCGGGATCTTTCACTGTGCCTTCATGCCAATAAGGATATCCAAAATGCTGTCCCGCAGCGGTTGCTTTGTTGAGTTCGCATTCTGGCACGTCATCACCCATCATATCTCGCCCATTGTCGGTAAACCACAATTCACCGGTAACGGGGTGCCAGTCAAATCCAACTGTATTTCTCACTCCATGGGCATAGATCTCGGGCTTGGGATTAGCGGCATTGGGATCTAAGCGAGTGATACTGGCAAAAACTTCATCATCGGATTCGCAAATATTACAAGGCGCTCCGACCGGAACGTACAACATTCCATCAGGCCCAAAAGCAATAAACTTCCATCCATGATGTGACTCAGTTGGGTAACCTTCATAGATGACATCATATTTTGGGCTGTTCAGTGTGTTTTTGATGTCTTTGAATCTCAGGATTCGATTGACTTCAGCTACGTAAAGATCTCCGTCCTTGTAGGCTACTCCATTTGGCATATTGAGGTCTTCGGCGAGAATATATTTAAAGTCGGCCTTGCCGTCTTTGTCTTCATCGATGACGGCATACACGTTGTTTTCTTGGCGATTTCCTACGAATACAATTCCGTTGTCACTGATGGTCATTGATCTTGCATTGGGTATATCTGCTGCCCAGACCTCGATTTTGAAGTTTGGTGGTAGTTTTATTTTATCGAGCTGCACTTCCGCTTCGGCGTCTCTTATACTTTGTTTATTGGAAGCATCCGGACTTATCAGGGATTTTTCATCAACGGACTGTTTTTGACTACAACCAAAGCTAATTACCGCTAAAAGCACTAAATAGAGAAGAGTTGGTTTTGAATATCGTTTCATAATGGAAGTTTCTTTGAATAATCAATATAGCAAAGTTCAGATTGTTTTGCTTTCAAAGGTATATAAGCGGGTTTAATGTTATTTTTGCGCCATGTTATCGATTAATAATCTCTCTTACTTTATTGGAGGACGTCCTCTTTACGAAAATGCCAACCTTCATATCAAGCCAAAAGACAAAATAGGTCTGGTTGGGCAGAATGGGACGGGAAAGTCCACTCTGTTGAAAATCATTAATGGAGACTATCAGCCAAGTTCGGGAGAGGTACAAAAAGCAAAGGATTGTACCATAGGTTTTTTGAATCAGGATTTATTATCCTACCAATCGGATGAAAGTATTCTGAATGTGGCTTTGGCAGCATTTAAAGAAACCTTGAGCCTTCAGGATGAAATCGACGAGGTCTTGAAAAAAATGGAGACGGATTATTCCGAAGAGGTCATCAATCGGTTGGCTTTTCTTCAAGAGCGATTCGAGGCAAACGAAGGCTACACGATTAAAGCCAAAGCCGAGGAAGTATTGGAAGGAATCGGTTTTAAAACTGCTGATTTGGAAAAACCACTTCGGACGTTCTCAGGAGGATGGAGGATGCGGGTGATGCTTGCCAAGTTATTGCTGGAAAAGCCATCTTTGCTGATGCTTGATGAGCCTACCAACCACCTGGACTTACCCTCGATTCAGTGGGTAGAAAATTACTTAAAGACCTATGAGGGCGCTGTTGTGGTCGTTTCTCACGATCAGACTTTTTTGAATAATTGCATCAGCAGTACCGTGGAGGTAGCGAGTCAGACGCTGACACTTTATGCAGGAAATTATGCCTTCTACAAAGAGGAGAAGGTGGAGCGAATGGAAATTCAGCAGAATGCCTATGAAAATCAGCAACAGATGATCAAGCAAACTGAAAAATTCATCGAGCGATTCCGAGCCAAAGCTTCCAAGTCCAACCAAGTACAGTCTAGAATCAAAGCACTGGATCGATTGGACAAAGTTCATGAAGTGGTCAGTGATGAGGTTTCAGTTAATTTCAAGTTCAAGTTTTCGAAGCAGTCAGGTAGAGATGTAATTATTTTGGATCAGGTATCCAAGGCGTACGGAGATTTGGTGATTCTGGAAAACTCAACAGCCAGAATCGAGCGTGGCGACAAAATTGCCTTGATCGGGGCAAATGGAAAAGGTAAATCTACCTTGCTGAGGATAATCGATGGTTCTGATAAGGTGTCAGGTCAGCGGACAGAAGGGTACAATGTGGTCAAATCGTTCTTTGCGCAGCACCAATTGGAGGCCTTGACGCTGGATAATGAAATCATTCAAGAAATGGCTCAAGCTGGAAGTGCCAAATCAGAAATGGAGCTTCGTGGTGTTTTAGGATGCTTTTTATTTAGTAATGAGGAAGTATTCAAAAAGATTAAGGTGCTATCCGGTGGAGAGAAGTCACGAGTGGCCTTGGCCAAAACTTTGATCTCGGAGTCCAATTTCCTTTTGTTGGATGAGCCGACTAATCACCTGGATTTTCAATCAGTAAATATCCTGATCCAAGCGCTTCAACAATATGAAGGTACTTTTGTAACTGTTTCTCACGATAGGCACTTCATCAAAGGAGTTGCAAATAAGATTTGGTACATCGAGAATCATGAGATCAAAGAATATCCGGGTACTTATGACGAATACGAAGTATGGAAGGCTAATCAGGTGGAGGTAAAATCAATTGAGCCAGTTGCAAAAGCTCAAAAGAAAGAGCCTGTGCCGATTTCTCAGAATACAATGGAAGCACAGCTTGCAAAAAAAGAGCTGAAAAAACTGGAAGAACAACTGGCCAAAATTGAAAGTGAAATCGAGAAGCTTGACGCTGAGAAGCAAAAGCTGGAGTTGAAAATGGCAGATCCTTCGCTTTATTCCAATGAAAGTGAATCTCAGACTATCCAAGAAAAGTATCAGTCCATGCAGGCAAATGTCCTTAGTCTAAACAAAGAGTGGGAGAACCTAGTGGATCAAATCTCCTCCCTTCAGGAAGTCATTGCTTAAAAATTGAGAATTGAGCCTCATTTTATTTATTTTTAATCATGAAGACTAATCTGATTATTTGCTCGTTTTTGTTTCTATTTGGTGGACTTCTGGAGGTTCATGCGCAACTGGAGGATAAGATTTATGTGGATCATATTCAGTCTGTGCGTTTATTTCCACTTGGAGCTACCACTGACAGTCAGTTAAACCCTCCTATAGTTCCGCTGACAGGTGCTCGGCCTTTGGTTTTATTATTTGATGATCTTGCTTACGATCCGGAACAGTACAGTGCCAAATTGATTCACTGTGATGCAGACTGGCAAAAATCTCAGCTATGGGACAATGACTTCTTGATCACCTTCAACGAATTCAATATTCAGGATTATGAGTATTCGATCAGCACTCGAATACCATATATTCACTATCGATTTGAGCTTCCAAATGTCACTAAATCCGGTAATTATATTCTTAAAGTTTATAGGGGAAGGGACGAGTCCAATGTGATTTTTACCAAAAGGTTCATGATTTACGAGGAGCTTTTTACAGTAGGAGCAGCAATAGTGCCTCCATCCCAAGTCAGAGAAAGGCAAGGTTCGCAACAGGTCAATGTGGTGGTGAATTATTCCAAAGGTGAGGTCATGGATCCTTCGACTCAGATTAAGGTTGTATTGCGACAAAATCAGCGCTGGGATAATGCGAAATATCTGAAGAAGCCCACCTTTATGAACGAAAGCTCTAAAATATTACGATACGAGTTTTTTGATGGGCAAAATGAGTTTGATGCAGGCAATGAGTTTCGGTTTGTAGACTTGAGGTTCATTAGAGCTACAGGTGTCAATATTGCTGATGTGCGTGTAGAAGAAGATGTAATCTATGCCGATGCCGTCGTCAATACTCCTCGACCTAGTGAGGTGTATTCTCAATATTTAGACCTCAACGGGCAATATTTGATTTTTACCAATGATCGTCCCGGTGGTGATCCGGAAACTGAAAGTGAATACATGTTGGTGACTTTCCGCCTTACGTTGCCTGAAAAAGAGGAAAATATTTATCTTTTGGGTGCCATGACCAAATGGGGTAAGTCGCCTGAAGCTAAGATGAAGTGGAATCCCGAAACTGATCTCTACGAGACCACTTTATTATTGAAGCAAGGCTGGTACGATTATCAGTTTGCAGTCTTGAGAAATGGGGAGTTTGAAACTCAACGTTTTGAAGGAAGTTACTTTGAAACTGAAAATGAGTACGAGACGCTGGTTTACTTCAGAAATCTTGGTTCTAGATACGATCAGCTTGTCGGGTACATCAATCTGAATCCAAACAAAAGAAGACTTTAAAATCCAGAATAATTGCTGGCTCACAGAAATAAAACACAGCCGAAAAAAAAGAAAATCGAGCTCTAAAAAACGAGATATTGATTGTGGTTGCAAATTTTCAAAGTTCGATTTCTCCAGTAGATTTTTAAGTTTCTCTGTGATTCTCTGCAAAAACTCCGTGCTCTTGGTAGTTGGGATATGCACAAATAGAAATTTGCTGCACAATAACCAAATCAAGCTCTAATAAGACGGAGACTGAACT
>Ga0136587_1000389_pt1 | contig 12080 bp, 11 predicted proteins | sample AntRauMFilla1563_FD_101386 | JGI IMG/M metagenome (GOLD analysis project Ga0136587, IMG submission 101386) | Saline lake microbial communities from Rauer Islands, Antarctica - Metagenome Filla 1 #563 | ecosystem: Environmental > Aquatic > Non-marine Saline and Alkaline > Saline | place... | reverse complement strand
TGTAAAGATTCAACGACAAATTGAATATGATCTAAGCACCTTAGGAGATGCTGAAAATGTAAAAGGACGCCTAAAAATTGGAGCCAGTACGACCGTAGCCTTGTATGTCATCCCAAAAATTCTTTCAAAATTTCACCAGCAATATCCCGGCATAGAAATACACCTGGTAAATCGAAACTCTGAAAACATAACAAACGCATTACTCCAAAATGAAATCGACATCGGGATTGTAGAAGTATTTCAAAAAAGAACAACCATCTCTTATACCGATTTCATGACTGACGAAATCGTGGCCGTCTGTGCAACAACCAGTGAAATTGCCAAATCAAAGACTATTGATATAAAAGAACTGATCAACTACCCGGTGGCACTACGTGAGTTTGGTTCGGGGACATTATTAGCGCTGACACACGCCTTAAAAAAACTGAATATCCAAATTGGAGACCTGAATGTCAAAGTCAGGTTAGGTGGAACTGAAGCCATGAAGAATTTTTTATTGGCTGACTCTTGTTTAGGTTTTTTACCCAAAAAGTCAATTGCAAAGGAACTTGCGCATAATGAATTAGTCCAACTCAATATCATCGGACTAAGCGTGGAGAGGGACTTTTATTTTATTCAGCGAAAGGGCTCTGAGGAATTTGGGCTAACGAAGCAATTTTTAAGATTTGCCCTCAAATCAATATAAATAATGCTTATAGCCTATCCAGTAATGGTATATGCAGGATTTATAGAGACAGGTATCTTTGAGCCATGGAAAACCTTCAAAGCTCTCAATCGCTCTTTACGACATTAGCATGTTCTAAATGCGGCAAAATATACGATCATATGGTGCTTCAGACCTTCGCCAGCTGTTGCAATCAACCTTTGCTCGCAACATATGACTTGTCTAAGGCTCCAGAAAAATCAATTTTGAAAGATCGCCCTAGGAATATGTGGCGATATAGAGAATTGCTTCCGGTCTTTGAGGACAAAAATATTGTTTCCCTAAACGAAGGATTCACTCCTATTACAAGGCTGGAAAAGATCGCTGCTGCTTATGGATTTGTCGAAGTGTATTTCAAAGATGAAGGGATGAATCCAACTGGCTCGTTTAAAGCAAGGGGCCAAAGTGCCGCTATTTCCAAAGCGGTTGAATTAGGTGTGACCAATTGTATCATACCTACTGCGGGAAATGCAGGAGGAGCGATGAGTGCCTATTGTGCTAAAGCCGGTATAAAAGCAACAGTGGTAATGCCTTCCATCACACCCACAATTTTTAGAACTGAATGTATTTCTTTTGGCGCGGAGGTTATTTCCATAGATGGTTTAATCAACGACTGTGGCGCTAAAGTCAGAGAACTCAAACAGTCCTCTGATGCGTTTGATGTATCAACGATGAAGGAGCCTTACCGACTCGAGGGAAAGAAAACGATGGGCTACGAAATTGCTGAGCAGTTTGATTGGATATTACCCGATGTGATTATTTATCCAGCAGGTGGTGGCACAGGACTGATTGGGATATGGAAAGCCTTTAAAGAAATGAAGGAAATGGGCTGGATTGCAGGTTCATTGCCTAAAATGGTGGCCGTACAGTCTGCCAATTGCCAACCAGTGGTAAAAGCCAATGATGACCTCCTGGGCATCCCAAATGATTACAAAGCACCGCAACCATCAATCGCATACGGGCTGGCAGTGCCCGCTTCCTTTGGTCATGATCTAATGATGAAGGTGATAGAAGAATCAAAAGGATCCGCTATAGCAGTGAGCGAAGAGGATATTATAAAAAGCACGTTGGAATTGGCGAGAAAAGAAGGACTTCTTTTAAGTCCAGAAGGAGCCGCTACATGGCAGGCAATGATCCAGATGAAAAATAAAGATATCCTAAGTGGCGATGAAAGAATACTTCTTTTGAATACCGGTTCTGCATATAAATATATGGATGCATTGGAAGGCAGGTATTAAAATGAGTGACTTCTTTGAAAGGGGAAGTATTGCCACCAAAGAGTTAATCCTATCCACCCAGGTCTTTGAGGACACAGACCGGAAGTATTTATACTTTTACCTAGCTTCCATTATCTCAGTTCAAGCTCTTCAATGCATATCATCAATCAGATTATTTATCAATCTAACATCATAGATCTTAATTCTAAAATCCTCAAATCTCCTCCTCCTCGCCAAAAAGCGTCTTCAGTTCTACCGCATCTATGCCTCGCTCCTCTTGAAGAAATTTTCCAAATGACGCGGTATTTCCATGGGTGAGGTATACTTTCTCAGCTTCGGTGGCTGTGATTGCTGATACCAAGCCTTCCCAGTCGGCATGATCAGAGAGGATAAACCCCCGATCCGCTGCTCTTCTGCGCCTCGTACCTCTCACAGCCATCCAACCCGAACAAATCCCTGTACGATAAGGCGAAAATCTACGCATCCAAGGCGTACCCATGGCAGATGGCGGAGCGATAATCAGTGAACCTTTGTAGGTGGATTTTGGTAATTCAGCAGTCACCCGTGGAACATCCCAAAGCTCAATTCCATTGGCAATCAAAGCCTGATTCGTATTCCAGACCGCACCGTGAGCGTATACAGAACCTGTACTCCGATCCAGATTTTGAAGAATTCGCTGTGCTTTTCCTAAAGAGTATGCAAATAAGACTGTGTTTCTACCTTCAGCGGCGTTGGATTTCCACCAAGAATTGATTTGCTCAAAGATTTCTACCTGACTTTCCCATTTATATATCGGAAGTCCAAAAGTACATTCTGATACAAATTCGTGGCATTTTATCGGTTCAAACGGCGCTGATAATCCATCGTTCTCCGTTTTATAATCTCCACTAACTACAGCGACTTTCCCTTTGTATTCGAGTCGAACCTGAGCCGAACCAGGAATATGACCAGCGGGATGCAGGGAGATTTTCACACCGTTGATATCTATTGGTTCCTGGTAAGCCATGGTCTGCAGGCTGATCTCAGCACCCAATCTCAGCTTCATCACCTCAGCCGAATGATGATGCGCTAGGTAATGCTTCATGCCCCAGCGCGAGTGGTCCGAGTGTGCATGGGTAATCACAGCCTGATCGACAGCCTTCCATGGGTCGATATAGATACCAGCAGGCGGGCAGAAAAGCCCTGAATCAGTAAGTTCTAAGAGTTGCAAATGCTTATTGGTTTATTTCAATTCATAAAAATAAAAAGTCTGAACATCTAGTTCTACTTCTCCCGCTTTGATTCCAACTTTTTCGGTAGCAAAAAGGAGATCTCTGACAGATTTCAACTGAATATCCCATCTACCTTGCCAAAGCTTTTCACCTCCATTAAAGATTTGATACGTATACTTATTCTTATACTTCTTGCTCAAAGTAATGAACTCATCACCGATCATTTCTTTTGGTAATGCATCAACATCAACTTTGGGCGCAGCATCTTCAAGCATAGTAAGCAAATAGCCATTGGAAAAGACAAAGTATTGATATTCGCTTGCCGCCAACGAATTGAAAAAACCAGACAAATCTTCTCCTTTTTTAGCTGGTTTGATTTGTTGATACGTTTCTCCAGGATTAAAATCCCATTGGTTAATCAGTTCCAGCTCTGGAAATTTATAGATATAGATTTCTGGAGAATTGGGAAAAAGAGCATAAAGCAGGTCATCCTTTAAATGGACGATAGGATCTAATTGATAATAAATACCCGGGGATTTAACCATCTGACTGGATGCGGGAACAGTTGATTGATAAATGATTTCCAAACTTTTAGCATGTCTTAGATTTAAAAGCGGATAGGTTGACAAAGAATTATCATCCTCTCCATAAGACTCTGAATCTTTGGCCTCATACGAAAAAGTGAAAATAAAGTCCCCTAAAGTTTGAAATGATCTGCTACCCCCAACTCTTCGAGTTACTAATTCATAATCTGTGTTTTGATTCTCTTTTAGATTAAAATCAAGATCATATCGAAATATTGCTAGGTCCGTTTGAATTACAACCTCATCTTGAGCTCCATAATTTGCATTTATAAAATAAGACCTACGAAAGCTATTTTTTCCATCCGATACTAGATCTGCTATAGCTAGAATCTCTCCCTGAGAATCCACTCTCATGATTTCTTTGGTATTCCAATCATACATCAAATATTCAATTGTCGAACTTTTGACATCGAGTAGGGAAAGCTCTGTCAAGCGGTCAATAACCAAACTGTCCTTCAACACCAACTCTGGGATATATCGTTCCGCCGGAATTTGTGCCTTCTGTTTTTCTCCACAGGAGAACATCAAAAAAAAGAATACACCGAAATTGAGAGATTTCCACATAAGCAAAGCTGCCTTTAATCGAACAGCCTTTAAAAATACGGAATTTCCATTGGTACTCAATTAGATCAACTCTGGTTGATGCGTTGGTTTGGGGTAGCTCAATCTTGCCAGTTTTTCGCCAGAATAATATTCATCTAAGCCTGACACTGAAACGGTATCCAATGCCTGAAGATCTAGCGATCCATCTGACCTAAGCCCCTTTTCATCTACAAAAATATGATCAATCTTCCCTATAACCAGCACGGTTTGATTGACTTTCAAAGTTTGGGTCTCTACCAGCGAGCAGGCTAGCTGAACTGGACTGTCAGCGACAAAAGGAGCTATAAACTCAGGTATAAATCTCGGCTTGAGACCGGTGCCTTCAAATTCGGATCCCTCCCAATTTGCGGCAGACCAATGAGCTTCCTTATAAAACTCTGAAGTGACGTGATTTAAGGTAAAAAAACCTGTTGCTAGAATATTCTCCAATGTATCACGCTTTACTGTATGGGGGCGAAAAAGTATACCGACTAATGGAGGAGATGCGCCAATATGAAATATTTGCGAAAATGGGGCAAGATTAGTAATACCTTCGGAACTGATCGTTCCAATTAAATTAAGGCTTTTGTAACCTGAAAGGCAATTGATCAGATTCCTACGATAGAATGAGTCTGCCGCCAAGATTGCTTTTTGGTCAAAATGTTTGATCATTTCCAAATAGCCTCTTCAATACTATCACAATATTGGATATCAAGTTGACCTATAATATTGTCAGGATAGTGCAAAAGAATCTGCTGTTTGGCGATTTGCACCATCTTTTCAAACCATTTTTCTGCCGGAAGTATCTTTCTATGCTTGGTCAACCCGTAAGCCAGCATTTCTCTTTTCCAGTGAATGAAATACCACTCCATGGTAGGCTGGTGAAATGCCCGAAGGGATCTCTTGTCAAAGATGAATTTTTCAAAATCACCCTGGCGCACCAGGTCTCCAATCTTATAAAAGGCTTCCTTGAAATCTTCAATAGGTACGTAATCTGCCAGGAGTTCACAGATGATGATTTTTTTCTGAGCATTGACCAACACTCGAGCATATTTTTCCTCAAATGCTAATTCAAAATCTCGGGTTTCGGAAGGGAATTGAGTTTCGTTCATGACAAGTGGATTTTATTAAAAAACAGATTTATTTTTAAGTGATTGTGCATTGATCACATCTGCTTTGATCTGGTCAAGTTTTCCCTCAAGATTAGAGGCATAGTCTAAAGTCGTTCGAAGCATATCCTGTTGAGCTTGGATCTGTTCTTTGAGTCGACTGAGTTCTTTATTTACCCCAACCAACTTCTGCTCATAATCTTTCTTGAGCCTTTCTTTTTCAAGTTGGGCTTTCCTCAATTCTTCTCTAAACAATAAGAATGATTCAGGTGGTGTCTTCATATTCACAGTTCTTTCTTCTAGGGACAATACCCGTTAAGAGTACTCTTTTAAAATGAAATTGTTTAAAGCGATTATTTGAGGGTTGACATGCCACCATCCAGGTGAAGCACTTGACCTGTCATCCAAGAGGAATTTTCCGACAAAAGAAAAATTGCAGTATTAGCGATATCATCTGGAGTACCCACTCTGCCAAGTGGATGCCGCTTGTCCGAAGCCTCTTTTTTTTCAGGTGTGGAGAGTAGACTTGATGCCAAAGGTGTATCGGTCAATGAAGGTGCAATTGCGTTGACCCTTATTTTAGATGGTGCCCACTCGGCTGCCAATGATCTCGACAATCCTTCTATAGCACCTTTTGCGGCGGCTATGCCACAATGAAAGCCCATTCCAGTCTGCACTGCTACAGTACTAAACAGAACCACTGAAGCTGAATCTGACTTTTTCAAACCTTTCATGCACGCCTGAAGTACACGAACAGCACCCAAGAAATTTATGTCCATTTCTTGCTGAAAATCAGCTACAGATATTCTATGAAATGGTTTTAAGTTGATAGTTCCTGGACAATACACCAATCCATCAATTACCGCCGGCAACTCGGGCATACTTTCAAAATCTACTGAGACGTCCAATGAATGAGTACCTTCCCCACTTTTGGAATACAAAAAAAGATTTGCTCCTGCTTCCGTCAAATGGGACGAAAGTGCTTTTCCTATTCCGGAGTTACCCCCTATAATTACTATGTTTTTATCTTTCATATCTTATTCTAAAGCGATTTTGAAGGGTTTTTGTTTAATCAACATAAAAAAACCGGATATTAATCCGGTTTTGTGCTGGTTTAGCTTATCAAATGATTATTTCTTTAACTCGATGTATTTCAAGAATTCCATCCGAGTCTGCTCATCATGCTGGAATTTACCCGAGTAGAAGGATGTCACTGTGGAACTGTTGGTATCCTGAACACCTCGTGAACTCACACACATGTGGTATGCATCCATGATCACAGCAACGTCTTCTGTTCCCAACGCTTCTTTCAACTCATTACCTATCTGCATCGTTAGACGCTCCTGCACCTGCGGTCGCTTAGAATAGTACTGTACTATGCGATTGATTTTGGAAAGACCAATTACATCTCCATTGGATATGTATGCTACGTGGGCTTTGCCATAGATCGGTACAAAATGATGCTCACAGTGAGAATGGAATGTAATATCCTTCTCCACCAGCATCTCGTTGTATTTGTACTTATTCTCGAAAAGCTTAGCAGCTGGTTTATTCTTGGGATTCAATCCACTGAAAACCTCCTTCACATACATTTTCGCTACTCGGTGAGGAGTACCTTTCAGACTGTCATCCGTGAGATCCAATCCCATGATGTGCATAATCTCACGAAAATGCTTTTCAATCAACTCAATTTTCAAATCGTCGTCCATCTCAAAAGCATCTTCCCGTAGGGGAGTTTCAAATGAGGTTCCAACATGCTCTTCTCCTAGTTCTTCTACTGAGGAGTGGGAAATATTAATTTCCATTGTATTCAACAAAGTTTCTTTCTGTTTCATAAAGTCGAATCTTTAATTCGAATTTTCGATCAATTTTTTCCCTTAAAATATTCCAAATAACCACTGCAATATTCTCAGCGGACGGGTTAAGTTCCTTAAATTCATCGGTATCCAAGTTTAAGTTTTTGTGGTCAAATTTATTTAGGACGTGCTCTTTAATAAGATCACTGAGTACTTTCATGTCATATACGTACCCAGTCTCAGGGTCTATTTCGCCAGTCAACTCTACGAATAGGTCATAGTTATGACCATGATAATTAGTATTATTACACTTACCAAAGATATTTTGGTTCTTCTCATCAGTCCAAGATGGATTGTGTAATCTGTGTGCGGCATTGAAATGCTCTTTTCTGAATACGGATACTTTCATTGTGTAGGGAACCCTGATTATTTTCTTTTTGTTTAATTTTTTTATAAAATCGTTAAACAGAATATTTAAATCACTGCTTTTCAGCGAATTATTTTTTTTTTAATTCTGACGCAAAAATACAGAATAATATTTTGTTTGCTTTATTCGTTTAGCTGTTAGACCCATTTCTAAACCCCATTTGAGTCGCGATAGGTTCCCTTAACTCTAAATCGCTTTAATTGATCTATATCATACGATTTTATTTCACAGGAACTTTCCCACTCATTTTGAGTTCGTACCTTTACAATTACAGACAGTTTATGAAATTAACGCTCCTCTTTTTTTCCTTTATTTTTCTCTTCGTTAGATCTGAATCACCAATTGAGAAGGTGAACCATCTTGAGGAAATCGTCAAAAACCATTATTTGATGGATTCTTTTTATCAAAGTCTAAAAGAAAACCATTCCAACTTACCCACTAAGGAGGTTTTTCAATTGGCTTTTTCCGGATGGGAGAAACTAGACGGAAGTCTCAAGACGCCTGTACTTACAATCATTGATTTCAGTCTTCCCTCCAATGAAAAGCGGCTTTGGATCATTGATCCAATCCAACGAAAAATACTTTTACACTCGGTAGTCGCCCACGGGAGGAATTCTGGAGAATTGATGGCAAACAAATTTTCAAATCGTCCTGAATCGTTTCAAAGTAGTATTGGTTTTTACAAAACCGGAGAAACTTACCAAGGCAAACATGGCTACTCGCTTCGTTTAGACGGTTTGGAGCAAGAATTTAACGGTCAGGCACGGAATCGTGCAATAGTAATCCATGGTGCTGACTATGCTACCGAAGCATTTGCAAAAGTCAACGGAAGACTGGGTCGTAGCCTTGGCTGTCCGGCATTGCCTACGGAGCTATCAAGCCAAGCGATAGATTTAATAAAGGATGGATCGCTGTTGTTTATTTTTGGCAACGATGAAAATTATCTCCTTAAATCAACTTTTACCACGACTTGATTTATGAGTTTTTAGCGCATCCAGAAGTGCTCGGTCTCTATCGTAAATATCAGACCTAAAGTGTGAATCTCCATTCTCATCAGCCCAAAAAGTAAGATAAACCAGCACAACAGGAATCTTTCGATTCAACAGTACCACCTCTTCAGTGTCCTGATTCATGGCGATCCGAATTTTTTCATCCGACCATGAGTCGTCATCAAGCAATATTTTAGCGAATTGGTCAGGATTCTGGATTCGAATACAACCGTGACTTAAAGCTCTGGATTCTTTGCTAAATAATCCTCTTGCAGGAGTATCATGTATATAGATATTGTACTCATTCGGAAACATGAATTTCACCAATCCGAGAGAATTATCTCCTCCTGGTTTTTGTCGGATAAAATATGGGAATTCATTTCCTTTCATTTTCGACCAATTGATTGTTTTATGATTTACAGGTTCTCCCGATGCCGTGGTTACCTCCATATTCTTTTTTGACAGATAGCTCTCATCCTTTTTCATCGCAGGAATAATTTCATCTTGAGTGATTGAGAATGGAATATTCCAATAGGGACTGAAAGCGATATAAGTCATAGGAGCTACGAAAGTAGGAGATTCGCTATATTCCTTGCCGACAATCACTTTAGCACTGAAGACTGTATCCGATTGCTCGATATAATCCAGCTGATAGTTAGCAATATTTACCAACACCATCTCCTCTTCCCAATCTAGCTCGGGCATCCAGCGCAATCGCTCCATGTTGATAGATGCGATATCAATAAAATCTTGCGGAGACTTATTGAGCGACTCTGCCACCAGTTCTCCGATGACACCATCCGGGTTCATCCCATTCGCTTTTTGATATCTCTTCAAGCCTTCATACATCACAGAATCAAACTGGGTAGTATTTGTCGGCTCGTAAGGTTTTAGAAAATCCCAAAAAGATATTCTTTTCCGAAGATTAGGTATTGCAGGATGATGCTCACCTACTTCAATAGCTCCTTTGACGGCTTCAAATTCCCAAGTAAGTGTATCTCTATCCAATATCGCATACAGCTTTTGAATGGCTTCCTTACTTCTTCTGTAGATTTTAGAATTTGGATAAACCTTAGCTAAGGTCTCAGGGACAGAATTACCATTTACTATTTCATCGAGAAGTTTTGAATAATTTGTATTCGTAGATTTCGCTTCAAATTTCCATTGGGGATCCAGCTTAGCGGGATCTACTTTCCCACTTTCCAGATCATGAAGAAGTTTGAAAAAGCCATCCGATAGTAAGATCTCCAGCCTGACTTGCTCATCTGTAGATAAATTTTTAAACTTTCTTTTCTTCTTATCGGGATTAGTGGACAGATTACTTATCTGTCTCCAATTGTAATCCTCCGGCTGCAATCCGTCGTACTTGGAGTCTGCGATTGCTTCGATTAATTCCTCACCACTTTTAGAAGGTGAACCGTTGAAAAGCCATATTTCCAAATAATCACGCTTTTTGTAAAAATCAACAATCTCATCTGTATAGGTTAATTCATCGAGTAGGGAAGAACTTTCTATATCAAGTGCAATTGGAAGTTCCTCTTTCAAATCTGTTCTCCGTTGGTTGAAAAACCAAATAGCTAAAACGGTAACGAAGAGAAGACCAAGAATAGCGAATATCAATTTCTTATTCATATAAGGGGTTTCGAGTTCGCTTCCTGATGACAAATTCCATACACTTAAGGAATCTCGGCCATTAAGAACAAAAATTATGTTTGAGTCTCCTAAGCACCAATTGATTAATCAGAATCATAAATTTCTTGATGGTGGATCTGTCAGGAAGTAATATGAGGTGGGTTTTACCCATTAGGGGAAGAAACGAAAAAGAAAGTGCTATTTTCTCAATAGCTCCAAAACCTCTGCATCCCGATCGTAGATGTCGGGTCTGAAATGTGCCTTTCCGTTTGAGTCTGCCCAGAAAGTAAGATAAAGTATGACTACAGGAATCTTTTGGTCAAGATTAACAATGCGTTCTTTAGTCTGATGCATCGCCGCATCAATCTTATCCGATGTCCAAGCCGAATCATCTTTGAGGAGTAATGCAGCTAGTTTTTCAGGATTTTGAATTCGAATGCATCCATGACTCAATGCCCGCTCTTCTCTGGTAAATAGTGTACGGGCGGGAGTATCGTGAATGTAAACGCTGTGCTGATTAGGAAACATGAATTTGACCAAACCCAAGGAATTACTTCCACCGGGCTTTTGGCGTACCATATAGGGGAAAGATCTTGACGACCAATTAACCGAACTTGGATCTACCAATCTCCCTGAATTGGTGACTACTTCCATATTTTTTTGCGAAAGATAATTCGAGTTTTTGCGCACAGATGGTGCTATCTCTTTCTTGACGATCGAGTATGGAATATTCCAATAAGGGCTAAAGACGATGTAACTCATCTCGGCAGTGAAGATCGGAGTTTCATGGTATTGCTTCCCCACAATTGCTCGCGTGGAAAAAATAGTATCGAGATTATTGATGTAATCCAACTGATAGTTGGCAATATTCACCAGAATAAATTTGTGATTCTTTACCGAATCTGGCAGCCATCTCAGGCGCTCCAAGTTGACGGCAGCTTTATCCATCAAGTCGTTTGGAGAAAAATTAAGCGCTTGCCCCGTCATTTTGCCAATGGCGCCGTCAGGCTCCATTCCATTCTTTTGCTGAAAATCGGCAACTCCTTTCATCATCGTAGAGTCGTATTTCTTTTCATCCAACACAGGATATTTCTCCACATATCCCCAGAAAATCAACCGCTCTCTTAGCGTAGTGATATCCGAATTGAAATCTCCCACTTTGATCGTTTTATCGATTTTTATTCGTTTCCAGGTAAGTGTATCCTTTTTGCTCCGTTCATCTAATGCCCTAAGGACTTCTCTTCCCTTCCTGTAAATCATAAAATCAGGGTAGAGCTTTTCGAGTTGTTGGCGGATTTCTCCAGTTCGGTAGCCGATTTCCAAGAGCGATTTATAATCCTCTTTTTTGGATTTTAATGTGATCTGCCAATCAGATTTCAAGACCGCAGGATCTACTTTTCCACGCTCCAGATGAGCTGCCAAATGAAAAAAAGCATCGGTAAGTATCAAATCCAAATCAGCCAAATCACCAGAATTATTAATTGTTTTACTTTTTTTGTTGGATTCAAAAGTTTGGAAAAAAACATCTATTGCCTGTAGATTGTATTCATCTGGATTAAGCCCATCAAACTTGGACTGTCGGATTTCAAATCGCATTTCATAAGCCAATTCAGTCAAAACACCATCCTTTGACCATATTTCGTTGAAGTTACGATCTCCATAAAAGGTCTGAATATCCGCAGTACTAAGCAATGTAGTGCTCCTGATTTTGATCTTTCGGCCTGGCTCATCTGATTCTAATCTAAATCTGATCTGATCACTGATCTCAGTTGCCGATAGGTATTGAAAGCAAAAAACACCCAAAACTACCAATAGGGTTTTCATGAAAAT
>Ga0136587_1000379_pt1 | contig 12222 bp, 10 predicted proteins | sample AntRauMFilla1563_FD_101386 | JGI IMG/M metagenome (GOLD analysis project Ga0136587, IMG submission 101386) | Saline lake microbial communities from Rauer Islands, Antarctica - Metagenome Filla 1 #563 | ecosystem: Environmental > Aquatic > Non-marine Saline and Alkaline > Saline | place... | reverse complement strand
CTGTTTCTATAAGATTGTATTCGACTAAGCATGATTGCTTTAAGCCCAACTGCATAATTTGTAAAAGATTCTGCCAAAGCTTTGTCATCCAAAATTACCTTCCCTAATCTTGTCAATTCTACTTCCATTGCTTCACTAGCGATATTATCAAGCAGCTGAACTCCCACAAAATCGTCATTTTGATGGATAAAGGAATAATCAAACTCCGGCGCTTTACCTTTTTCAAAAATCAAACGCAGCAGCAATCCTTTATTCCAGGTTCCTCTACGCAGTCCAGGCCAATCAAAGCAAAAATTCCCTAAACTATAAAAAATGGGTGCATTATTATATACTTCAAATCCAGATACGATATGTGTATGATGACCTACCACTGCATCTGCTCCAGCATCCACCATAAACCGAAACTGCGCCTTAATACGAGGACTTGGAAGCGCATAATGCTCATGCCCACCATGCAGTACCACCACTACAAAATCACTTCCGCATGCTTTTGCTTCTTTAATCTGCAGGATCGCCCGTGGATAATCGATTGGGTTGCAGCCCGCTTCCTCCGCACTCGCTATAGACCATTCATGCTCGGCCATATTTAGTAGGGTAATCTTAAGTCCTTTCTTTTCCAAAACGAGAGGTTTAGCAGCTTCTGTAGTATTTTTACCACTTCCCAACCATTGAATCCCTTGTGTTTGTAAGGCATGATACGTGTCCTGCATACCTTGCCAGCCGTAGTCTTTGAAATGATTATTGGCAGTGACCACGTGTGCACAATTCAAATACTTTAATATTTCCACCGTATCCGGATGCGATTTGATGTGCGGTCCAGTTTTGGGAATTGAGTTTTTGCTCAGCGTTAGCGGACATTCCAAATCCAATACATTGAAATCATTTTGGGTAAAAAAACCTTGAACTGGACTAAGCGAGTTCTTCCAAGTCTTCTCAAAGTATGCTTTCTCCATACGCTCCCATGGACAGAAATCACCTGTAAACCCTATACTTACTTTACTCATTAGCTACTAGATAATTTTGAAGTTGATCCGTACTCATAAATTGCACTTCAGGCCATTTTTTAAGCACTTCAGTGAGTAATCTTTTCAATTGCTTAAGACCGTTTTCTTTATTTTTTGGATCAATATATCCCACATAATTCACGCGATGGGTACTAATTACTGCCGGCCTGTTCATCAGAAATGCAGCTTGGATCCGTGCAAGTGCGGGTAAAGTCCAATCTTTTTCAGGATTATTTACTGGTTCAAAAAAAACATTTCGAATGTTATAAAATGAACCAAAAGCATTTCGCTTTCCAAAATAATGGGGAATCCGAGTGTATTGCCCAAAATGTCCGGTAGGTGCCATTTGACTTCCTATGCCTTGTATGCACTTTATGCCCTGTGACGCTAAAAAGGAATCCAAACCAGCATCCCAATTGTAACAAGGAGCAATAAAAGATTGAGAGCGGAAACCAAAAGTCTCTTCAAAAATACGTAACCCCTCGGAAATTATTTTTTTATGAATTTCTACCTCATCTGGACAAGACCAATCATATGCTTCCATAAAAGCGTAATCTTCCCTACCGGAATAAGTAGAATTCAAATCAAAACTAAAATGTAGATTTCTATCACCCTGTTGTAAAGCTTTCATCCACCGTCCAAGATTCAAATGCTCTCGACCATGAAATTGGGGTTGAAAAATCCCCAACTTCATCCCCTTTTTCCAAATTTCTAAATTGTTTTGATGCGACGAATATGATTTAAAAGTGTCATTAAAAGGCTGAAAATAATATTCCTTAAAATCCGAGTCACGTATCCGCTGAAAATCCGGATTGGCCATGATCGCATTGGCGGTAATCACCGGATGTTGACCCTCCGTATTCTTAAATGACAGCAATAAATCAAACAAATCTTCCAAATCACTTTGACTTGCCAGCGCATCAACTTTGTAGAGACTTTTATCCAATTCAAACCCTTGCCTCTGAAAAGCAGCAAGCGATTCTTTGGAAGGAGTCCGTATCGCTCCCCAATCGTCAGACTCAATCAGCAGGATTTTTGTTTTTAAACGCAAATCTCCTTTAAAATTACTTCTGAGCCCTCCAATAAAACTTTTTACGAAAGTACTATCCACTAGAAAAGGGCTTTAATAAAGGTAATAAATGGTATTTGATCCTGAATCATAAGATTAATTAGGGGGTTACCTGCAAAAAAGAAAATGCCGGTATAATCTAATCCAATACGTACTTGGACTACTATCATATACAAGAAACATACTTTAATGAAATTTTGGATTAGATGGCTAACCTTAGTATGCTGCACCAGCGAAAGAAACCAAATAAAAGATGCTACCACCAATAGGTTAGAAAGCACAGCAAAACGTCCGCCGGAAGGTATTTGACTAGCTAAATTGCTAAAGGAACTAAAAAAAAGTACAATAGCAAACCAGTTGGAAAATTCTGAATTCAAGCCTTTTTGTTTGTAAAAGTGAGTAATGAAAAGCCATGAAATTAAAGAAACTGCGATATACTTTAATAAAATATTATACAAAACAATGTGGACGGCTAATGCTTGTTTCGAAACTATAAGTCCTGCAGCATACTCATCTCCTAAATAAGATTTTCTACTTTGCAAAAAACTGGGGAGCTGTTCAAAATATCCTCGAAGTACCCCCAAATCCACCTCCGCAAGAAAAAAAGTAATCAAATAGATCCCGTACAAAATTGTAAGATTTTTGGATGGCAGTATTCGAAATAACACATAAACCGCTAGCGCAATACTTAATGAAAAATGTATAAACATAGATAGGACTAAGAACCAATACCCTCTTTTATCCTGTTTTAAGTTGACTAGTAAGAGTCCATAAAAAAAAGCTTGCACTGCCGTCCACATGCGAACCCCATTAATACTCCATATAGGATTTATTAATGCTAAAACTAATAGGGAAAGTAACAGCAGTCCTCCGAGGTGTACAGGCATTATCGCCCGAATCAACAGCAAACTTTTAAACCAGAAAAAGCCAAAAACCAAAGCAAACGTACCGAACAACCATTGCGAATTGCCTGTGAATTGACTGAGAAGCCAAGTAACTATAGGTTGATAGAGGTCCAAGTTTGAACCTTCTTCATCATACAGATTAGCTGTATAATCTGTAAAACTAGGTGAATTGACATAAAGAGTTTTGAATCCTTGGGAATATCGAGCGGAGTCAGCAAAGGAATTAGGATCAAGCACAAAGGAAAATCCGAAGAAAAATGACAATAGCAAATAAGGAATTATCTGTGTACTCGATCCGAAGTTTCGCAATAGAAACAAACCACTCAAAAAAGGATTAAGCAGCCATAATAACAAAAACTGTTTTCTATTAATTAATTTCAAAATCATGAAGTTGCTAACTGGATAAACTGTTGCGCCACATGCTCTATCCGATACTGATCAGCATTTTCAATCTTAAGTTGATTAGTATAATTGCCGTTTAGAAAAGCAATCAAACTACTTTCGTCTAGCTTACCTGTTTCAACCTGTAATATCGGTTTGTTAATGATTGCATAGTCAATCAATTTACTGGGAGTTTGCGCCGTACCCTTATTCGCAAAATTAACCACAAAGTTAAAAGAGCTTAGCGTTTCTAGCAGTTCTTTTCGATTGACTGGATCGTGCAAAGTTATACGAGAATCCTTCACCGCAAAATCCTGAATAAAATGGGATTGCGAAGTGAAAACATGGAACTCAAATCGGTACTCTTTGCCCAAAGAGGATAAAAATTTAAGAAATTCCAGAGGATCTCGCCTACCAAATATAAAACCTCCCCCGTAGCCAAAGCGAACAATACCATCATCAATCATGGACTTTACTACAATATCCTCAAATCTAAAACCCTGAGGTACTACTTTGACCTTCGGATGAAATTCCGGAAAATATCCTTTAATAGATGCCTCTGTGGGAATTGAGATAAAATCAGCCTTCCGCATAAACCATTTCTCCACCCATCGAAAATAAAAAGGGGGTTGGAAGGTATCATTTTCCTGCAAGCAATAGGGGTCACCACAATCAGCAATCCATATAGGGGCAATATTTATACTCTTATTTTTCGACCAAGCGGCTGCAGCTCCCCAGTGGATTGGATAGGGAACAGCGATAGAAATTAAAAGATCTTCCTTTCTAGGATAGTTTTTCAATTCACTTTTAACTTTAGAAAACAGCTCCATATCTGGAAATGCAAAAAGCAACGGATATAAACGGTTTGCAGCTTTATTAAATAATGTACCAAATCCACCAAACTCCTTTATGTTGGGTACTTTCCAAATCATTTTCCCTAAGCTGATAAATTGAATAGGATACGCTTCAAATAAAGAGTTCATATCAGCACGCTCTGGAGCCATAACTGTCACTTCATGTCCTTGCCTACACAATTCTTTTGCAAGTTCCGTCGCACGAAATGCACGTGGGCTTTGCTCAGGATAAAATCCGTGGGTAATTATTAATATTTTTTTCTTATCCATAAATTTTAACCAATATATCGACAATTCTTTTTGCTGCCTGTCCATCCCAAAATTCAGGAATTCCGCCTTTTTTCCAATTACCAACAAATAATTTGTCTAGTGCTGGTTTAATATTTTTAGGATTTGTTCCTATCAGTTCATTGGTACCTATGGTAATCGTTTCTGGTCGCTCTGTGTTATCGCGCAAGGTCAAACAAGGAACGCCCATGACGGTTGTTTCTTCTGTTATTCCACCTGAATCGGTAATTACTGCTTTGGCATGTTGAACTAAATAGTTGAATTCTAAATATCCTAAAGGCTCGACAATATGCAGATTAGCAGCATTGATGTTTAAACTTTGAATAATCTTTGCAGTTCGTGGATGTATTGGAAAAATAACTGGAAGGCTATTTACGTTCGAAAGAATTTCAGTCATTAATTCTTTTAGTTTGTGAGTTTCATCTACATTTGCCGGTCGATGAATAGTTAAAACAAAATATTCTTTTTGTTTTAGCCCTAGTGTATCAAAAAAAGCTGGTTTTTGAAAGTTATCTTGATTGGCTAGCAAAGTATCTATCATCACGTTTCCTACAAAGAAAATTGAATTTTGTTTGACTCCGCTCTCTAATAAATTTTCATTAGCTGTAGATGATGTCGTAAAGAAATAATCAGTAATGCTGTCTGTAACCATACGGTTAATTTCTTCGGGCATTGTAAGATCGAATGAACGAATTCCTGCTTCTACGTGTGCTACTTTAGTATTTAGTTTTTTGGCAACAATTGCACAGGCCATAGTAGAGGTAACGTCACCAACCACCAAAACTAAATCAGTAGGATTAGCTAGTAGTTCTTTTTCAAATGCTATTAAAATTGAAGCTGTTTGTTCCGCTTGAGTTCCACCACCACATTCCAGATTTACATTAGGATGCGGAATATTTAACTCTTGAAAAAATGTATCACTCATTTTAGCATCTATGTTGTCCTGTATGGACTAAGCGAAACTGTATATTTTGACCGTTCTCCTGTGCATTTTGAATGGCGTGCAAGATTGGTGCAATTTTCATGAAATTGGGACGCGCTCCTGCTATTAAAGTGATTTTCATAATTTAAGAATCGATTTTCGTATTAGTAATAAGGTAGAAACGCTATTGACTTCAAATTGAGCGATTCTTTGTGATTTTGCATATGGTTTCAAGTAATTACGAACAACTTCTGGAGCTTCAAAACTATTTAAATAATCTGTTATTGTTTCGGTATTGTCTGTATAGATAAGATGAGATCCTTCATTTAAATAGTATAATGACTTTGTAAGTCCGCTCTTTTTTAAAATTTTCTTTATTGCAAATGGTATATTTTCTATAAAAATTGCTTTTATATCTTGCTTCCGCTTTACAATTAAATCATTGGCAAATGGAATTGGTTGAAGGACATCTATTATTAAATATTTTTTAAATACATCTTTAAACATGTTTCTTTCAAACTTATAATTAAATCCAACTTTATACCAATATTTCATCAACTCATCATCCCACTCTGGTATTCGCGATGCGTAACCAAAATACTCATATACCTTTACACTATTGGCGATAAACTTTGTTTGCCGTTCCTGCCAATCAAAGTATTCTGCAACTTGATTGGGATTCACATTGTAATCTGTTATGATTGATTGTATGTGATTATATACTTTATTTTTTCTCTTTGTGTAATATCCAAATCCTGAAAAATGATGTTTCAATGTCGACATAACGCCTTCTAAATTTACACACATTTTCATGTTCATTTTTAGATGGTTTCCCGCTATAACTTCAAGTGCATGCCCTGGAACAAAAACATCATTCTCTTGTAAAACACCCATTTCTTTAAGCGCATAGACTGCTGGGAAATCTTGTAAATGTGGAACAGAACTTCCATTAAATCCAAATTCAAGATAGGTATCAATCAGATTTTGTGATGTCATTTTTTTAATCCACACTTTGTAATCTAAAAAATGCCATTCGTATCCCAATGCTTTAGCAACTTCACGGCTAATCTCCGACTGAATATTACTTTCCATTCCATAGGAATAACAAATCACATTTTTCACACCCAGTTTATATAGATAATTAACAATAATTCTCGAGTCATATCCGCCACTTAAGGGGATAATCCAGTTATTAACGTTGGGAACACTTTTAATCATACGATTAAAAACATTCACAAAAGCAATATCTTGCAGCTTCGCTTCTTCTGCATAGTCTCTTTTGAAATTATCGTCTTGAATATTAGGTGTCCATTGAAAATATTGTTTTCGGTCTATTTTTTTATCACAATGATTTATTACTACTATTTCCCCAGATTGTGTTGAAAATACCTTATTGAAAATAGTATATGGTCCAACAATATAGTTCGTGGAAAGAAATTGCTCACATATTATATTATCAATTTTGAAATCAATATTATTATCTTTTCTGTACTGAAAAACATCATCTGTTATGATCAACCTATCATTGTTATATAAATAAAGAAGAGGAAAATTTCTCATTCTATCTGAAATCAGGTATGAATTGATTTGATCTTGAATAATAATACTGAAATTTCCGTTTAACAAACTTGGGAAACTTTCAATCTTATTTTTGTCTTCTAAATATCTTTTTGAAATAACAACAATTAATTCAGTAGCCGAAAGTACTACACCTTTATATTCTGCCCAACCACAAACATAAATTACAAATTCTTTTGTTTTTTTCTCTGCCCACAAAATTTTATATAATCTTATATTTTTAAAATCAGACATTTCCTTTTAAAATTATTACAGGCACACCTCCTATAATTAAATTATTATCCAATGATTTGGATACTACACTTCCTGCTGCTACTATAACATTATCACCTAATTCAACTTCAGGTAAAATCACAAAATTAGCCCTTAACCAACAATTTTGTCCAATTTTGATAGGTTTACCTTTATCATGAATATCAAAATTATTCTTATAATGATTAGCTGAGATCATTTTAACTCCAAGATCAAAAATGGAATAATTCCCAATTTCAATGCCATTTACACCTTGAATGTAGCAACCTCCACAATTTGCAAAATATCTAACAACATCTTTCCAAATAGTTATGTTACCACTAACAGTGCAAAGTAAAGTGAACCATAAAAAGTATAATTTTATTAATTCCAAAGATTTTCTATATAATAATTTATTATTCACAATCCCCACAGTGTCGGAGACAAGAAATAATCCAAAATATTTGCAGGATGGTTTTTTTTCCATTCCTTATATTTATATCTCTGTAACACAATTTTTTATAATTTATAATGTTGCTATAAAGTAAAGTACTGGTAGTTAATAACAATATCAAATTTCATCTCAATATTAAAAAACATTTCTTAAATTCTTTGAATTTCTTATAAGCTATGCTTAAAAGTTATTTTGAAGTAAATGACAATCAATTATGTAAACTACATATAAGGATTTACATTTACAGAATAAATAATTAGAATGCTATTTTTTAAATTAAAATTATATCCGTTATAATTTAACACACTTGTCCTTTAATAAAAATTATATAATTTTTCTACATACGAGACTAATTCTACTGTGTTTAAAGCAAAAAACAATCAATAATTTATTTAAATATTCTTAAGTTCTTTTTAGTGCAACTTAACTTTTGAGTCGGGCTTTATAAAATTTAAGTCTTTCTATCAAATAATAATATTTTCGTAAAAAAAGGAATAATAAAAAGCTGTGATTATATCCTTTACCAAAAATTTGGTTTGTTCTGTTGCAACCATCTAAATCAAGTTTTGCTGCAATATGTTTTTTTGCATATTTATAAAGTGCTAAAGCTTTTGAATATGAATTATAGGTGGATAAAATAACATTTATTGGAGTAGTAACATATTTAACTATTCCGTGGTTTAGCAAATGTATTTGGGATTCGGTTTGACATTTATTTTCCTTAAATTTTATAAGATTTTTTGCAGATAAAAAAAAACCGTTTATTGCTTTATCAGAATACACTAAATTAGAATTTGTAGCCGATCCTGCTCTCGTAGTTCTATAATAAAATATCTTATCATCAAAACCACATTTTTGAGCTAAAGCCATTATCCTAACCATTAATTCACCGTCTTCCAAATATGGTACATTAGGTAGATAAGATAAATCATTATTTTTAAAAAATTCATTTTTAAAAAGCATTGCAACCAGTCTATTTGGATCAGTCAAACCATTACCCAAACATATAAAATAAGATGTACAACCATTATAAACCTTATTGGCATTTTCAATATAAGTTACATTAATTCTGGTTGAATTATCATCATTTAAAAACCGATATCCTAGCACAAAAACATCTAAATCATCATGGTACGCATATTCAAGTATTTTTTTAAAACTATTTACTTCAACATAATCGTCAGGATCAATTATTACCAGATATTTACCTTTTGCAATTGCAATCCCATTATTTCGTGCCATAGAGACACCTTGATTTTCTTGCTCTAACAATATAATATTTGGTATTTCGTTTTGTAAATCTCGAACAATCTCAGAGCAATTATCCGGTGAACCGTCATTGACGCAAATTATTTCGTAGTTAGCAAACGGAATGTCTTGATTGGCTAAACTTTTAAGGCAGCGTTCCACATAGGGAGCTACGTTGTACATTGGAACAATAATGCTTAATTGGATTTCTTGCTTCATTATTTCTTAAATTCTCCTTGCAACAACTCCTATTATAAAAAATGGATTGCAATAAACAGTTGCTATTTTGTAAATAGATTTATTAAATTCAGTTGGTTTCGTTATCTTAAAAAAAGAAAAACCTTTTGTCAAATGATATGCCCACATTTCTTGTTTGGCTTGCCACCAGGGCAAATATTGGTGTGCGTATTTTTTTTTGACTAAATAGCCATTCAATACTGCTGGTTTAAAGAGCACTTCTCCAGTATTATTAGTAGCATTAGCATGAATTCTATAGCCTACTGTAGGAATATGGAAATAAAATAATTTTATACCTGATTTGGTTAGATTGAGCCACATCGGGTAATCTTCTACTAATTTATTTGTTTCGTCGTAGCAACCAATATTTTCAATGGTTTTTTTATTGAAGAAATAGGAAGGCGTATATGAAATGCGATCAGATTCAATTAATAATTTGAATTGATCTAATGCTGTAAAAGAAACGTGCATTAAATTATCTGGATATTGTTCTGGAATATTTTTTACAAAATTTTTATTCTCAAAAGTGTCTTGAAATACTTGAACTTGACTAAAAATAATTTTTGCATCATGATTATTAGAAACAAATTTTAGATTTTCTTCTATACAATTGGGTAATAATATATCATCTCCCGCGATGAACTTTATCCATTCTGCAGTTGAAGCTGTAATACTACGATTACAATTGGCAGATACTCCTGCGTTTACTGGTACTGTAAGAATTACAATATCAGTAAAACGTGTTATTACTTTAGGCTGCTTACACCATTTTTGAACTATATCAACTGTATTGTCTTTTGAACAATCATCAGAAATAATCAATTGAATATTTTGATGCGTTTGATTGAAGATACTTTCTAAAGTTTCTTCTATAAAGGCAACAGCGTTGTAAGTGACAACAGGAACAGAGACAAGCTGTGACATGGTTATTACTTTATTAAACGATTTTTAAATTTATTAATCAGTTGCGCTATCGGAATTCGTTTATTAAATTCGTAAGTGAAATAACTGATGGTTGTTATGCCAATGCCGAGCTGTACCAGAAGTAAAAAACTACCTTGTAAATTATGAACTGAGAACAGACAAAGTACTAAGGAAAGCATACTTATGGCCAATAATATGAAAGTTTCTGAAGTAAATTGAAAATTATATTTTTTCTTAAGTATTAATAACATACCTATAGCGGAAATCAAGTAGCTTAAGCTCAAAGAAATTCCTAAACCTGTTAATCCAAAATAATTATAAAAAAGTAAATTGAAACCGAGAATTATAACACTCGCAGCTATCTCTACCGTTAAAAATAGCTTGTTATATCCTTTTGCCAAAATAATAAAGCCCATAACCCAAACTAATCCTTTCAAGGGGATGGCTAAAACCGCCAATTGAATGAAATTTTGCGAAGCCATAAATTCCTTGCTCAACAAGATTGTGATCAGTAGTGGTGTGGTCGTAATAAGCAGTACCAAAACTATCCCTAAAATAATTAATACCAATTCAGCTTGCTCGTTTACTAATTTTTTCCATTTGGAATCGTCGTTAATTAAACCTGACAATCGGGGAAAATAATCCATTGACATCGCTGTAAAAACCATCCCCACATAACCTTCAACAATTGCATTTCCAGCGCTGTATAAACCCACATCTGATAAGGTCCCTGTTTTGGAAATAAAAGCAATTAACGCGAAAGTGACTGCTGATGATAATATACTCATCAATGTAAGACTCAAGCCCAACTCTACTATTGGCTTTCCTAGCTGCAGGGTTTCTTGCCACGAGAGCTTTATTGGTTTGATTGAGACTTTAGATTTAAAATAAAGTGATACCAAATAATTGACAAAAGCGGTCAAAATAATGGCAGGAATGACGCCGTCAATTCCATACAAATAAAACAAGGGTAGTGCTACGCCCAACCCAACAATACCTCCAAAAACATTAGCTTGTGCAAGGTATTTTAATTGATGCGTACCCCTTAATAAGGTATAAATTCCGCCTGACAAAGCACCAAAGACAAAAGTAATACTCAACCATATAAAAGAGGAAGTTTTAGAGGTATCGCCAAAAGCAAACTTACTCAGCAAGGGTGAAAAAATGATGGTGGCAGTAATACCTAAAATAGCTGTGAGCCAAACTAGACGTTTGAAGACCTGAAAAGTAGTGCGAACATGAATGTGGTTATTTGAACTGTGTGCTATTGCTATGTCCTTTACTGCACTTTCGCTAATGCCTAAAGACGTAAATGCTTTAATTAAATTTAATCCAGACAATAACAAACCATTTAATCCCATACCGGCTGTTCCAATCAGAAGCGCAACTGCTTTACTGCGAATCAGGGTAATGATGATGTTCATAACTTGAACTCCACCAAAAATGGAAGTAGCTTTCATTATAGCACGGTAAGATGATTTAGTTTCTGACACTAGACGTTATAACGATTTATTACTTCAATAACTTCTTCCACATCTTTTTGAGTCATTACAGGACTTATCGGCAGACTTAAAATTTCCTGATGAATGGTATTGGTGATCGGATAATCTAAGTGGTTCATTTCCTTATATGCCAATTGCTTATTAGGCGGGATAGGATAATGAATGACCGTTTGAATGCCTGCATCGGCCAGATATTGCTGTAGCTTGTTTCGCATAGGTGTTTGAACTACAAACAGGTGCCATACGTGACTCAATGCGCCTACTGGATTCGGTACATTTGTGATGGTAGGTAAGCAAATTTGAGGATTTGTGATCTGGCTCAAATACACTTGTGTGATGTCATTTCTTCGCATGTTATCCACATCAATTAATCGCAATTTCACCCGTAAAAAAGCTGCCTGAATTTCATCCAATCGGCTGTTATAGCCTTGGTAATCATTATGGTACTTTTTCCTACTGCCATAATTTCCCAAAGCACGAATCACTTCGGCCAGTTCCACATCAGAGGTAGTCACCGCACCTGCATCCCCTAAAGCTCCCAGATTTTTTCCAGGGTAAAAGCTAAATCCAGCAGCATCACCCAGATTACCCGTTTTAATACCATTCCAGGAGGCACCAAGTGCTT
>Ga0136587_1000376_pt1 | contig 12244 bp, 12 predicted proteins | sample AntRauMFilla1563_FD_101386 | JGI IMG/M metagenome (GOLD analysis project Ga0136587, IMG submission 101386) | Saline lake microbial communities from Rauer Islands, Antarctica - Metagenome Filla 1 #563 | ecosystem: Environmental > Aquatic > Non-marine Saline and Alkaline > Saline | place... | reverse complement strand
TACCGCCAGTGTCCGCGGCCCACTGTCGGCCGCTCGGTATGCTCTAGCTGCCACCGGCACCTCCACCTACGGCTGGTTCGGGGGCGGGCGTGGTGGAGGCGATCGTTCCACCGTCGACCGCATCGACTACGCCACCGACACCAATACCGCCAGTGTACGCGGCCCACTGTCGGCCGCTCGCTTTGGCCCAGCCGCCACCGGCACCTCCACCTACGGCTGGTTCGGCGGCGGGTTTGCTGGCAGTTCAGTTGTCACCACCGTCGACCGCATCGACTACACCACCGACACCAATACCGCCAGTGTCCGCGGCCCCCTGTCGGCCGCTCGGTATGGCCTCGCCGCCACCGGCACCTCCACCTACGGCTGGTTCGGGGGTGGAGATGGCAGTTCATCCTTCTCCACCGTCGACCGCATCGACTACGCCACCGACACCGCGACCGCCAGCCTGCGCGGGCCACTGTCGCTGGCTCGGGCTGCCCTAGCCGCCACCCAAAACAGCCCGGTGAGCTAATCGCCCACCTGATGCTAGGCTATACTATCGGTAATTATCCCCTTAGCTATTTGGCCTAAACAGTCAGTGACCGACACATTGTTACAATGCATCCATTGAGTCTATGTCAGTGACATACTATACTGTAGGTATGAGTAAACTCGGGCATTTTATTACGTACAACAACTTGGTGCCGATTACTATTTCGGTAGTGTTGCTCGGCGGCAGCGCTACCTTTGCTTACAATAATCCGGAAACGATCTATGAACGCAGTGAGCGCGTGATCACGATCGACAATTCATACATTGCTGGCATAGATTTTGATTCCTTCTCACCGAGTGTGGTGATTCGTGCGGTCGAGGAAGACGACGATACCTACTACGTATCGTATCGATTTACCACGATAGCCTTGGTAGACAGTGTATGGCAAAACGTCGTGAGTGATGAGGAACTGGTGATTCCAAAAGCAAACCTCGGTGCGTATCGCGACCTGGGACTGTTTGTAACCAAAGAGTTGCGTGAGTTGGTGCTGGCCGAAGAAAAACGCTTGCGCGAAACGCAGGTATTTGAACAGCGTAATGTTACCCGCAAGCAGCTGGCAATTGAGTACTCTGGCCTACTGGGTGGTCGCTTGTCACCCGAGACACAAACCATCGCCGGCTATGATCCCCTAGTGACACCGCCCGGGGAGAATGCCCAAAGGCAGACCTTTGCCGGTCCAGATGCACGCAGTACAGTCTCAAAGCCAGTTGCAATCAGCACGCCATCAGCTCCGCTGCCAGCTATTGTTGCACCGCTGGCAATAATCGAACCACCAATCAGACCAGCTCAAGCACCCAGCTCGGCAGATACCGATCAAGCAAACGTACCTACGTCACCAGCAACTACTACGACACCAACAACGACACAAACGACTACCACTACACCACCAACCACGACTCCAGTAGCTACTACGTCACCAACCACTAGTGGTAGCGGTACTGGTGGCTCAGGTAATGCCGGCGGAAGTAGCACGACAACCCAGTCGACCAGTACTATTCCGATCATAACCCTGCTAGGTGCGAGTACGATTGATCGGGTGGTAGGGGATAGCTATGCCGAGCTAGGAATCGTGATATCAGACACCAGCGACAGTGAGCCGACTACCACTATCACTGTTAATGGTTCAGTTGTGTCGGCGGTGACACTCGACACTAGTCAACCTGGCGAATACACCATCACCTACCTGGTTACCAATGAGACTGGCGGATCTGCTACGGTAGCTAGGCTGGTTCGAGTGCTGCCAGCACCTTCAGCACCTCCGGTTACCAACGTCCCACCACCACCACCACCACCAGCTGCTGTAGATGAAAGTGAACAATCAGCTGCCGAAGGAGGAGAGTCAGCCACTGTGCCAGTTACCGATACTCAGACCAGTGTCGAAGATGTGGTGCCAAGTGAGTCGAGCAACGAAGATACTCAAACACCAACCCAGGCACACCAGTAGTTGTGGACAAGGTGGAACCATAATTAATAATTGTAAGTAAGTGCAAGAAAACCCAACTGTTGGACATCCGATGTCCAACAGTATTAGGGTTGCATCGCGCACCCTAAGCACTGGCTGTAACCAGAGACACAGATAGTCTGTTATACTGGTCACCAATTATGGATACTTCTCAGACAGGTAAGACGATTTGTATTATTGGGATTGGGTACGTCGGCGAGATGCTGTGCGATCAGTTGTCCAAGCGCGCTGACGTCGCAGCCATTATTGCCCTCGACAAAGAACCGCAGGGGCAATGGTGCGCGACGATTCCCAAGGTTACCTACCTGCAGCACAACATGGCCGACGATGGCTGGCAGGAGATCGTCGCGGCACATAATCCCGAGGTGATCATCCACACTGCGTGGCAGATTCGGGCGATGTATGGTGAGGCGAGCGAGCAGTGGCGTTGGAACGTCGACGGCTCGGGCAAGGTATTTGATTTTGCGCTGTCACACGACTCGGTCTCACGGTTGATTTATTTCTCGACGGCGTCGTCGTACTCGGCGCGCGCCGACAATCAGATGCAGCACCTCTTTACCGAAGCCGAGGGTTTCCGCGACGACGATTACATCTACGCCAAAGAAAAAAAGGTGACTGAGGAATTACTCAAAGAGAAGTTCGACGCCATCAAGGCTACTGGCAAGCCTCTGCCGCAAGTATCAATCGTGCGCCCGGCGGCGATCACTGGCCCGCGTGGGCGATATATGCGGATCAGGTTTGGCTTGCAGTCGGCTTTGCAGGGCAACCTCAAAGGTGGATTTGTAAATAAGATCATCACCACGCTGACCTCGTTTGTGCCCGCGACCAGCGGCTGGGTGCGGCAGTTTATTCACGAGGATGACGTGAGTGATATCGTAGCTGATCTATCGTTCAACACCTACGCGTGGGATTACAATGAATTCAACATTACCCCGATGGGCGAGGCGGTGCTGGCGCCCGATATGGCTGCGGCGGTTGGGAAGCGAGTGCTGCCGATTCAGCCGTGGATGGCCAGGTTGGCATTTTGGTTTTTCTGGCACACCACCCGGGGGCGAATTCCAACCTGCCCGGGGTCGTGGCGGTTTTATAGTTATCCGGTAGTGATGAGCGGCCTCAAGCTAGCACAGATTTACGAGTGTCAATATTCTTCCAAAGAAGCCTTTGCCTATACCGACGGCCGCTATGAGGAGTTTGTCCCAGTGGATCATAAACACTCAAAAAAGCAAGCAAACTAAAGCTATCTCTGCTATACTCCCACCCATGATTATCGACGGAAAAGCCATCGCAGCCGAAATGATTGAAGACATTAAAGCCTCGATTGTGGAAGGTGAGCGGACGTACACGTTGACTGCGGTCACGTGTGCGCCTAATTTTGAAACGCAGACCTACCTTGGTATGAAGAAACGGCGAGCGCTGCTGGCGGGGATTTCACTGAATGTGGTCGAGCTGCCAGCGGCCGCTACTACCGATGAGGCGATCGCGTGTGTGCTGGCGGTTGCTAAGGAATCAGACGGGGTAGTGGTGCAGCTGCCGTTTCCAGAGCACATCGATCGCGACGCGCTGCTAGCGGCCGTGCCCCCAGCCAAGGACCCAGACGGCTTTGCCTACGGCGAAAAGCGCGATCGACTATTGCCGCCAGTGGTGGGGGCGATCGACACTATTTCAAATCAACACGGCGTGGACTGGAAGAACAAGCGGGTGGTGATCCTAGGCAAGGGTCGCTTGGTTGGTACGCCCGCGGCCCGCTACGCGCGCAAGCAGGGCGCCAAGGTACGTGTGTACGACGAGTTGACGCTTGATCAGACTTCGCTCAAGACAGCCGACATTATCGTGAGCGGGATCGGCCAGCCAGGGTTTCTGCGGGCAGATATGCTCAGCGCTGGGGTGGTGGTATTCGACGCTGGTACATCAGAGGATGGCGGTGTGCTAGCGGGCGACGCTCACGCTGATGTCGCCACAGTAGCTGAGCTGCTCACACCCGTGCCAGGTGGGATCGGGCCGATCACCATCGCGTACCTATTTAAAAACCTCGTCTGGTTGGCACGGCAGGTACATAAATAAGACTCAACTATTTCGTTGCTGTAAATAACGAAAATATGTTATAAATATCGCATCACCTATGTCTGAATCAAATAAAGAGCAGCCAACTGATCCACAAAACTTCTTGCGTTTATTCCGTGCAATTATCGTATTGCTCGCGATGGGGTGGTTGGCGTACGTAGTGTACTCACCAATTATCGACCCAAACAGCTCGCACCCATTCAAGCTGGGGTTAGACCTAGCGGGTGGATCGCACCTGGTCTACGAGGCTGATGTATCAGGTGTTGACCCACTGGAGGTACCCGAGCTGATGGCCGTGCTGCGCGATGTGATCGAGCGCCGCGTCAATATCTTTGGGGTGTCAGAGCCGATTGTGCAGGTCGAGAGTAGCAGCTTTGTGAGCGAGGTACCGAGCGAACGACTAGTAGTCGAGCTGCCTGGCGTGACTGATGTCAGCCAAGCGGTCGCCGAGATCGGCCGCACACCGCTACTGGAATTTAAATTATATGATGCCGAGCTAGACGCGATGCAGCAGGCGAGCCTCAGTAGCTTGCAGTCGCTGGCGGCGACTACTAGTGCCGGTACCAGTAGTGCAGTGGTCGGAAACGTACGCGTCAATGGCGAGCTGGTCGACACCGACGAGCCACCGTTTACCGACACTGGCCTGACCGGGCGCTACTTAGAGTCAGCCGCGCTTGAATTCGCTGGTGGGGCAGGTGGGCAGATCTCTAACGAGCCACTGATCTCAGTACGCTTTACCGCCGAAGGAGCTGATCTGTTTGCAGAGATTACCCGCGCAAACGTCGGCAACCAGCTGGGGATTTTCCTTGACGGCGAGCTATTATCGGCCCCAAATATCAACGAACCAATCACTGGCGGCACAGCCATTATTTCAGGTGGATTCACTCCCGACGAAGCGCGTGAGCTAGCCCAAAACCTGAGCTTTGGTGCCTTGCCACTGCCGATCGAGCTGCAAAGTACTCAGACCATCGGTGCCTCACTGGGGGAAGAAGTATTACAAAAAGGGGTGGCAGCTGGGGTGGTTGGGTTTGGACTGGTGATCGGGTTTATGATGCTGTGGTATCGCTTGCCAGGATTTGTGGCTGGAGTGGCGTTGATTTCGTACATCACGATCATGCTGGCTTTGTTCCAGTATATCCCGGTTACTTTGACTGCCGCTGGCTTGGCTGGATTCATCCTATCACTTGGTATGGCGGTCGATGCCAACGTGCTGGTGTTTGAGCGCATGAAAGAAGAGTATCGCGCAGGGGCCAGCAGCCGCGAGGCGGCGAGCGTTGGGTTTGCCCGCGCGTGGTCGGCGATCCGCGATGGTAACATCACTAGTTTGCTATCAGCCATTATTCTGTTTTGGTTTGGGACCAGTTTGGTCAAGGGGTTTGCGCTGGTCTTTGGCCTGGGGGTGATTGTGTCAATGCTATCAGCGTTGATCGTGACTCGTACCTTCTTGCTAACACTACCTGACGTCAAGCAGTCAAGCACCAGCCGACTGAGATTTTTATTCGGTAACGGATTCTCTAAATAACCGCTTATGAATGTCATCACACACCGAACTATCTTTTTATCAGTTGCTGCTGTATCGGTAGCGGTCTCAATCGGGATCATCTCGTTTTTCGGGCTACGCTTTGGAATCGACTTTACTGGCGGATCTCTGACCGAGGTGTCATTTGCCGTCGCACCAGACCAAGCTGCAATCACCAGCGTGGTGGTAGACGAGCTGGGGCTAGCAGGTGCATCGGTACGGGCATCGGTCGATGAGGCTGGCCGCGATGCGTACTTGATCCGCACCCGTGACCTCAATGAAAGTGAGCGAGTCGGCCTAGCCGCCGCCGTGACCAACCTAGGCGCCGAGGGCGAGATTAGTCGCTTTACCTCAATCGGGCCGGTGATCGGGCAAGAGCTGCGCGACAAAGCCGTGTGGGCGATCGGCGCGGTGTTGCTGGTGATCGTCTTGTATGTGGCGTACGCCTTTGCTGGGATCGGTACGCCAGTGCGATCGTGGACCTATGGCGGAGTGACGATTCTGGTACTGGTGCACGATATTTTGGTACCGACCGCAGTGATGGCGCTACTCGGGGTGTTCCTTGGCGTCGAGGCCGATGTGCTGTTTATTATGGCGCTCTTGGCGGTTCTGGGCTACTCGGTCAACGACACAATCGTGATCTTTGACCGCGTGCGCGAGCAGTTGGTCGCCAACCGCACCGAGCACCGCATCGAGCGCGAAGAAGCCGGTATCGTGATGGCCGACGTCACCTATACCCTAGACAAGCCATACACCGAGCTGGTCGCAGCGGCCGTATCGCAGTCGATGGCTCGCTCAATCAACACCTCACTCACGACCATGGTGTCGCTAGTAGCGCTGTACTTTATCGGGGGAGACGTCACCAAGACCTTCGCGCTAGTGCTGCTAGCTGGAGTCATCGCGGGGACCTACTCATCAATCTGCATCGCCAGCCCACTGGTAGTAGCCTACGCCAAATGGCGAGGAGTAGACGTCGACTCAGTCCAGACGACTAAGACCATTTAGTTACTGACCTATGTTTATTGGAATCACTGGAACCGATGGAGCTGGTAAGGGGGCGATGGTAGAATACTTACAGACTAAAGGCTTTATGCATTATTCAGTCCGGTCCCTTATCGTAGCTGAAATCAACAAGCGCGGACTAGAAGTCAATCGCCCACATATGAAACTGGTTGGAAACGCCATGCGCGCTGAGCACGGTGGTGCTGTCATGGTTTCAACCGCATTACAAACAGCAGTGGCTGATGGGGTGGAAAACTGGATAGTTGAATCAATCCGGGCTGTAGAAGAAGTTACTTTGCTTCATGAAAAGGGTGGCCTACTTTTAGCAGTGGATGCTGATCAGCAGCTGCGCTATGAACGTATTTATAATCGAGGGTCAGCCACCGACAACATCTCTTTTGAGCAATTTGTTGAGCAAGAACAAGTGGAGTCAGTAAGTACAAATACCGCCGAGCAAAACAAACAAGAAGTAATGGCGCTCGCCGATCACACCATCCACAACGACGGTACGATCGAAGAGCTTCACGCCCAGGTGGAACAGTGGCTGTTGCAGGTACGTCAGTAAGTTTGATATAGTGTGAGTATATGATAGCTTCGCTACAGCGCATCTCTGGCCTGTTACTCACCATCTCAGTATTTGCCTTCACTTTAGTCACTACGTTTCAGGTCACTACGCTGTGTGCTAGTGGGCAGCCTAATTGCCTGTCTGCATCGGTCATTTTTGGAGTGCCAGAAACTGCCTTACCTCAGCCAAATATTGGTCAGACAAACCTAACAACTCAAGCTAGTCTCAATCAGTCGGTTGAGCCATTTGGATGGGTGCTGCCGCTTGTCCAGCTGTCTAGTATATATCTAATTTTGCTTGCATTGACGACTATTATTATCTTGGAGTTTTTTGAGTTACGTTACCTCAAACGGTTGACCAAGCTACAATTACGCCGCTAGCAGTAGCAAATTAATCTAGTGATCAACTAAGCTAAACAGTACCGTTCTAGGTTATAAGCGTTCCGATGAATTCTTCACCTGATAGATAGTTAGCCAGAGCTTCTGGCTTGAGGCCGTTGATGATAGCAACTTCGATACTTGCTTCATCGGCTGCCTTGGCGGCGATCGGGTCAAACGGTGCCGACATACCTGGATCCCAGTCGGCAGGGATCAGCGCTCGGAACTCGGCCCAGGTGCTGCGCTCGATTTTGGTTGCATCGGGATTAGTGTTGGGGTCAGCAGTGTACACGTAGTCGATGTTGGACAGGTTGATGACTTTGCTGGCATTGACCAACTGGGCGATCTGTACCGCTCGCAGATCAGTCGAGCAACCTGGGCGATACCCTGATGCCACCACTACCAAAGGCTCGCCTGGGATATCTTGCACATCGTCAGGATTAGTGATCATTACTGGGTGGGCGATATCACGAAATACCGTACGCAGCAGGTGCCCGTTTAGGCGCGTAGCGTGGATTCCCATCCAGTCGAGGTCGTCTGAGGTCAGGTCGGTTACGGCCGCAGCCGCGTCTTGGTAATTGCGCGCAGTGCGACCGCCACCAGCGATCATAATAAAACGACGACCATGATTGGTCGTCTGATCGGTAATAAACGTTTTGAGGGTAGAAAGGAAAGAAGTATCGATGCCGTTTGGGACAATGAGTGATCCGCCAACAGACATGACGATGGTTTCGGGATTTGACATATGGTCCGTATAATACACTGTAGTGCCAGATCGTTCAATTATGCTATGCTATTAGCATAATTATTCAACCTAAGTTGCTCGTAAAATATAAATATGTCACCAGAATTAGAACAAGCTATCAAAGAACGAATCAATCTTGGTTACACCAAAGAGCAAATCGCTGCGGAACTGAAGGCTGCCGAGTACGACGAAGCTGCGGTAGAAGCCGCCTACGCTGCGACCTTGGCTGCGATGCACGCTGACGTGACGCAGGCGGCTGCCACGCTACCGTCGACCTTGGAGCTGCTGCGAGCGGCGTGGGCAAGCACGCTCGCCCGTAAAGATATCTTCATCTGGCTATTGATCCCGATGGCAATCTTGACCGCGTCTGACTTTATCTTCACCGAGGATCAGGTTATGAACGGCAGTGGATCTTTGCTGATCGCATATTTTGCAATGGTAGTGGTTGGGTTTGTGGCTATGGTAGTGGTGCAATTGGCTGCGGTATACGCAGCACTTCAGCATCAGCTGGGTACAAGCGCTGGTACATTCAATGAATCTATAGTGTGGCTGCGCGGTAATATTCTGGCCTGGCTGTGGCTCTCGCTACTGACGGTACTAGTTATTATGGGTGCTTGGACACTGCTGATCATCCCCGGGATCATTGCTTCGATCTACCTACTATTTTCTCAATATATCTTTATCGAAAAAGGTACGCGCGGACTGGAGGCATTGCAACAAAGTCGGCAGCTGGTGTATGGCAAGTTTTGGGCGGTCCTTGGACGTTATCTGTTGTTTGTACTAATTATCGTAGGGGCGATTATTCCGCTCGCGATTACCTTTGGAGTGCTTAGTCTGGCTATGTCTGAAGTCACTCTGAATCTGGTGAGTGAAATTCTGGGATTGTTCATTGGCTCATTCTTGGGTCTACTGGGAATCTTCTTTAGTCTTGGTTTGTACCAAGGGCTCAAGAACATGCCAGCCTCGACAGTCGCACCAACTCGCTGGTACCACGTGTATCTAGGGGTGGCCTTGGCTGGGTTCTTGCTACTGGTAGCGCTCATTGTGTATGGGGTAACCAACCCGCAGCTGATGGAAGACTTCCAAAGCGAGATCGACAGCGCCACCGAGCAGCCAGTCAACGATGAGCTCAACGCCGAGCTAGAAGCCTTTATGCAAGAATTTGAAGCTGAGCTGAGTCAGTAAAGCTGGCTAGTTCATTTTGCTCGCAAACCCCACGGGGTTGATTCACCCTCGATTCGGTACTTCCGAGCGAGGGTGAATTGATAGAAGGAGAACGCCGCGATGATCAGGATTTTGGTAAATCGGTAATCGATCCAAAACTCTGGCGTGGTCATGATCCGCACGTATTCGTTGGCGGCACCCGCCAGCGCCAGCACAATAAACCAGCGCCAAGACAGCTTGTTCCAGCCAGCAGCCGTAATCGCAAAGGTCTTATCAAACATCCGCTCCAGCACATGCTTCTTCTGGCGAAAGCCAAGCAAGATCGCGAGTGCCAGCCCCCAGAAATAAATCGTATCAGCCAAGATGATCGCATCGGGTTGGTTGAAGTAAATCGTGAGAGCGCCAGTGATCAGCACCAGCGCCCCCGAGGCCAGCGGCATAAACGGCACCCGCCGGTGGTATACCCAAGCAATCACGATACTGATGAGGGTGGAGATGATCAAAGCCAACACCGCCCCAGCAAAAGACAGCACCTGCCCAGCCACAAAAAACGTCACCAAAGGCGTGAATTCATACAAAACCTGGATCAAAGCACCGCGTGTCATAGTGCTGTGATTGTAGCATGTGCTAGGCTAGTATCGAGAAGGGTATATGCGGGTTGCGAATGAATGCAGCTTATAACTTTATGTAACATAATTAACATATGTCAATATTGCATATTATAAAAACTAGCGTATGGTGCGCGGGTGCTGGGGAGATTCCCTCCCCAGACGACATCCTGAAATTTCCAAAAGGAACACGACATGAAAAAGACAACCATTCTTGCTACTGTTGCAACCCTCGCGCTTATGTCCATTTCTTCGGCTGCAGTGGCGGAAGCGCCAAGTTCGCCAGCTGCAAGCGGTCTCGCAACCGGTGGCAGTGACGGTCTGATCACCGCGGGCCGTGGCAAAGTCAATGTCTGGGGGTCCTCCACGACGTTGAGCCGCTCAGACACGAAACCAGCTTACTCGACAAATGTGTCGAACAGTCGGCAAATGCTGAACATGGGTTCATCGGGCCGCAATCTCGCGAGCGGAGATTTTATCATGGACTCCAGCGCTGAATCGCGTGCACAACTGAAGCTGGGCACAGCGGAACAGCGTGTGGTCGCGAGCACAACAGGTCTCGGCCTGTACACGGCTTCGACGACAGGCCGCCACTCTTCGGTGGCAGGTAGCGCTGCCGGCACAACGGAAACCAAATCGTTGGCGCTGGACCTTCCCGGTACCCGCTTCGATGTGGAGGCGGGGTCGGCACAGATGACTATCGTGTCGAATGCCCACGGGCATGCGGCTGACCGCAACGCTGCGTCGGTGCGTACAATTGCACGGACGGTCACTGAGGCCTCCATGAACCACTAAGCTACGCAGGTAGTTCCAAAAAAAAGCAAAGGCCCCTCACCACGAGGGGCCTTTTTAGTATTGACATTTTTAAATTAGTATGATATTATATATGCTATCTGAGCACTGACGCTCAGGGAATCATAAAAAAGGAAAATATGATGAAAAAAGTTCTTCTGATTACGGTCGCGATGGTGTTAACCTCTGCTACCATTGTCTTGGCAGAGGGTGGCAATGGTGTCAATGCCGGAGCTAGCTCGGGCTCCGTGTCCGACTCCGGCGCCAGCGCCAACAATTTTGACCAAAGCATCAACAATTACGAAGGCAGCACCGGTCTGCCTTCGACGACGGCAAATCCCTGCGTCGCAGGCGTCGCAGTGGGTGTTCCCGGGACGGGGGGGGTGGGACTAAACGTCCCACTCAGGTCGTGCCGGATTTTCGAGGAGACTATTTTGATGAGGGAGCTGATGGGCGATGATTATGCCCGTTCGCACCTCCAAAAGATCCCGCGGGTCAAAGAGACCGTCAGGGAGGTCAACCAGCGCCGCGCTCAGGCAGCTCAACCGCAACGCGCGCCAGTACAGCAAGTTGCGAGCACAACTTCTTCACGTGTGCTGACACCGATTGTCCTGCGTTTGCCGACTGGCAATATCAGACTGTCGGATCAGGCGTCGATCCAGGCTTACAACAGCTGCAAGATCCTGCGCATCAGCGACCAGCGTATTCGCAAACCTGGCTGCTAACCGTTCATCAAAGTCGACAACTATTGCGTCGACACAAATACCAGCAGCTCCACGGAGTTGCTGGTATTTTTCTTTGCCCAATAGATTATTTCCTATTGATTAGGTGGAGAAAACAGTATCAAGGCCAAGGGCTTGCATTATATTTTGATGTCTGTATAATGGCGCCACTGTCGAGCAGAGATGATTGGTTAGAACAAAGAATTTAACCTATCGACTTTGAGTGCCGGCACCGTATTTTGATAATTGAATAGATGTATCCGTTCGTCCCATACGAGCGGGTACAGTATGTTGAATGAACAAATGCTCGAAGAGCATATTGTGAATTTACTTCTTAATTTTTCCTTTCATTAGGAAAATTCAGAAGCTTTATAATTCATGATGATTTGTTTATGACAACATGCATCACAGCAATAACGCTGATACTTCCACAAGTATCAGCGAGCAACCAAATTGAGGCAAGAGATTTGTTCTTTTGTCTTATCCTTAGGGAAAATTGCTACTGAGCGTGCGACCAAGAAGTACAATACGCACATTATGTTCAGTAGCGCAGATTACATGAATCTTCGGATTCAGTACCTGTCTTAAATTAGAGTTTGATCCTAGCTCAGGATGAATGCTGGCGGCGTGGATGAGGCATGCAAGTCGAATGAATTTATATTCATGGCAGACGAGGTAGGAACACGTGGGTACGT
>Ga0136587_1000371_pt1 | contig 12422 bp, 9 predicted proteins | sample AntRauMFilla1563_FD_101386 | JGI IMG/M metagenome (GOLD analysis project Ga0136587, IMG submission 101386) | Saline lake microbial communities from Rauer Islands, Antarctica - Metagenome Filla 1 #563 | ecosystem: Environmental > Aquatic > Non-marine Saline and Alkaline > Saline | place... | reverse complement strand
CGGCTCTGAAGTGGTCCAGTTTGGATTCTGACTCTTTTTGTTTCTGATTGAGGTCTTCAGGATGTCTATAGCTGAGCATTGCTATTGCTCTAGCAGTTTCCAATCCCTTTTTTCCAGCATTTTCTAAGCGTTCTCCCCAAGTACAATCCGACTCGATGGCCATTCGCTGAGTTTCGTTGAATCCAATGACCCAAGGCGATGACTTTGCGGTTGAGGCTAGGATGATGGCGTTTGAAAGTTTATTTCTCAGGATGATTGACCATTCCAATCCTACCTGTCCACCAAGTGAACCTCCAATCAACGTATTGATTTGGGGTATATCCAGGTGAATTCTCAGTTGTTCCAAAGCATTCGCCTGATCGCGGGTGGTCAGCTGGGGAAAATCGTAGAAATAGGCTTGATCTGTCTCAGGGTTTTTGCTGAGTGGATTAGTCGAACCATAGCAGGATCCAATCAAATTGGCACAAATGATATAATCTGATTTGGGATCGAAGAACTTGCCTTCGCCAATAATTCCACTCCACCATTCAGTCACCTTACAGTCACCCGTCAGTGCATGAATTACCCAAATCACATTGGATTTACTTTCGTTTAATTGACCGTAGGTAGCATAAGCCAACTCGAAAAAGGGGAGAGTTTCCCCTGATTCGAGAGGTAATGGAGATTTGGCAACAAATAATTCTTGATTCATAGAAATCAAAGCGTATTCACTTTTGAGATTGCTTTTCTTTTAAATTTTGTCAAAAGCCTGCTGAAGATCTTGCTTGATGTCTTCGATATGTTCGATACCACATGAGATTCTCAAAAGGGTAGGAGTCACTCCCGCAGCAAGTTGCTCTTCATCTGAAAGCTGCTGATGCGTAGTAGTGGATGGCTGAATGATCAAGGTCTTAGCATCGCCTACATTAGCAAGATGGGAAATCAGTTCTAGATTTTTAATTAAAGACGAAGTAGCTTCCTTATCACCTTTGATTTCAAAACTCAACACCCCTCCAAACCCATTTTTCAGATATTTTTTGGCAAGCTCATGATATGGCGAAGATTCCAAACCCGGATAGTTTACTTTTTGCACTTTCGGATGCGCTTCCAGCCAATGTGCCAAAGCAAGCGTGTTTTCAACTGTCCGTTGAACGCGCAGCGAGAGTGTTTCTATACCTTGCAAAAGTTGGAAAGAATTGAAAGGACTAATCGCTGGGCCAAAGTCTCGAAGCCCTTCCACTCTTGCTCGAATAGCAAAAGCGATATTGGGTAAACCTAATGGATTATTTTCTCCGAAAACTTCCCAGAAATTTAAGCCGTGGTACCCTGCTGATGGTTCGGAGAACTGCTTGAATTTGCCATTGCCCCAGTTGAAATTCCCACCATCTACGATGATTCCACCTACAGATGTGCCATGTCCACCGATCCACTTGGTCGCTGAACTCGTCACCACATTGGCGCCATGTGCTAAAGGCTTGAATAAATATCCACCTGCCCCAAAAGTATTATCAACTACCAAGGGTATACCGTGCTTTTTTGCAACAGCAGCAATGGCTTCAAAATCAGGCACATTAAATTCTGGATTGCCTATGGTTTCAATGTAAATGGCTTTGGTGCGATCATCGATCAGTGCTTCAAACGCCTCAGGGGAATGCCCATTTGCAAAGCGAGCTTCAATTCCAATTCGCTTAAATGCGACCTTGAATTGGTTGTAGGTTCCACCATAGAGGTATGTGGTTGAAATTAAGTTGTCTCCTGCTTCCATGATATTATTAAGTGCAAGAAACTGAGCTGCCAATCCAGAACCAGTAGCCACAGCAGCTACTCCGCCTTCCAAAGCTGCAATTCGCTTTTCGAACACGTCCGTAGTCGGATTCATGATTCGGGTATAGATATTTCCAAATTCCTTTAGACCAAACAGATTGGCACCGTGCTCGGCAGAATTGAAGACATAGGAGGTAGTTTGATAAATGGGAACAGCCCGAGAATTAGTGGTAGGGTCAGGCACTTGGCCAGCGTGAAGCTGTAGTGTTTCGAAACGATAATTAGTAGACATGTTTGGTAGGGATTTGAGATTGAGATTTGAAATTTCTGGAATTGGCTAGAATGAATTGATAATTGTAAACATGCAGACGCATGAAAACAGCCGTGATTTTATAATCCGGCAAGAATCTTTGAGTAAGAAATCGAGTAGTAAATCCAGTGTGCATCTTGCAAAGAATTTATAGTCCCAAATAAGAATATCTTACTTGGCAGGAATTGGCACCTTGGTCTTTCCAGGTTGCCAGAGGGTCGATGAGCCTGTCTCTCGCCTCTTCTTTATAAATCCTGACACTTAAAAGTGATAGGACTTTGCAAATTAAGAGATCCCAGACTAGAAATCAAAATGATTTCTAGTCTGGGATCCAAAAAATATTTTTACTCACTTAATTCTTCTAAATCGAATCTGAAAATAGGATCGATGTTTTCAAAATCAGGCTCAATATTTACCAACTCTTTAATCAAACCATCATTTAATCCATAAACCCAACCATGAACTTTGGGAGCAGATCGATCTCTCCAAGCTTTCTGGACAATTGATGTTTTGATTAAGTCTTGGCATTGTTCAATGACATTGAATTCTACCAAAGCATTCACTTTATCTTCGTGATTTTCTATTACATCTATCTCTTTTTGGTAGAATTTCTATACTTCTTTGGTAATGTGAAGCCATTTGTTGAGTGTACCATAGTTTTTATTGCCCAGTGCAGCTTCTATACCACCACAGCCGTAGTGTCCGCAGACAATGATATGTTCGACTTTAAGTGCTGTGACTGCATAATCCAATCATAATCAGTATATTAAGATCAGAATGCGCCACCATATTTGCTATGTTGCGGTGCACAAATATGTCTCCTGGATCCGTTCCGGTGATTTGATTTGCAGAAACTTTACTATCTGAACAGCCAATCCAAAGGAATTTTGGGCTTTACTGTTTCGGTTATTTCTCAAAAATGCTCTCATCACCCTACGTTTGCTTTGCAAACCATACCTTGTTTTGAATTAATAATTTCTCATAAGGACTCATACGTTTTCGTGAATTTTGTATTTGAATCCTTCTACTGTAATATTAATATTTCGATCTGAACTAGAAGCTATAAAGTCGTTTAATACCTTTTGAATATCATGATCAATAAATTGGGCATTTCTAGCATTGATGATCATTTTGCTACCAGAAGGTATTTTGCCAAGAAGTTTCATCAATAGCGCTTTATTGAGGAAGGACATATCTTGTTCCATCTTTAAAAGATAGTTTCCATTCAATTCTGAAAGTGTAACTGCGCGAACGAAATTTATTTTTACCACGAAGAGTAATCCGAAAATCATACCTATTCCTATCCCTATCAAGAGGTCGGTGAACAAAATAGCAATCACAGTGGCAATAAATGGAATGAATTGATCCCAGCCATTTTTATAAATGCGAATGAAAATTGATGGTTTGGCCAGCTTATATCCTATTAAAAATAAGACAGCTGCCAAGCAACTTAGTGGAATCATATTAAGAATAGTAGGGATAGCTAAAACCAATATAATTAATAAAAATCCGTGAAATATTGCTGACATCTTGGTTTTTGCTCCAGAGGCAATATTTGCAGAACTTCTTGCGATCACGGCCGTGACCGGCAATCCTCCTATTAAACCAGAAATGGTGTTTCCTATACCTTGCGCAAATAATTCCTGGCTAGGTGGTGATATTCTTTTTTGGGAATCCAATTTATCGGCTGCATCAATACTCAATAAGCTTTCTAAGCTGCCAATCATCGCTATAGTAACCGCTACAATCCAAAAAGTACTTTCCCCAATCATGGAAAAATCTGGAAAAGTCAACAGATTTCCAATTTGACCTAAATTATCAAGGACTGGGATACTTACTAAGTGTTCATCTTTGAGCTGCCAATTAGGATTAAAAACACCATACAAGTAATTGATTACAATTCCAGAAATAACAGCCCATAATGCTCCGGGAACGACCCTTAGAATCTTATGATTTTTGATTAGTGGCCTTTCAAAAAGAATTAAAATCCCCAGTGCAACAACCACGATCAGAATTGCCCCAATACTGTAATATTTAAAAGCGTACCATATCTCAGAAAATGTATTCTGGTCACCAGCCTGCAAAAACGATTCATCGCCCACCAAATCTGCATCATAGCCAAGGGCATGTGGAATCTGCTTTAGAATCAGTATCAAACCTATAGCGGCAAGCATACCTTTAATCACGGAATGAGGAAAGTAATAACCAATCACTCCAGCTTTTGCAATTCCTAATGCCAACTGAATCAATCCTGCAACGACAAGTGTCGCTAGAAACAATTCAAATGAACCCATGCCATTAATCGAGTCCAAGACGATTACTGTCAGTCCAGCTGCCGGTCCGCTGACACTAACTTGAGATCCTGATAAAGCTCCAACCACTATTCCACCAACAATCCCCGCTATAAGTCCTGATATTGGAGGTGCGCCACTCGCGATCGCAATTCCCAAACAAAGCGGCAATGCAACCAAAAAAACCACTAAACTGGCCTTTAAATCATATTTTAAATTACTTCCCGGAAGGGCTATCATAAAGTAGGTTCAAGATGCTTTTTGATAAACGAGATTTCCCTTATCATAGAGTTAAAGGACTCAATGTAAAATTACATCTATATGTTCACTTCAGTAAGCGATGGATTGCTAAATCAATCTTTTCAAAATCAAATAACCTAACAGCCTGATTCATTTTAAACTTAATAGCATCCAGCGATAGATTACCAATACTTCCGGCATGGGTATGATTCAATTTGGTCTGATCTGGAGCAAAATTCCCGTTTTCGATATCATTCCCAACTTGCCTATAAGCATCTCGAAAAGGAATTCCTTGTAAAACCAATTCATTGACTACCTCTACAGAAAATAAATGCTTGTAAAAAGGATCTTCAAGCAGTCCCTTCTTGACCTGAATCGAATTGAGCATAAAGGTAGTCATACCAATGCAGCTCTTCAGTGTCTCCAAACCCGGAAATATTTCCTCTTTTAATAATTGCAAATCCCGATGATAGCCGGTAGTCGTGTTTGTCAGAAGCAAATTTATAGAATTTGGAATGCCTTGAATTTGATTTGTCTTTGCTCGAATCAGCTCGAAAACATCAGGATTCTTCTTATGTGGCATAATGCTACTTCCGGTGGTCAGATCATCTGGAAACGACAGAAATGCAAAATGTTGATTCATGAAAATGCAAATATCAGCGGCCATTCGATTTAAAGTTGCTGCCAAACCAGCCATTCCAAACGCTAGGGTCCGCTCTGTTTTCCCGCGACTATTTTGTGCATTGATCACATTATGGTGAAGATCTGCAAAGCCGAGTAACTCAGTAGTCATCGTTCGATTCAGTGGAAAACTGGAACCATAGCCAGCTGCCGAACCTAACGGATTTTTGTTCGAAAGATCAAATGCGGCTTTCAACAAACCCAAATCTTCTGTCAACCCTTCAGCAATCGATCCAAACCAAAGCCCAAAAGAGGATGGCATAGCCAGTTGAGTATGAGTATAGCCCGGCATCAGATCTGATTTGTGTTCCTCTGCAAGAGCGATCAGCAAATCAAAAAGCGTGGCAGTTTCCTCCACCAATTGTCGAATTGCCGCTCGATAATACAGCTTCAGATCCACCAACACTTGATCGTTGCGACTTCTGCCGCTGTGAAGTTTTTTACCCACTTCACCGAATCGTTCTGTCAGGAGAAATTCAACTTGAGAATGTACATCTTCCACACCTTCGCCGATTATAAACATACCTTTCTCAATCTCAAGATATATTTCCCGAAGACCTTTTTGAAGGATATCATTTTCTTCGGCAGTCAGAAGTCCTATCGTGCTCAGCATTTCAGCGTGCGCCATGGAACCCAATACATCAAACGGAGCGAGAATTATATCAAATTCCAGATCTCTACCGATCGTGAATGCTTCGACTTCTTTTTTACTTCCGGTATCTTTTTGCCAAAGTTTCATTTCAAATAGTGGGTTTTAGCAATTCAGAATAAGCTTCTAGCAAAGCGATGTAGCCACTTATTCCTTCTTGAATCTCGTTCAAATAAATAAATTCATCTGCTGTGTGTGAGCGAGCAGAGTCGCCCGGCCCCATTTTGATGGACGGAAATGGTATCAACGCCTGATCGGACAGGGTGGGACTACCATAGGTTTTCAGGCCAAGATTTCCGATCAGTTCCCATCCAAAATGCGACTTGGGAAGAAAGGAAGATTGCAGACGAAGCGATCTGGGAGTGAGTTCAGCAGCAAGTTGACTTTTCAATTCTTCCAGAGCTTCCTCTAACGAGTAAGCATCAGTGACTCTTACATCCAAGACAAATTCGCAAACGTCGGGTACCACATTGTGCTGCTGACCGGCATGAATCACTGTGGCAGAGACTTTGCTTTTTCCCAAAAACTCTGAGATCTTTGCAAATTCAAATTCACTGATTTTATTAAGATCATTCAACGCTGTATAGATCGCATTGATGCCTTCTTCTCTTGCGGCATGCCCAGCTTTTCCAAGAGTTTTTGCATCGATTACCATCAATCCTTTTTCGGCCACAGCCACAGCCATGAGAGTAGGCTCGCCCACAATGGCAAGATTACAAGGCGGCAACTGATCGATGATTGAGGCAATTCCATTTGCGCCCGAAATCTCCTCTTCTGCCGAAGCGATCACGATTAGATTAAACGGTAAATCCATCTCACAGCAGTAAACAAATGCTGAAAGCAGGCAGACTAAAGAAGCGCCGGCATCATTACTACCAAGTCCGAAAAGTTTCTCATCCTCTACCAAGGGGAAAAAGGGATCAAGGGAATAGCCTGCATTGGGCTTTACGGTATCGTGATGGGAATTCAACCAAATGGTGGGCTTGTTTCGATCATAAGGTGCCGCAAAGGCCCAAATATTATTTCCTGAGCGTTCTACTTCAATATCATGTCCTAGCAAATAGTCTTCAATAATCTCAGAAGTAGCTCTTTCTTCTTTTGAAAAAGAGGGAGTCTCAATTAATTGAGCGAGTAAAGTAACCGCTTCCCGGTACAAATGTGGATGATTATTCACGTCAAAAATTAATAAAGATCATAGCGTTGCTGTTCAATAATAGTCCCTGAAAGCTTTCCTTTGGCAGCTAAATGCAAATTTTCAGCCTTCCCAATCCACACGTAGTTGACGCCTTTTCCCAAGGCTTCAAAAGCATTGTCCAACTTTGGAATCATTCCGGAGTGAATCACTTTTTCTTTCTTTAGTTCCTTATATATGTCCTCGTTGATTAAAGGGATGATCGAACTTTCATTTTTTTCATCGATCAACACGCCACTTTTGTTAAAGCAATAATAGAGGTTGACTTGGTGATTTGCAGCCAGACTGGTAGCGAGTGCCGAAGCAATACTATCGGCGTTGGTGTTGAGCAATTGTCCTTTTCCATCATGAGTTATGGCGTTCACTACAGGTAGCAAATCGCCTGAAAGTAAATGATTAATCAGATCTATATTAACTTCTTGAATATCACCAACAAATCCATAGTCGATTTCTTTCACAGGTCGCTTTATTGATCTTATAATATTACCGTCAGCTCCGGTCATCCCAATCGCATTTACTTCAAGTGCCTGCAATCTGGCAACGATATTTTTGTTGATTAATCCCGCGTACACCATCGTCACCACATCCAACGTATCCTTGTCAGTTATCCTGCGTCCATCGACCATTTCAGGCATTACCCCAAGAGACTCTCCAAAGCGGGAAGCCATAATGCCGCCTCCGTGAACGAGAATTTTATGTCCTGGAAATTTGGAAAAAAGTGCCAAAAACTCATCTAGTTTTTCCGGATAATCGATGACGTTACCTCCAATTTTTATAATACTGATTTTCATAAATCATTGATTAATTACTGATCTAACAAGTAGCTGATTGCAGCTTGAGCAGCATAAACTCGATTTTTAGCCTGCTCCTGCACCAGCGAGCGATCACCGTCCAGAATCTCATCCGAGAGTTCCACATTTCTTCTTACAGGCAAGCAATGCATTACTTTTGCATTGGGAGCATTTTTCAAATGGGATTCAGTCAGCATCCAATCGGAATCAGCCTGCAAAATTTTCCCATAATCATTGAATGAAGACCAATTTTTAACATAAACAAAATCAGCATCTTTCAGTGCCTTTTCCTGATCAAGTTCAATCGTAGCTCCCTTTGTGAATTCCGAGTCGAGTTCGTAGCCCTCCGGATGAGCAATAGTCAGGTCATGACCCATACCCAAAGTCCATTCCGCAAAACTATTGGCGACTGCGTGAGGAATGGCTTTTATATGGGGCGCCCAAGTCAAAACTACTTTAGGCTTCTTTTCACCGACAGAATGCTCACGCATGGTGACCTGATCCGCCAAACTCTGCAAAGGATGCCGAATCGCCGACTCCAAACTGATAACTGGCTTGCCGCAATATTTTATAAACTGCCCAAAAACAAAATCACTTACATCCTCGTCCTGATTGGTCAAAGATGGAAAAGCCCGTATAGCCAAGATATCAAAGTAGGAGCCTAGTACAGCGGCTGCATCTTTGATATGCTCGACTTTGTCGCGATTCATCACCGCACCGTCAGTCATTTCGAGCGCCCAACCTTCTTTGTCCATATTTAGGATAATCGGCTCCATACCAAGATTTAAAGCAGCGAGTTGAGTAGAAACCCGTGTTCGAAGTGAAGGATTGAGGAAAATACAGCCAATTCGTTTGCCTCTTCCCTTTTCCTGATTTAACGTAGGATTAGCCTTATACTTCAAAGCTAAATCGATTAATTCAGCACCTAAATCAAACGATTCAAATTTGGTGAAATGGGACATAGGCTTACTATTATTTGCCATTTAATTCTTTTTATAAATGATTATTGAAGTATTTCTTTGATTGCTGATATAAACGAATTTAGCTGATTCCATTCGATATTTAAAGGAGGAAGTAGACGAATGGTCTGTTTTCCGGCTGCACTTCCAGTGAAAATGTGATATTTCTGAACCAACTCTGTCCTGACAGGGCCTGCATCACGATCCAAATCAATACCGATCATCAAGCCGATTCCTCTCACATCTGTGATTCCAGGGATTTCTTTTAGCGCATTCATTAGCCGTGTGCCAAGCAATGAAGCTCCTGGAATAAGTTTTTCAGATTCGAGCACTTCCAGCACAGCAAGACTTGCAACGCATGCCAAATGATTGCCTCCAAAAGTGGTTCCAAGCATTCCGTAGCTGGATTTGAAATCCGGAGAAATTAAGATTCCGCCGATTGGAAATCCATTCCCCATGCCTTTTGCCATGCTGATCAGATCAGGCATAATTCCATCCACCCATTGATGCGCAAAGAATCTGCCTGTTCGGCCAAAGCCCGACTGAACATCATCCAAAATCAATTTTACATGATATTTTTTGGCTAAAGCAGCAATTCCCGTTAGAAATTCAGCTGTGGGAACTTGAATGCCCCCAACACCCTGAATGCCTTCGATGATGATTCCAGCAATGGTATCCGATTTCAATACCGCTTCAGTAGCTTCCAAATCACCCCATGGAAGAATATGGAAGTCCTCTCGAGCATTACACGGTGCTATGATCTTTGGATTATCCGTCAGTGCAACCGCGGCAGAAGTACGCCCATGAAATGCTCCTGAGTAGGCGATAAAACCGGGCTTGTTTGTCGCAAATGATGCCATTTTCAAAGCATTCTCATTGGCTTCAGCGCCCGAATTACAAAGAAAAAGTTGATACTCATGCAGGCAGGAAAGTTCAGCTAATTTATCAGCGTATTCCTTTTGAATCGGAATCTGGATAGAATTGGAGTAAAAAGCGATCAGATCCAATTGATCTTTGATTCGCTTCACAAAATGGGGATGGGTATGCCCAATGGAGATCACCGCATGCCCACCATAAAGATCCAAATATTCTTGCCCCTGATCATCCCAAAGTTTTGAACCTTCAGCTTTGGTGATGGTGACAGGCATTAGAGGATATACGTCGAATAATTTCATTGCTGATTACGAATTACGATTTGCGATTTACGTCCCGATAACTATAGGGATATCGGGATACGAGATCTAAGAGTACTTCAAACTTTCTTGTAGATTGTACGCTTTTTACTATTCTTCTTGGGAATTGAAAGTGGTTAAAGAGATGACTTCTTAGACTTTTGATGTCAGCTTTTCGACTTCAGCTTTCTTTCTTTAGATTTCAGCCTTCAGCTTTCAGACTTTAACTTTTTGCCTTCAAAAACCAATACTTTTCAGCCTCAGTCCTTCTTTTTCATCGAGCCCAAACGCTAAATTGTAATTCTGAATTGCTTGCCCGGAAGCTCCTTTCAATAGATTATCAATCGCTGAATATATCACGAGTTGACCTTTTTTGACCTGTAGATGGATGATGCACTTGTTGGTGTTAACCACCTGTTTTAGATCAATATCTTGATTCGAAACATGGGTAAAAGCCGCATCGAAATAAAACTCCTGATATGCTTGTAATACCTCTTCACCCGTACCCGCAAAAGGAAAATAACTGGTAATCCAGATTCCACGAGAGAAATTTCCACGATAGGGAACAAAGAGTAATTCCGAATCAAAATTTGAATTGACCTGAGAAAAGGTCTGCGAAATCTCAGTTAAATGTTGGTGATCAAATAACTTGTAAACCGATGTATTTCCGGTTCTATAGCTGAAGTGAGAAGTCCCAGCCAGTTTTTTACCCGCGCCAGTACTTCCGGTAATCCCCGAAATATGGATTTGATCTTTTACCCAGCCTTTCGCAATCGCCGGTAAGAGTCCCAATTGAATCGCAGTCGCAAAGCATCCGGGATTTGCAATTCGCTTAGCCGCTTGGATTTTCGACTTATTGACTTCGGGAAGTCCATACACAAAGCCATTGGATTCATTTCTGAAATCAGTCGAAAGATCAATGATAACTGTCCGTTTGCTAAAATGATTTTTTTCCAAAAAGCCTTTAGCTTCTCCATGAGGCAATCCCAGAAAAACAGCTTCAATCCCTTCAGTTTGCACTTCATCGGTAAAAACCAGTTCGGTGTCACCTATTAAATCTTGATGAACTTCCGCTACTTTTTTTCCTTTCTGACTATTGCTGTGCACATACACCAATTCGCAGGCAGGATGATGAACCAACAGCCGTAGCAATTCGCCACCTGTGTAGCCCGCCGCTCCTATGATGGCTGTTTTAATTCGCTTCATCGGGATGGTTCACTTTATGGAAGATCGAAGTTTGATTACCGAGGATTCGGGTGAATCCTTTTACATCGGCTGCGGTATAGCCTTTATTCATCTCGCCATAGCTTCCAAACTTATTGGACATCAGATCATTCTCTGATTGAATTCCCAAGAGTGTAAACCGGTAAGGTTGTAGCATCACCCGAACTTCACCATTGACGAAAGTCTGCGTATCGGCTAGGAAAGCCTCCATATTTCGCATCACAGGATCAAGGTAATGCCCCTCATGCAGGTGATTTCCGTAAAATTCTGAAAGTTGATTTTTCCAGAAAAGTTGCCACTTAGTGAGGGTATGCTTTTCCAAAAGCTGATGTCCTTTAATGATAATTAATGGAGCAGCGGCCTCAAATCCAACTCGTCCTTTGATGCCGATGATGGTGTCTCCGACGTGGATATCACGGCCGATTCCATAAGGTCCAGCTAAGGCTTGCACTTCCTGAATCGCCTCCACGGCTGTTTCGTAGTTCTTTCCATTCACACCTTTTAGCTCACCATGCGCAAAAGTCAAGGTCAACTCCTGAGGCTCATGTGCAGTCACCTGAGTAGGCCAAGCTTCTTCCGGTAAGTAATCCGAGGAAGTCAGTGTTTCTTTTCCACCAACTGAGGTGCCCCAGATTCCTTTATTGATCGAGTAAGCTGCTTTTTCGAAATTCATCTCCACACCATGCTTTTTCAGATATTCGATTTCTTCCTGACGGGAAAGCTGCAAATCCCGAATCGGTGTTACAATCTCTATGTCCGGTACAATCGTCTGAAAGATCATATCAAAACGAACCTGATCATTTCCTGCACCGGTTGATCCATGTGCCACGGCTTTTGCACCAATCGATTTGGCGTATTCTGCAAGTGATTTAGCCTGCAAGATTCGCTCGGCTGAGACGGAGAGGGGATAAGTTTGATTTTTCAATACATTTCCGAAAACCAAATACTTGAGCACCTCTTGGTAATAGGTCTCCACCACATCCAAAATATGGAAAGAAGCCACTCCAAGCTTATTTGCCCTCACCTCAAATGCTTTCAGTTCTTCTTGAGAAAATCCGCCGGTATTCACGATTACTGCATGCACCTCATAGCCAAGTTCTCTGGACAGGTGCAAAGCACAAAATGTGGTATCTAGGCCTCCACTGTAAGCCAAAACGATTTTTTTCATTT
>Ga0136587_1000368_pt1 | contig 12452 bp, 12 predicted proteins | sample AntRauMFilla1563_FD_101386 | JGI IMG/M metagenome (GOLD analysis project Ga0136587, IMG submission 101386) | Saline lake microbial communities from Rauer Islands, Antarctica - Metagenome Filla 1 #563 | ecosystem: Environmental > Aquatic > Non-marine Saline and Alkaline > Saline | place... | reverse complement strand
GCCTTATAAACTCTTTAGTGGAGAGTGTTAGTGTGGTTTTTTGCCCACCTTTTCTATAGTCTTTTAAACTAAATGTAATCCTCCTTTTTTCTTTATCAATCGACAAGATACGGTGATTACTTATCGCTATTTTATTTGCCCCGTTACAAATTTAAATTGCTTTCAGGTGATAATTTGTAACGGGGTGAATGTACCTACCTAAATATTCAATCACATGTTCTGGTTTTCCAAAAGGAGGTTTGGCATACACCACCCACTCTTTTTTAAAATCTTTGGGTGCCAATAATTCTGATTTTCTAGTTGAACTAAAATAGACACCCAAACTTATAAGGCTACACTTACGGCTAATTCAAATAAAATAATAAAAAATCCAAGTATTGATTTGCCAAAATTAAAAGCATTAAGAAGAGCGCAAATCACTTCTTTTATTGAAGATACTCCATCTGCACGTTACAAGGTATTGTCTTCATTCATTGATGTTTCAAATATTCAAAAATCAGAAGCAGAATTAAAGAAGTTAATTACTTCTTTAGATCGGGAATACGGACAAAATAGAAAAAGTCTTTCCGATGCTAAACATACCCTAACTGATATTTGGAATAAAGAGGGAAAGGCCAGTATTCTTGCTCGTGAACAGATAGTGCTACCATTATTGACCATACAGCAGTTTGCGTTGAAGCGCATTCAAGAAATGGGTAGTGAAAATTCAAAACAGCGTCAGGTATATGAACAACTCGTAACTAGATCGCTATATGGAAATATTAACGCCAGCAGAAACTATGCTTGAACAATCGTTAATTCCGTGCGAAATCGCTGTTGTAGGGTTCTTAAACGTCTCTAAAGAATCAGAAGTCATCGCATCTTTATTTCAGCAATATTGATGCCTTTTCGATTTACATGGATTTAAGGCTACAGGATTATTTGACTTAACTTTAAGGAAAAGTTAAATATAAATGAGAGACCTATGAATCGAATTGTTCAGATAAAGAAGATATTTCATAGACGTGCCACTTATCTTTTTGTAACAGCACTATTTTAAAAATAATAATTCACAAAAAACAATAATCATGAGTCAACCGAAAACGGACATTTTAAAACACACACCTACAGATCACAAAATTCACGATTTAATTAAAAACCGCTGGAGCCCACGCAAGTTTGCAGCTACCCCAGTGAGCGACACAGATCTACAATCCCTATTTGAGGCCGGTCGATGGGCTGCTAGTTGCTTCAATTGGCAACCATGGAATATTGTATGGGGAAAGAAAGGAAGCGAGGCTTATGATCGCATTATGAATGTACTTGTAGAATTCAATCAAGGATGGGCAAAAAATGCTCCCGTGTTGATGTTGGGTGTTTTTGACAAGAAAACTCCAGAAGGGAAAGACAATTTTCATGCTTTACACGACTTAGGTCAGTTCGCAGCTAATATGACAATCCAAGCTCACAGCATGGGAATCGCAATGCATCAAATGGCGGGATTAAATAATGAAGACGCGCTTAAGGAATTCAAATTCCCAGATACATTTCATGTTGCTACGGCGATTGCTGTAGGATATTATGGGGGAGAAATAGAAGATCTACCAGAAGATCTAGTAAGTGAGGAGAAAAAAGACCGTCAGCGTAAAAAGCAAGATGAATTTATTTTTAACGGCAATTACGTGAAACGAGCTGAAATTGATAAGGAGAATAGATAGGAAAGTTTTTTAGGGAATGAGTGAAGACCGTATTCCCGTATAATCTCAATTATAAACACCTCCATAGTTCTTAGGGCGTGTAGGTTTTTTGACACGATAATAAAACCCAACTACTTAAAAATAAAAGCAGCGTTTTGCTTATTAATTAGATCATGAGGAGGCTTTTCAGAGAATAAAATGGATGTTTTACCAGTCGATCCATGCGTTACACATAACTTCTACAAACCAGTAACTTCTTGTCTTGCCTTGAACCTAGTTTGTATTACTTGAGAAAAGCCCTGCAGGTGGTATGCAGGGCTTTAATCGTGTATCAAGCAGAAGCAACTCCATTGCTGTTTTCATGAAACATAAACGTAAGTTCAGGCTTTAAACTTTTAAAGGCATTCTTAAAACTACTGGCAGATTCCTCAATAACGATACTATCATTACTCTTTAAACGTATCTGAATCTTTAAAGTGCTGATGAGTTTATCCCTATTATTAAATGTCCTACTTAAGAAACAGTATACCGTAGATATATGTGACCCCTCTTGCATTAAGTCTAATAAAAAATCAGTAATGAAATCCTCTAGTTTTTTACTTCTAGTTAAATGCGAATAATTGATGTGTATCATAGTAACTTAATTTTACTCAAACATACTTATTTATAGCACTTTCTTATCAAAAAAAATACTGCTGCCTGTTTCCAAGAAAGAACAATCCAAAATCGCTAATTTCTTATCCACAATAGATAAAAACATCGCCTTGGTTAGCAAAAAAATAGAACATGGATACTTCAGTTCGTTTTGTGCCAGTGATTTCGGAGTCTTTGTGCCAGGTATATTGGATCAAACCGTGCCAATAGTAACGTTTTGATTTGTGCCACTGATCGGAATAGCCTGCTAGCCACTTTGTGAGATTGAGTAATTACCTTATCGCTAAAACAGCGATAAGGCCAACACACTTGATCCAATGGACTTAAAACAAATTATTACTTTACATTTAGACGGTTACAGGTCGAGACCTTGGAGGATTCTCCCTTGTCGCTCAATGTTGCAAGTAAGAAACCTCTCATCGCTAAAAAAGCGATGGTTTTTTATATCTTCAACTCGCTTTACCAAATCTGCGATTTGCTACACCTTCTGAAAACAAGAAACCACGTTTAAAAAAACGTGGTTTCTTGAGTGTAGTGTTAGGATTCGCTCCGCGCATCCCTAAGCGTTCCGCTTTGAAAGTAGTCCAATCAAAAAAACGCTCAAATCAATTTGGCGTTTTTTCATTTTGAACTACTTATTCGTGACCGCGGAGGGATTCGGATCTGTTAATTATTTCGAATTAAAACCGTTCGAAAATGTTAACCCTATTATGTTGATGGTTAGTTATATAGAATATAAAACATAGTTTTTATTTCTGTTTTTCATAAGTTTAAATTACATTTGTATTGGATCGGGCGCCACATCGGGCGCCACATAATTTAAACCAAAAATAATGTCCTCAGTCAGTCTAAGTATTAGAAAAAATCCATCAAAAACAGCTAAAATTTTATTAGTCTTCAATTATGGGAGAAAGAAAAGATTAAGGTATCCAACCCAATTTAATCTTAAGAATTATAAAAATTGGGATAATAGAAATAGGCGGATTAAAATCGTAAAAGAAGAGCCGACGGCAGAACAAATTAATCAAGACCTTTCAAAATTTCTTTCTTATGCTGAGAAACTTGTGAGGGTTTATGATACTAGCGATATTGAAATAGATAATAATAAAATTAAAAAAGATTTGGAAGAGTTATTTTTAGATGAAGATGTTTCTAAAAAGCTAAAAAGTGAGAGTAAGAATCAGGATTTTATAAAGTATTTTGAATGGTTTCTTGATTTTTATAGCAAGCATCCAAGGCCAAAATCTAAGAAAGCATACAGTAAGGGCACACTCAAAACACTCCGCAACACTAAAGAGTTGCTAGAGCGCTTTCAAAAGAATAGGAAACGACTCAAGTTTGATGATATTACCTTGACCTTTCATCAAAAGCTCTTAGATTATATGAGCAAACATAATTACAGTATAAATTACAAAGGAACCATTGTCAAAAATGTAAAAGCTGTTATGCATGATGCCTTTGAACGAGACTTTCACAAAAGTCTTTACTACACAAAGTCAGCATTTACTAAACCAACGGAAGAAGTTGAAAATGTTTACCTCAACGAAGAAGAGATACAAAAAATAGCAAAGGTTGATCTCAAAGAAATTCTTTTTAATAAGGACAAAGCTTATTTTGAAGATAATAGTAAAAAGCCATACTATGATTATCTTGAACGGTGTAGGGATTTTTTTCTCATAGGTTGCCACACTGGACTTAGAGTTTCAGATCTATTGAAGCTAACCCAAAAAAACATTTTGGAGTTTAAGGAAGGCGATAAAATGATGACCGCTATTGCAATTGAGACTAAAAAGACTGAAAAAAGAATTGAAATTCCGATTAAAAGAGATCTTCAGAAGATTCTTGATAAATACGATAATAATTTCCCCCCTAAAGTTTCCGATTCCAGAATCAATCTATACATCAAAAAAGTATGCAAAGCAGCAGGAATTAACGAAGCCGTTAAAATGAAAATTATAGAAGGGGGAGAAACTTCTTTGACTAGCATGCCGAAGTACCAAAGAGTAGCAAGTCATACGGCTCGAAGAAGCTTTTGCACCAATGCCTTTAATGGTGGGATGCAACCCGTAGACATTATGTCTATTTCTGGTCACAAAACAGAAAAAGCATTTTTTATTTATATAAAATCAACTTCGAGGGATCGCTTTAGTAAAATTAAAGGCCATGCTTTTTTCCATTAGACCGTAATTTCTTGAAAAATATGAACAACCGTTGATTTTCCTTTTCAAGATGATTGTAGAAACTATTAATAACTATAAGACAGCATATTTTAAAGTGTTATAAGTTTATTCTCTAAGCATTTCAATAGGATGTAATCCTAAAATAGAAACTTTCAACTCCATAACAAACTGCAAGGCCAACGGATTTAAGAATAGCCGTTGGTTAAAACACTCTCGTTTTTGAGATTAACAAAAGGTCTATTGGTTAATTTATATATATATATATATATATATATATGAAAGTGCTAGTTTAGTTGAAAATATAAAAAACACCTTTAATAGATATGTGTCCTATACTTAAGATTCGAGTTTATAGGGATTTTAGATACATTTTAAAAAAAATAGCTTCTTATAGAATCTAAATTATAAATATGAAAATAACTACATACTCCTGGACACTATTAATTTTTTTTGGCATACTTTTTATTCAATTATTTACTGATATACCTATTTTCGGTATTGCTATGTTAATTGTCTTCGCTTCAATATTTGGTTTAATAATTATCACAAAATTTGATATAATGCCTCCATCTTTCCTCACATATCAAAAAATGGAAAAAGAAATTGCAGAAAAGATTAAATCAGAACTAAATATTGATAATATAAAATGGTTGCAATTTTCAAGAGGGAGAAAATGGCAAATGCATAAATATTTTCAGAAACAAGAAAAACTAATGAGAAAAAAGGGGAATTTATTTACTAAAGTTATTAGACCTGAAGTTGCAGAAGAGTGGAAAAGACTGTCTTTAGAAGAAAGAATTAGAAGAATTGATGAAGATGACTTAAAGCAACTCAAGGCAGAATCTCAAAAAAAAATAAAGCGGGAAAAAAAAATCATTGAAGAAAAAGAAATAGCTAAGAAAAAGTCAAGGGAAAAAGAATTGGAAGAAAAAGATAAAATTCTTATTGCAGAAAAAAAGCAAGAAAAGAAAAATTTGGAGAAAGCAAAATTAGAAAAAGTAAAACGAGAAGAAAGTCTTGAAAGGAACAGAATTTTAGCTCAAAAACAAAAGCAGGAGGATTTAAAAGAAAAAAAAAGAAAGCAAGATTATAATTATAAAGAATTTATTAAACGTGAATTGCTTGCAAAGGAAAAAAGAAAACAACTTGAATCAGAAGCAATTCAAGAACTAATTGACTCAGGAAAAATTAGTGATAATTATTCATTGCAGAATAAAAGGGAACCAATTCCAAGCCATATTAAAGATGCTGTTTGGAAAAGAGACAAGCAATGTTGTGTTTCTTGCGGAAGCTCAGAAAAACTCGAATTTGACCATAACATTCCTTTTTCCAAGGGAGGCAGTAATACAGTAAATAATATTCAGATACTATGTCAAAAATGTAATAGAAGAAAAAGCAATAAGATAATTTGAAAGACTTATAATTTGAATTGTGGAATTAAAATTAAGGCGTGGATAAAGCCAGTTGCCAATAAAGAACTGAGGTAAAAAACATACGGCATTTGTACTAAACCCAAAGTTCAGTAAATATTAATGAAGTCCGCTAAATATAAAATTTGGCATTTATAGAAGAAAAAATAAACGTAGAATATTTATACTTAGCTAAGTAATAAACCGAAACGAAGTGCTTATTCACTGCCCTAAGTTTTATGTACTAGACGTTTCCATTAATTAAAATATAACATGAGGCAAGAAGAATTAAGAGAGGAATTTACTAGACTTACAAGATTAGAAACACTAAAAGACTGCTCTGATTTACTTGACATTTACCTTAAATATTTTTTTGAAGTAATAAGAAAAAATCCAGGAGAATCAAAAACTACTGCTGAGTCAGAAGCAAAATTAGTTCATCAAATGATTTTCACTAAAATGGGTCATTTAAAAGAATTGATTAAAGGATTTGAGTACGAGAAAGACGGAGTAAAACTTAATAAAATAGTTGACCCAACAGTTATTGCATCACATATTAGAAATTTATTCGAAACAGTTGCGATGTTTAATTTGGTTTTTATAAACCCTGCAACAGCAGACGAAAAAACTATTTTATATAATCTTTGGGTATCTGCAGGTTTAAAATTCAGACAGAGATTTGAGATTGTTGTAAAAAAAGGTGAAAGTCAAGAAAAGTTAGATAATGAGAAACAACAAATTGAGGATTTAAAAACAGAAATTGAAGACACTGCTTTATATAAATCACTTGACAAAAAAGAACAGAACAAAATTCAAACTAAATTAACAAACAAGGATTATAAGATACAATTCAAAGATAGTAAAGTAGATTTTCTGAGTTGGCAACGAACAGTTCCAGTAATGGGAATTAAAGAAGGCTTAATGGATACAATTTATACGTATTTCTCATTATATGCACACCCTTCGAATGTTTCTGTATTTCAATTTGCAGATATGTTTAAAAAAGATGACAATCCCTTCTTGTATCTGACAACATTTAATTTAAAAACTTTTTCTTTTTAGTGAGCATATTTATTTTCGATTATATTAAGTTATTTCCGAATGTTAAAGATATTTTCGAAGACTTAGAGCAAATAGAGCAAATAGTTATTGATAGACAAAATGTATTTGCGAGAAATGAAAGTTTCTCAATAAATGATGAATGGAAGGCACTCGGATAAATAACTAATGGTAAAACCGTATAAAAATAATTGCTTAGTTCTTGCCTACTTGGAAAATTCTGCGGATTTTTACAGGCTCGGTTAATTTTTAGCTTTAGGTATTTAAAGCACGCAACTATTCTTATACCAACCATCAGTTATTAGTACCCATAAGGCGATATATTTTAAAGTGCTACCAATTTATTCTTTAAGTATTTATAATAGAATATAATCCTGAAATAGATACTTTCAACTTCATAACCAACGGGAAAAGTAACGGTAAACTAAAGGTGAAGCAAACCCGTTGCTTCAACAATCCAAGGTGATTGTAGAGCCGTTGGAGACTATTAATCAGCTATTGATTTGCCTATTAGTAGCTTTAAAAACAACATATTCAGAAACGTTACTAGCTTATTCTTTGAGAATTTATAATAGAGTGTATACTAGTGTTGTGAATTGAGAGGTAGATTAATTACCTCCGAGATTCTGCCGTTTATTAAAGCATATTATTGTTAAAACTTTTAAGACGATAAAAAGTTCTTATATTGGTTTTTTGGGTAACATATGAATAACACAAAAGTTGTGTTATTCATATGTTACCTGCCATTAAAAAAAAACGACATTGAATAAATTAAATCAAAAAGCCATAAATGATGTTTTAGAAACTGAGCCAATAGTTAGTGCGGAAGTTTTATTCAAATTTTTAGTTGAGGGAAAAAGTCATAGAAAGATTGAAAAAGAAAAGCAAGAATTAGTAACTAATGATGGTTGGAGCTCTTGGAAAATTATTCATTTCTTTGGTTTTAGTGATGACGATAAAGGACAATTTTCAAATTTGGATTTTAAAAGTCTTTTTAAACAAATTGGTGGAGCCGAACTGTCTGATTTAGCAGAATATCATCTAGAAAGCAAAACTGAAAAGGAAGACAATTATAACAATTCAGGAAAAGATATTCTTAGAAATATTAAAGTGAGAGTTGGACAATCTAAATTGAAAAGTAGATTGATAAAAAATTACCGAAATACATGTGCTCTGTGTAATATTTCTTCAACTGATTTATTAATTGCAAGTCATATTAAATCATGGTCTAAATCAAATAGTGAAGAAAAGACTAATCCAGAGAATTCGATTTTGCTTTGTAATCATCACGACGGACTTTTTGATAAAGGTTATATTTCGCTAAATGATGAATACGAGTTGATTTTTCGAGATAAAAAAGAATTGGAAAAACAGAACATAATCACCGATTTAATATTCAAAAATCCCATCAGAGAAACACCAGGAACAGAGTTTTTAAATTATCATCGTAAAAAGAATAAACTGAACAAATAACGGCACCTAATAAAGAACTAAAGAAAAAAAACCTTTCCTACTTTAATTTGAAATACTAGTATTCTAGGCTCATGGATTCATAAAACTGATTCTTTTAAGCTTTTTTAATTGATATTTATTCTATATGTCTAAAAAAGAGTATTTTAACTTTATAATCGACGGGTCAGCAGAGGGTCAGCAAAACCCACTTATTTGCCATTGGTGGAAGTGCAACAGCAGTATATTACTCTTTAATTAGATCTTTAGAACCATATAACAAGCTTAACGAATTATTGAATAAAGCTATAAGTAACTCAAAAACAGCGTTAGTTTCTAATGAACTTCAAGAAGCTTTTGACTACCTTAAACAATCTAAAAAAATATACCTGGTATTAGAAACTTTAGATAATTATGACATTAGACAACATATAAAAACTACAAATATTTAGCTTGCGCTTGTCAAATTGAGTATTAAATAATAAAAAAGCCCGTGTTCGAATTTTGATAAAATGGAGAAAATATATAGTGGATAGTTATATCCATAATTTGAAACTTAAGCTACTAGACAAACCCTATGATCATGGGTTTGTAAAAAATTTCAATTTTAACGAAGAAGAACAAGCCTACTTAAATTCTCTTTTTAATCTTAATCAATTTCTGGATACGGACACACCTTTAATTCATCTTATGGATAAAGGTCATATAGAATTGGTTTCACATCTTTTAAATTTCAGTAAAATAAGACTAGATGTAAATGAAGTAAAGCTTAATCAGACTTTGTTTATTTGCTTCACTACTCATTTCTTAAGCCTACCCTTAGATGAGCTTAGTAGAAATTATTTAAATTATCAAAACGAAATTTTGCACCTTTTCATCAACGGTTACCAAGTAAAAGAGGAGGATTCTAAATTTATAAAGCAATTTAAAGCTCGTAAAGACTCTAGACAATTACAATACATAATGTTTGCTTCTTACACATTAAAGTTAGCTGAGCCTCGCTTAATTTACATCCTGATGGTTCATATTAGATTATTCACAAGTCTTACCTGCATTAAAACTGGAAAACATATTGGCTTTTATAAAACTATCGAGAAACAGGTTATAGAATCAACTCAAAATAGCAGTGCTTTTCAAAATGAAATTATCATTTATATATCAAAGAATAGAAAAACAGAATTTAAAGCAATTGAGAATAAGCTTTTGGAGATGAGGAGAAATAAATATGAGGTAATTGAGGATCCACAATTAAGGGACTTGTTAAATAATCTTATCAATTAATCAAGAATATAATTATGTTAGCTTATTATCTTCACACTTACCTAAAGTCAAGATTAGCCTATAAAATGAGGCAATATTCAAATTATCTATTTTTAAAATATTATAATTGTAATCAAGATTATTAAATTAAAACTTTGGTGAAATTTTTCACCAAAGTAGGCAACTCATTTTATATAGCACAAATAATAGTAAATGCAAAAAAAAACTCTCTTACACTTGTTAATTCTTACCTTGAATTGAGTAAAAATTTAATAAGGCTAACATTATCTAACTTTTAAAATGAACAAAGAAAGAACTGAATTTTTAAGCAAAATAATACCTGTAGGTGGTATTTTTATTATACTCTGTAGTTCAATTAAACTAATTATATTCTACAAGCATTTTAGTATTTCTATAACCGATTATTTAAGCATTGGAGAATATGCTACTCTCTTTATAGATGATATTATTTACTACTTGATAATATTTGGAGGTGGTATTTATCTTAACGAATTAAGCTCATATTCAAAAAAAGATTCAAATCATAAAAGTGATAATTTTGACTATCATATGTATAAAAACAAAAGAGTACGGATTATTATAATATCCTCAATTGTTATTATTGGAATAATCATTTTGATCTTTAATATAGATAGTTTATATCAAAAACTTGAAGCTCTCAAAGCTGGTATTTATATACTCTTGTGTTTGCTCTATTGTTACCTGTCATTTGAAAAAACAAGTTTTAATTTCAGTTATAGAAGTTTGATTGTCACAGGTATTTTATTACATACGACAATGGATGGACTTGTTGATGCTCAGAAAATCATCGAAAACAATAATAAATTAAATTACAAGATAACATTTGACAATAAGATAATTAGCACCGATAATGACTTACATTACCTTGGTAAATCAGAGAAATTTATTTATTTATATAATTTAAAGAATAAAGAAGCAATTATTTTATCTAATTCAAAATTGGATAAAATTCAAATTGTGGAAAAAAAAGAACGACAACAAGCAAAGAAATGATGTAAAAAACAACTGAGGTAAAAAATAACTCTTTTATATTTTAATTTGAAACACTAGTACTCTAGGCTGATAGATTTATAAAACTGATTTTTTTGAGCTTTTCTTTGTGTTTTATTTCTACCTATATCTAAGCAAAACTGAAACTTTCAACTTTATAACCAAAGGGAAAAACAATGGTGAATCAATGAAAAGGGTAAGACCAATGGTCTACAAAAAGCCGTTAGTCTCACCGTTGATTTTAGAGCCATTAACTAAATATTGATTTGCCTATTAATAGGTATAAAACTCAATGGTTATAAGAATCTCAGAGAAAATCAACTGATTATGTTCCGAATTGAGAGCTCTTCCTTTATATTTATTCTTAATTTTAAAATAAAATAGCAAATACCATTGTGTATGTTTCATTAATTAAAAGCTAAACATACACTTGTTACTAGAAGTAATAGTAAAAAACATGCTGCACCTATTTGAATAACCAGTTAAAAAAATATGAAGAAAATTTTATTATATGTAATAGCAATTCCTGTAGGACTAATTGCTTCCATGTTGCTTCCAGCTTATTTTTCTAAAGTATTTGAATGGTTTATTTTTTTTGATGTTATAAGAGAGTTTCTTGATAATTACTTTTTGAAATTTATTGGTGGATGGATTGCAGTAGGAGTAACAGCATTGATAGTTCCAAAATTTAAAATTACATTTGGTGTAATAATGTTAGTATTTAGTATTATTGCTTCATATTATATGTTTAGCAAGGGAGATGTTTTTAACTATTTATTCGTTATTGGCGGAATAGTTGCGCTTATTTTAGTCGGAACGGTATATTCTAAATTAAATGAAGATGAATAAATATCATGTGTTGTTGGGCTCGAATTTAGAGCAGTAAAATTATTAAATCAGTTTATGAGAGATGAATTTTTAGTCGGAAAATTATATTTAGATAATTTAATTGATTTATAAAACTACTATTTGCAACATCAGCTACAACAAATAGCGGGTTAAAGTGCTAAAACGATAGTAATTACACAAAAAACTAATCGCTAAACTTAAATATAAGTACTTTAAAATCAATTACTTGTAAGAGACTAGACGTTGTTCACAATTAAAAGAAACTAAATGGATTTGCCAAAATATCACGAAACATTTGTACCAGTTTTAGAAATATTAAATTCAGTTGAATCACTAAATAGTCGTGAATTAGCAACTCGAGTAAGGGATAACTACTATTCTAATTTACCTAAAGAATTACTGGATAAAAAAACAAGTTCTGGTTCCAATGTTATGCTTGATAGGATACTTTGGGGAAAGTCTTACCTTAAAATGGCAAAGTTCTTATCCTATCCGAAAAGAGGCTTTGTACAAATTACGAATAAAGGAAAACAAATCTTAGAAAGAGGAAATTTGACCTTAAGCGAACTTCAAAATGACCCTGACTTTGTAAATCACAGAGAATCCATAAAAACTAAAAAAGATAATGAAGTACAAGTTGATACGATTTATACAGAAAATGCTTCTCCACAAGATTTAATCGATTCTGGGTTTTCAACGATCGAAACGGAGGTGAAAACTGAACTTCTAGAAAAGTTAAAGGAAATTGATCCTTATTATTTTGAAAAAGTAATTCTTATTCTTTTAAGAAAAATGGGGTATGGAGATTTTATAGAAACTTCAAAATCAAATGATGGCGGAATTGATGGAATCATAAATCAAGACAAACTCGGATTAGAAAAAAT
>Ga0136587_1000361_pt1 | contig 12622 bp, 7 predicted proteins | sample AntRauMFilla1563_FD_101386 | JGI IMG/M metagenome (GOLD analysis project Ga0136587, IMG submission 101386) | Saline lake microbial communities from Rauer Islands, Antarctica - Metagenome Filla 1 #563 | ecosystem: Environmental > Aquatic > Non-marine Saline and Alkaline > Saline | place... | reverse complement strand
GGGTTTTTTGGACCCCAAGGTGAACATTATTTTTTTTTTTTAATTTATGAGGTCGGGTGTGTTTTGATACCCCCCCCCCCCCCTCCCCTCTCTATACCATGTCGGTCCGTCAAATAGTCAGCTATTTGAGCGCGTATAGTACGCTAGATATAGAGGATGCACCTACCATTGACTTATTTGCGCAAACATGGGACTGGAGGCGGAAGGACACACGAGCTCAGCCCCGGGATCTGGATGAACCAACGCTTCGATCTACATTTACCCTTTCTGAGTACTTGCGGTTGATGATAGCTACGGGTGGGATCGCCTTTCAGCTCGATGCGAGACTATACACGGCACGGGAATGGGTCGTTCGCAACGAACTCACCCCGCTCGATTTAATCTACCTCTGTGTGTATGCGTCTAAGAATTTTTACCTTGTCAGTACTGGCCAGCATCCGCATTGGCTTGACAAGGTGGGGGTGGAGCCTGAAAATGGTTTACGGTCTGACGCATGCTGGACCTGGGTTCAGTTATGCATCTGGCGTTATTGTCGTATAGCAGCTGGTACAGATACTGTTCGTACCCAGCAAGAGTGGGAACTGGCCTGTATACTCTTAATCGCCCCCTCTTCTCTTTGTGTTTCTGTGTGTATGGAGCGGCTGGATAATTTGGCTAGATATGCCGTTCAATTGCAGACGGCCATGATACGTACAGACGTGCGGCACTCCAATGACCGAGAGTCGGTGATGGCGATGGAGAGGAGTGATCCTCCTCCTCATTTCCTAGACTGGGTAGCGCTGCCGTCTATGGACCCGGATGTACGTATAGACTACCTATGGGACCGGTTTCGGCAGTTTGTCCATGACACCCATGCCTTTACTCTCACGGCGCCGTTATGGTTACCTACCCACGATTACCTCAGCCGTTTCTATCATTTCCTACAGGGGACTGAAGCATCCTTTTTGGACTTGGGGGTATCTAGTTCAGAGGTCAGGTCGGTGCCTGTCATCAATGGTGTTTTTGAGTGCTTGGTAGGTCCATGGAGAACCAGCGCCAACCAACATACACGGATGTCAGTATGGGGAAAACTGTTTGACTCGTCTTCTTGGTATCAAGGTTACACTCGGTTGTTACCCACGTCGTCTTCTAGGACCTCGCCGTCTCTTTATATCGACTTGGAAAGTCTCTTCAACATTTCAATGGCTTCCGCCTCCCCTCCTCCGTCACTCGTACCAGGGCTTGTTCGTACGTTGTGGCTGTATAGACGTGTTGCGCGGTACCTCTTTCCAGCACTGCGTCTGCCTTCCTACGCGAGTCAAAGTATATATATGCGACGCACACTCCAAGCGGTCATAGTGGCCTTTGGACTTGCCGATGGTCTTTGCACCTCTGCATTTCCACCCTTGCCTTCAGCATACACTGTAGAACGGCCCCTCGGTCAGGCTGCAGTGTCAGCACTGGGTGCATGGCTGTGGTTAATTCTAGATCTTTCAACAGAATGTATACATGCCGTATCTGCGGATACGGATCCAGCAACGATGAGTGCTGGACTCTGTCATCGACTTAGCCACGTATTCCATGATGGCACCGGGGTCCAGGCAGCACTGCATGACATTATGACACAGACATCCAGGCCAGAATCAGTTACCAGTATGGATATTGAAACTGCTTTGGCGTATCTTGCCCCCCTTCGTCCTGCAACGGTATCCGCTACGTCTGGAGGGTGTGGACCGTATGATCCTCTCCTTGAACTGATTCGTATTCACGTATGGAAATTCCAGCCTATTCACGAAACAGCGGCAGTCGTACCGACCTGGAGTTCGTTGGTGAAGTGGTATATGACGGTTCGAAGCAGTACAAACGATCTGATGGAGCGGTATGTCCAGGTGCTTGCGTTCGTTGATGAACGAGACGGGACGCCTGTCGGAGTCGATCTACTGAAGCCCTATATAGCGTCAGTGACCCATCTCACCCCGGCACACTGCAGCGCTCACGAATCCAATGTGTCTACTACTGAATATGGTCAGGAGTCGTCAACTCAGCTAAACAGCAAGCGGATGAGTCGGTCGGAGGGTACAGTGTTTAATCTGTGGTCGACCTCGTGGCTACAGTATGATGCCACCTGGAACTGGTATATACCTGCGGAGGGGAGCCGTCCTCCTTGGCTCGATTGGACCAGGCGTACGCCCATCAAAGTCATCGTCGACCGGTTTTTAAAACCGAAATCAATACACTATGAAGGTTCGCGGTCCCTGGCTCTTCCTTTGTCGGCTTTGCGTGAGGCATATAAAGCCATCGGTAAAGAGGCGATGGCTCAAGACATTATTTTGGTAGCTGGAGATTTGACATGGCACCACTGGCTCGCCCGGTGCTGTGACCGTGTTGACAGAATGGATGTGAGTAAAGACTGCAGTGGATATATTCATGGCGACAGTTCGCCTGCACTCTACGATTTATTTCGCTTATGCAAGCGAATTCTGGCCTATCTGCCGAAAGCCTCCGCCTTGCCGGTGGTACCGCCGCGACAGCCTGGAAGTGCTGTACTCCATTTCGACGAACATAAACGTATGTACTTTGCAGAACCAGGACGCGGTATGTCATGGTCTCACGTCTTACTACTGGATTACCTCACATCTAAGAAGGACTCGATGGACCCGTTCGAGTTAAAAGGGCTCCTTTCCAGAAACGTGAATCGATTTTTACCACCGAGTGCGAATGGAGGTACGATTGTTGCACACAATGCCCAGGCGTTTCACATTCTTCGGTCATCCTCAACGCTGCTGAGTCGCCAAGAATGGGCGTTTTTGCACTTTAGCTCTTTGGTAGTTGAAGCCAGTGGGTGTCATCACAACGACAGCCCTCACGAACTTCCGTCAACGACAGATGCGCATCGTTCACTTGTATCGGAAGAGTTCTACAGGACACATACGTCTCTGCTATCGCTATCCTTTGTGGATTCAGTGGTGTCGGGGGTGCTCCAGTCATCCTACATCTTCCGAACCTATCTGTTCTTACCAGACGGTCCTATAGCACAGCGTTTCCCTAACGTGCCCTTTTTTACGCCAAGTCACGTTGACGCATCGGCACGGTTCGTCAACCTGCTTCGATACATCAAGTACCCGGTCTATCAATACGCGTACTCGCCCGACCCGGCTCCTAAAGATAACTACCTCTATACCGGTACTCACCCTTCGTTCACTGTCGGGTGCTACCTGGCAGCTCTGATCAAGCACCTTGCATGGAAACATGAGCCGGTTTTCTATGAACCTGTTCCTGAACAATGGGGTCCGTTGTTTGAGTACATGTATCCACACCGTTCCGTTGCTGACTCGCTCAACCGTGGCTGGACTCTCATCACCTTATTCTATGCGTGGGGGATCATCGGCGGTGTTCCCACAGCGGTCGCACCGGTTCAAGACCGGCCGGCTGTAGCGACCGTCCTTGTAGCCGCATACACGATGGCTGATGAGCTTGACCGTAGTAAGAAATGGAAGACGACCGTCGAGAGTCTCAAGGCTCAGATTTTGCCTCCGATCCATCAAGTTCAGGACACCCGTGATGTGCTACTCAATGGGAGGGAGGGTCGTGATTTACCTGCACAGATGAATGGTCTGTCCTTAGACCAGGACACACCTACACTGGCTCCCGTCCATGTAGGGTCTGGCGCATTGGTGAGCAGTCTGATGAAAATGGGTAAGGGACTAGTGAAAGAGGCCTTGAAAGAAGAAGGCGAGAAAATCGTCAAAGGTTTTGTTGCGCAAGCAGCGAGTCGACTCACTGGTGAGACAGTGGGTAAGGAAACGACGGCACCCGTGACGGATAAAGATTAAACTTTTTTTTTTTATTTACCGTGCACACGCACAGATCTATATGTACACGTTTATATGTATATACTACGACTACCATTACTACCCTTACTACCATTACTCCTTTTTTTGCATTACATTACAATTGAGTCATGTCCCTCCATTGTGCCATCGGGCAAGAACATATGACGGTTTGGGCCACCGATTCGCGCCGTTATTGTGAATGTCGATTCATGTTAAGTGCAGACCATGCCACTGTCTGTGCCGCTATCCCCGACGAACCTCTCACAACGCAGGCCCGACACGGACGTACGACACTCTTGTGTCAAACGGGCCGACTACATCCACATTCTATCCAGATCACGTTGCAACTACAGGAACCACGTCGCTTGCTGAGAAACCAGTCTCTATTGAGTTTTACTCCCGTACTTCCAGCATCCTCAGCCACCGTTCCCTACACATGGCGGTTTTTCTCCTTTGGCGACGATCCTTTAGTTTCAGCAATCGGTGTCTCCTGCTGTGGCGAGACACTCGCCTTCAAGTTCGAGTTGTCTCCGGAGCTTCCACCGTCTGTATGGTCTATGCGCGTACTTCCGTGCCGTACACGGTCCCGAGCACTTGTGACAGAACGACTACTGGATACATCGAGTTCAACTACGGTGGGGCGTCCTTTATTTAGTACTCCGACCTATACGACGACGACGACGACGACCTCCGCAACCTCCACCTCCACCTCCACGACTTCACACATGCCTACCAAACGCCGTCACTCAGACTCTAGCACGCGTTTACCACGCGCCGTGTCTATCTGCAGCGTGGGGAGGTGACTGAGACTATGCGCTACATTGACCTCCTCTAGTGTGGAGAGAAGCGTCCGGTAGTCACTAGGCATAGTTTCCAGTACAGAAGAATCAAAACGTAGTAGTATATTTAGCAAACGCGCAACACGACTCAGCAGAGCATCGGTGAACGGTATAGCGCACACCGCCTGAATACATCGCGTACGGACGCGTTTTGTATAAAAATCGTCGATAACAGGATAGCCCAGTTCTGGTAATAAATACACATCATAGTCAATGACAGCGTCCACATAATGACACAAGGGAGCCTTATCGGCGTCGGGAACCCCTCCACAGAGTCGAAACGGGCGGGAAGCTTTGGCTAGGCGAGTAAACAGTGTTTGCCCACGCGTACTTGTAGGTAGTACGGCCAGGCTTACAGAGACCAGTTCATCATCAAATCGATGTACAGGAATAGTGGTGGCAAGGGTCTCAACGCTCCATGCAGGGGAGTTGCAAAGCTGAAGAAGATGAGCTCGAACGGGTTCTGTATCCCAAAGTCCACTAGGAATATATCGAATACACTGGTAATGTTTCACGGGACCAAACGCCGACAAATGAAGCCGAAGAAACTGGACGAGCAGTGGACGAACCCATACACGCGTTTCTGCTGTGGACGGAAGCCACCGTATCTCGCATCCCGATTCGAACAACGATGTTATTTTGCTGAATAGACTGGCACGACACACTGCAGCCGTACGCGCGCTAGGCGGTACATGTGATAAACGATACGACTCAATAGTATCCATACACGCGCACAGGCATACGTAAGGGGTTCGTTGCGCGATCGGGATAGATACAAAGGTAATAACATGGTCACGAAGGGCCTCTGCGTAGGCGGTATCGTCGGTGGAAACGGGAGAATGAGGAAAGTCGGGATACCGTACCGCAGGATAGGCCTCGAAATATGCAAGGTAAAACAGGATCGTCCGGTCTTTCACGTGCGTTGTCTCCATAAGGTTAGGGTGCAGTCGAAAAAGTTTGACACATTCCGTACGTTTCATATGTTCGAGCCTTGTCTTGCTAGAAAGAGAACGGTGCGCATGTGTGTCATCACTTGCAAGAAGTCTCTTTGTGTAAGGATGATAGCGTCGTACTGTCTTTTGTTTATGTATAGCTGTGGACGACTTGCAAGAAAAAGGCCTGTGCGTACTTAATGGACTACAGATAGACGCGTCTCCCTTCGCAGACGAATAAGTCGCTGCATATACAAGCAACTCTAACCCGTCCATATCTGACGTATGCAAACTAAACAGACAAAGAGACGACCCTGCAAAGGAGTGGACGTTTACTCTTGAAGTATTTATACCCTATATACATGTACTCTTGTAATACGTGTACGATATGGTGCATGATATCGTGCCCAACGGTCCTCCCCTATAAATACAGCACACCTATTAAAAAAAAAAGACAGACGAAGACAAGGAAAAAGGGTATGTATCCTTTGTCGTCTACGATGGAGGTTTTCAACAACGTTACAAAGGAAGAGATGGAATCTCTGTTGGCGTCATGGCGAACAACAAAAATACCGATAACGCGTGCTATGGTCCAGCAAGTTGAACAATGGAATAAAACCCATCGAACCTATGAAGACGCACTGTATTACTTTACAGGCGAATACCCTCAAAAAGTGCATTTTCTGCTCTTGGATATCATACGACCCGAGTATATTACCTATGAGTTCATATGCTTCTGGGTTGAAACCTGTGTCTCGGATGGTCCTCAATCCAACGATGCAAGTGTGACGTTGTTCTACACCGTTCAACATAGACTTTTAGAGTTTAAAAAACGGCTTACATGCTCAGACTTGCTCGACACAATTGATAGGAATTTGGAATGGTATAAAAATAGTGTATTTCCATCTCCTAAACCGCGTATGAGTTATCCTAGAAGCGAATGCTTGCTCTAAATAAAGGGTGTTTACTTTTTTTAAAAAAAAAATATCGTACACCTTGAATGTAGCTCCCCTACATTGTTGCAACCCGCTCCTTTTTTTTAAATGTATGGGTTCGATGCTTGTTGCTTGTAGGGGACGGTACACCTTAGTGTTGACCGCCTTTTTTTTTTTGTGTGGGTTACCACCGTTGTCGTTTTTTTACTTGCATTCTTGATAGATATATTGATAGTTCGAAGGCTGTGTCTAGTACTGCTAGTTCTAGTCTTTACACGTATTCATGTGTCTTTGTATTGGGTAGCACGTTTAGCTAATCACCACCACTCTTCCCCATCCCCTATCGCTGGTGATATCGTGTCATCAGAAGGGACAGGGTCTGTAAATAACCCAGACGCTGTATGTCTTCCAATTATAGCCACATACTGTAGGTTCAATAAAAAGCCAACCCCGTACACATGCCCAACGGCTCCATGGCAAATGTGTTATGTGTTATGCGTTATGTAGAGTACTCGCAACACACACTATATATATATATATATATATATATCGTCCTTTTTACCAACACTATAACGTCACGTTACACAGGGAAAGATCTGTACATAAATGTACAGAGAGAGAGAGAGAGAGAGAAGAAGGGCGAACACGATGGACTCCTTAGACGATGACGAAGTACTTCCCTGGACGCCTCTTATGGCGTCACTGCTTCGCCGTTTTCTAATTATGGCACCGCCGTCCTGGCGGAATAATTCGACGCTCAATTCGAAGATGAAAGTGGGCGAGTCGGCCTATGTATTGAACCACTTTCTAGGGTATTTGCAACTCTATCATTTTTGGTTGACGTTGCCGTCGCACCACCCACTTCGCAAGAAACTTAGTATTAGAACGTTGAAAGCAGTTCGAGACGCCGCGCGTGCGCGAAATGCATTTATGGAATTTGCCGTGGCCATTAATCAAGGCTCTACCAAGATATCACTTCCGTCACCCGCGTGTCCGCCAGGTACGCCGACGTTTACGCGACAGTTCTGCCGTATCCACCCATTGCATATTCTTACTTCCAGTGATCACCAAGTGAACCCTGCGGCAGTTCGCCGCGGTCTCCCGTTTGTCATACTCAATATTCCGTATATTCGCTACAGCTACCCTACATTATGCGCGATCCCAGGTATCAGCGACGGCGTCGTTGCGCGGTCTATTCTTGACTTTCCTGCCTGCTCCATAGGTCGCCAGCTCATGTGGTATGCACAATACCATCAAACCGCCCTTGTTACCTTATTAAAAGAGCGCGAGTCCATTACATCAGCGACGCAGAACGACACAAACGTGTCGACTCCCGAACCTAACACTATGTGTTTATTCCCCTCTGCCGTCCCTGGCGATGTAAAATTGGCACGAGTATGGGAGGCGTATCTTCAACCGACACGGCCGTTGGCATGGTTTTTTCGACAAGGACATGAGGATCCGATATTCGCACAAGCTAACGTGAAGCTGATGCATGCAAGCATCCAAGCCCAAGGATCTAAAGAACACGTATTTGAGTTTTTGAACCGGTTTCTTCTGGACACTTACTCGTTAAAGAATACAGTATACGACCCAACAAAGCCAGGGGCTTTAACCGACCTAGACCCTGACAATGTATTCTTTCAACTGTCTATTCGGGGTGAACATTCTTCTATCCTGGCAAGTATGTTTTATTTTTATATGGCAACCCATTTTATTCGGTCGTCCCAACGTACATACCCGACAACCCGACCCTGTACCCTGGAAATGTTAATGAAAGACGGCTTTCCGAAACTGAATGTTGCCGAGTTCACTGCGTGGCTTCGCGAGGCGAAGCCGTCTCGATTTCGTGAAAGAGGCGTCTATGCGACAACTGCACATGCCCAGTCGAGTATTGACAAGAGTGACCCTACCATGGCGATAAATTCACCGTCATCGGGGGTGACCTTGTGTACATTTAACCTAACTGGCTTCAAACAGTTTTTACATGACCAGCATCCAGGCTTGGCACTTGATGCTGAATGTAATTTATTTCGCAAACTGATTTCCTTGCTGGATCGAAAATTGCCCGTCTAAAGTACATTTATATACTAGGAGTGTAATGCGCGTGTAAAGACCCACACACACACACACACACACACACACACACACAAAGCGTAGTGTATGTATGTATACACATACATACATACACTACGTCACACTCCCACCCTTAAACTGCAATATCGACCACCTCATCGGTCTCAGCTTTGCCACTACCTGTATTAGGTACAGGATCTACGGGTGGTGCCAACTTTGAACGTCGTTTGTACATAACCACGATGCTTCCCACCGTGGCACCTATGGCACCTATAGTTAACAAAATAATCACACCTCCGCCAACGAGAAGACTCACAAACATGGGAAACGGTAGTCCGATAATGTTACTATCTGTCGTTCCTTCTGATCGTCCACTATTGTTACTATCTGTCGTTCCTTCTGGTCGTCCGCCGGTTGAGGGTTCATTGAAAGGTGTGGTCGGCGACGGCAGAGAAACAATGTATCGAGGCAAACAACTGTTACATAAGGAATCTGGACATGTTAACGTCATTGAATGAAGATGCAACGTCGTTTCAATTTTAGTGTCGGGAGACAAACCATATATATGAAAGCGTCCCTTAATAGGAATTTCCATTCCTGCTGTAATATCATAAAATAAATTGCAGGTAGGCGATGATGTGATATAAAAACGTAGTCGTGTATACATCAGTAAAGCAGCGTCTAGTTTCAACTCCACCCAAGGAGAAAATACTCCTGGGACTGTTAAACCCGCTGAAAAGAAGGGCCCAGACCCTACCTTGAGGCTCATTGCGACTTGACCTTGAGCGTCCATTATAGGTCTTGCACTTTTTACTCGGAAAAAATTAGTGTCCGCTAAATCATAGCTATTCCTAGCCGAATAAGATATGCCAGCAGACGCCGATCCCTGTAAACGGTACCCTAGTTGTAGATTTACGGACGCTGACCCGCTGGGTTCAAAAACCACCCTTAACCCAATTTTTGGAACATCCCTGCCAAAGTCAACACCCGTGAAACTACCAGAGATAGCTGTTACCAAAAGCCTTAGTTTGGCATCAAAAGGAAGATCAAGCTGCAACCGCTGTGACCAAGAAAATTGCATGTAGATGTCAAACTCTACTGACATATCAACCTCTGCTGTCACTACAAAATATACATAATCCAACGATCCACGTATTGTTTGATAATCAAACCGCACCCGCATGGAAGAAAGACGTAGGTAGCAATTGGAACATATAACTCTAAGCCTGTTCCATCCAGACGGTGTTATAGGATACGGATCAATGGCTCGGCCTGTGGACGGATCGTAATTCAAATTGAAATTATTCAAGGCAAAAGTATCTCGCTTCGAACTCGATAGTGTAATATCGTCAATGGGGACATCGGTGACGTTAGAGTGTGGAGGCACATAGTCAAAATGCACACGTTTCTCCATAATGACGTCGAGTTGAAACGCTTCTTGGGTGGATATCTGGATTTCAACCGTCGACATGTCTGATGTTTCGACCAAGACTGCATCCAACACATGGCGCATCAGAAGGGTAGGTTGCTGTGGATTGGAGTCCAGGGATGGGCAATACTGCGACGGAAAGACCAACTTTGTCCCCGGAATCATGGCATCAATAAGTGCGTCATAAGGACCTGTTATAAAGACTGTTACGGAGGTAGTACCCTCACATATAATACTGAATGTATCCGAGAATGTCTCAAGATCCACTACGTTGGGTTGCCATATAATATGTTCGTCAAAATCAATGAAAGAGCCATCGTCATAGTCCACATGAACGCTTCGGTCGCTGGTTAACCGGGGATCCGAATGAGGCACCTCACGTTTGGCATGGTCCGTTCCCAACCGCTCTACATCCAGTACAAAAGGGGCTTTGTTCCGAGTCAATGCAGTCGTCACTTCCCGTTTCAAACCAGAAACCACATGTAACAAGCAATAGAGTGTAAACACTACCCACATAAGGGTTTTCATACCTAGTTGGCAACTACCCCGAGGAAGTTTACTATCAAAGTCTACTATCAAAGTCCACTATCAAAGTGTCTAGTGTTTATATACGCGTTGAACGCGTGGACCTTCTAGTGAACTACGTACACTACACTTTAATATATATATATATATATATATATATATATCGTAAGTGTCACACACGGGTAGTCTACCCCACCGCAAAAAAAAACCCCACTGGTTTCCTTTTTTTTTTTTTTGCGGATGACAGGGAAGACGGTCGTGTCGATGACCCCCCCTTCATTATTCACTCTAGTGTATACACCCGAGTAGAGTGTATATTTTTTAATAGTCTGTTTACCCGTAGTGTAAAGCTGTGGACCGTGCGGGCTCAACACAGTTTGGTGTACAATGGCCATGTCCTACCGTACTCAGCGAGGGACAGTAGTCAATCGACCCAAACCTGATGCGATCGTAAACCTCAAACGTAGTGTAGGCCAGGCTGACAATGAACCCCTCGTCACTCCGCATATCGTTGCCATTGCTTGCACGCCGCTTCGCAACCTTCGCACCCACCGCTTGTTGAGTGCCGACCAGGCGAAAACAGACACTTACTGTGAGCTACTCGCCCCGGCCGTATCCGAAGTCGACGCCTATCATGTGCAGGCGTACGAGGTGGCGTTTCGTTCCAAAGTTCCGACGGACTGTAACGGCAATACCAATCCATTAAACGGTGTGTTTACGTCTCTCAATGGGATGCAAGTGCGCATCCCCAAATGGATAACCACGGACAAGCGTGCTGTTAATAGAAACGGCCTTGAGACGCTCCCACCAGAGTATACCGACCTGATCTATTGCTCTCTCATTGACAACCTGGTGTTTATGGGATTTGTGCTTCTGGGGAGTCTCTATCAGAACAACGGTATCGCAGGGGAGGTTACAGTGGTTATCGACGGACTTGCCTATGTCGTCAATAACGGCAACGATGAGTGGAATTATGGCGATAAGATTATATATTCCTTGCGCGAACCCAGCTCTAAGTCGCGCAATCATCAGGGAAAACGTCTAGTACGCCTGGAAACGCTCAAACCTCATCATTACTTCCTAGATGTGCGGGCTGCGACCTTGCTAGCACATCATATGATGATGATGCATGCACTGTACTGCGAGCCGCCGGTGCTCGCAAAGTACATGATCCAGTGTATGCGCGAACTTGAGGTGAACACCTCACAGACACAAAAAGATGCTATCGCTATGAGCGAGGACTTTGGCGCAATGACGGCCGTCGATGGTATTAGGGCGCTGGGTGACTACACCGTCAACTCCATGATGGTGGGAATTTCTTTCTTGGCTTCGTTAGGCATTCTAACCATCGACGCAGACGCGATTAAGAACGTTTCTGGCATACTTAAAGCGACCAATGTTCGTCATAAAGGAGACGGAAGCTTTGCATCCATGTTTGCCCACATGGATGCTTTAATTGATTCTAAATTGAAAATAGATTCCGGGGCTATGGAGCTTCTCTTGAATTTGACCGCTGTGAAGCCGTTGACACCCGACGCTCTTGTGAGGGAAACACTTCAAGAGAGAGATTACAGTATGCACAGTATACTGGGTAACCTCATGGTTGTTCCTGGAGCGTTGATGGATGACACCAAGGTATATGAGACTGTGAAAAGCGCTCCTCCTCCGACTGGATTAGCTCCTCCCGACGCGCCGACGTTATATTTGGCCAGTGCGTACCGTTCGGAACGCTGGACTGATTCCCGCGGGACGCTGCCAGAGACACTGACGAATTTACAGCGCACATCTCTAGAGCCTGTAGTCACCAATATGATCCATCTACATAACCGTACTGACCGGCGCATTATTGCCGTTTCAACGGACCGCACGGCTCCTGGTACCGCGGGGAATGTAACCATCGTGCGGCATGCGGCCTAAAAAAACATACATAGCAAACCCTCACTCCCTCTTTTTTTTTTTTTTTTTTTTTTTTTTTTTTTTTTGTTTTGTTTTTTTTTTTTCTTTTTTTTCTTTTTTTTTTTTTTTTTTTTTTTTTTTTTTTTTTTTTTTTTTTTTTTTTTTTTTTTTTGGTTTT
>Ga0136587_1000357_pt1 | contig 12727 bp, 10 predicted proteins | sample AntRauMFilla1563_FD_101386 | JGI IMG/M metagenome (GOLD analysis project Ga0136587, IMG submission 101386) | Saline lake microbial communities from Rauer Islands, Antarctica - Metagenome Filla 1 #563 | ecosystem: Environmental > Aquatic > Non-marine Saline and Alkaline > Saline | place... | reverse complement strand
TCAAGCGGAAAGCTTCTTTAGCCGCTTGCGCCGCGCTGAAATCGGCACACACCACCACATCGCGGGCAAGTACCTTGCCGCTTATGCCGCTGAAATGGCGTGGCGTGAAGATGCGCGCCGCGAGGCGAACGGCTACCAGTTTGCGATGGTGTTGGGCGCGGTTGCCACCACTCCAGTATCAAGCAAGTGGTGCGGTTACTGGCAGCGCAGAGCTTAAACTAGAAACTAACTTCAAGAGAAATTCTAACGTGAGCAAGTTGCATTCTAGATTGTGCAAACAGCAAGAGTGAGGTGAGCAAGCAGGGAAAGTGAAGAAGCTGATGCATTCTCCGTTGTGTATCCAGTCCATATCATGTAGAAAATGAAAAACCCGCCACCAATTAAGGTAGCGGGCGCTTCGGAACCTAGAGTTTGCGGCTCTATAATGGTTCCTAGATATGAGGTAATGGTGACAGAACACGTTGAAAACGTCAAGACAGCTCTTGCTGATTTGCGCGGATGGGCAATTAAAAACCGTGAGGTGAATCGCCCAGAGCCTGCGGAAAAGATGGATGCACTGGCAGACCTGCTGGAGTCAGTGCCGGATGAGCTGGTGCGCCTGTATGGCCTTACATCCGCCTTGCCCGCTGATCTTGGTAACGTGCATGATCTTCCCCCAGAACTTCTCAAAGAATTGTCCGTAGCAAAAACAGACGAGCTGGAGGATCAACTTGTTACTGTTATCCGAGCCTATAACGATCAAGCGTCATTGGACCAAATTCTTGTTGGGCTTTACCGCAAATTCAAAGTGCAACAACAGCGTCGATTCCTTCAAAATAAGCTGTACCGAATGGAAACCGTATGGGGCGTTCATGGCAGGAAGGGTGTCTATACCACAAAGGAACCGCCCCCATCTCCTGCCGAGAATATCCAGCGTTCAATGGAAGCTTTCACTGGTCCACGAGGCAAGAAGGACCCGCCAGAACGTGACTTGGACACCGAGATTCCCTTCTAGGGGGTTAAGCGCAGACCGCTTACAATCGATTACAACAAAGGAGGAAATGTTCTGAAGCCCATATGACGACTACCCTGATCTGCCAAAGTGTTCGAGCACTTAGCAGGTGAGCAGCCGCCATCTAGGGCGCGCAGGGGGTGGGGAATAATCCTCACCTCCAACCAACCAACTGACCGGATTAGGACAGCGTGTAACTGCCTGATGATTCATTTTGGGTCGTCAGTCAAGTCTAACGTCCGGTCTCAGCCAAAAGGAAAATGGCTTTGAGAGACCGTAAACTGACACCGGATATGGTTCCGGTTATCAAACTGGCCCGCGCGCAGAAGATCCCATACTCGTGGATTTCTGCATATTATGCGGGTCTTAACTTTGGGCGCATCGCAGACGTGATGAAGGGGCGCAGATACCCCAAAATCCCGCCCGCTGATCGCCTTCCGGCTGACTTTCCAACAGCATAGCACCAAAGCGAAAGGGCGGCTCACAAGCTGCCCTTTTTCAATGCCCACAGCTTAGATACACCATCCATGCCAGCCTCAACGACTAGCCCGTCATGCTTGATGGTGTTTATAGAAATGCCGATGCGCTTCCGTAGTAAGCGTAAGGTGTCCGCATCCCCCTCTATCATCTGATCTATCACCCAAGCGTCCGCGATCTGCCGCGCGGACAGCGGGTCAGAGGCTTCCCTTAGCTGTGTCAGGATAAACCGCTTCAAATGCCCCTTGGGCGCTGTGTGGCGCGGTATAAAGCCGTCATGGTAAGTCGTTGGGGGCTTGGCGTTCGGATCAAACAAAGCAACGCAGGCGTCAATATGCTTGATGCTTGTCCGCACCCGCTCTGCCTCTGCGGTAATCTTCCCAAGCAGCTTGGTCAGTTCCTTCCGCTTGGCGTTCAATCCCGATACAGTGTTCGGGCGTTCGTATTCTACGGTGTTTTCCATGTCTCTTTATGGCTCACCATATCAGATTATACAATAACCTTATTTGGTGAGTTTGCTCCATAATACCGCTCTTTGCTCGTTATGACAAGGTAGATAGCTATCTAAGTCACTAAACTCTATCATAACCTTCAGATAAGGGTTCCCTATAGTATTCCCTCTAGGTCCTCCCCCTCTTTCTTTCTTCTTTTTACCTTATCCATTACTCATACCTATTAGAGGGATGACCCCCTTACTGTAGTCCTCCCCTGAGGTCTCTGGGTGAAGTCTAGACTACGAAATTACCCTCATGTTTCTGCCCTCCAGCTTCATCCCTAGGGTTGGTGTGCCTAAGAACAAAGAGGGGCAGAAAAAGGGGCAGTTCTCGGCATCTGAGGGCTAAGGTTGCTACTGAATAACTATCTAGGTGAAGTGGCTGGGATGGTAGGATTCGAACCTACGGTACACTGTACCAAAAACAGTTGCCTTACCACTTGGCTACATCCCAACGTGCGCCGGTAGATAGGACGGGTTGGCGCAGGGTGCAAGGCCTTATCTTGCTAAATCGCGTCAATCCTAGAGTTATTGCTCAGTGCGGTTTTGGCATGATGCAACCGGGTCCTTTCTTTGGTTTCCGCAGCGGGCGATTTCGGGCTTGAGCCCGGGTCTTCGGATGGGGCCCCGGACAATCTGCACTGAAGGTTCGGATTTGCAACGGCGGCCGACTGCTGGCCTTATCTGCACGTTCAGCTGCAATCGAGCAGTACGGCGCCTGTGCGGGCTCCTGCGCGTACGGCGTCGTGGGCCGCAGCGCAGTCAGACAGGGCAAAGACCTGCGCTACGGGGCACTGCAGTGCGCCTTGCGTCAGGGCGCTGTGCAGGCGGGTGATGCGCGCCAACCGCTCCTGTAGGGGTAGAATGTAGATCAGGATGATGTCGAGGGTCGCGGCCTTGAACAGCAAGGGGCCGAAAGGCAGCACCGGGGCCATCTCAAGTTGCGAGCCATAGGCTGCGATCACGCCGCATGGCTTGATCACGGCAGCGTTCATGGCGACATTCACACCGAACTCGACCTCCGCGATGCGGTCCACCGGGGCGCCTGCATTGGCGGCGAGGATTTCGGACACCAAATCCGGCGCGCTGTAGTCCAGCACGTGATGGGCGCCTGCCGCGCGCACGCGGTCATTGTCGCGGGGGCTGCAGGTGGCGATGACGGTCGCACCGCCCCAGACCGCCAGCTGTACTGCCAGATAGCCTACCGTGCCGCCGGCGCCGCAGATCAGCAGAGTCTGGCCTGCAACATCGCCGCCGCCAAACACCGCTTCCGCTGCCGTGAGGCCGGGGATGCCGAGGGTAGCACCGGTTTGCAGGCTGATCCCGTCCGGCAGATCCACGGCCTGCTCCGACGGCAGGGTGATGTGGCTGGAGGCGGTGCCGAAGGCGCGCTGCCACTGGCCGTTCCAGATCCAGACGCGGGCACCGATGCGGGCGGGATCGACGCCTGCGCCCACCGCCTCGATCACACCGGCACCGTCACTGTGGGGGATGACCTGCGGAAAGGGCGGCGTGAGCACACCGGGCCTGCTGCCCGCCCGCGCCTTGATGTCAGAAGGGTTTACGCCGCTGAATGCCAGCCTCACCGTCACCTCACCCGCAGCAGGGGCAGGCGTGTCGAAGTCAGCAGGGTGCAGGACATCGGCGGCAGGGCCGAAGTGGTCGTAGAAGATGGATTTCATCGGGGGGGCCCTTCGGAACAACTGATTTCACGCCAGCATGATCCAAAGGACGGTCGCGTGCAATCAGTCAAAGATCTCGCGCGGCAGCACACCCCAGAGGCGGGCCTTGGGCGCCCAGCCCCGGAATCCGCCCGAGCGCAGCAGGCACCATTCCGCGCCACATTCGCTGACCCGCGCGATCACGCCCAGCTCAAGCGCGGCCACGACAGGCGCGTTCGGGTCGGCGCGGGCATGCAGGGTCAGCATGTCTTTTTCCACGATCACCGTGCGGCTGCCCGACAGCAGGGAGTAATGCACCCAGCCGCCCATCCCGTCGCGGTCCTCCACCCGGCGCCAGTGGCCATGCTCTCCGGTGATGCGCAGCGGCATGTCGCGGCGTTTGAACACCCAGTCGATCCGGTGGGTAAGCGAGGGGCCGCGCCGCACGTTGCCCTCTGCCGCCTTCATTGAGACATAGCGCGGCACGGGCAGGTTGGTGATCCGGCCCGCCTCCTCATCCCCGCTCGCCCACAGGGGGGCGGCAAGGCTTGTGCTCAGGATCAGGGCGAGTGCCACCAGAAGGCCAGCACCCGGAAGACCTATGCCCAAAAATCCTGCGCCTGATCTGCGCAGTGTCGATGTGTTCATGATGTGCTGCCTGCACTGTTTTGTTGGTGTCGTACCGCTCGGAGCTGCGCGTGGATCTTGTGCCTCGTCGCCGCTTGGTTCACCATGCCAGCAACACTGGACCCAGGCCAAGACCGGAGATTGAATAATGTCAAAACAACAGCTGAGTGTTGTAGTCACGCGACGGTTGCCGGAGGTGGTCGAGAAAAGGCTCTCGGAGCTGTTCGACGTCCGCCTGCGGGAGACGGATCTGCCGATGAGCCGCTCGGAGCTGGCCGAGGCGATGCGCAGCTGCGATGTGCTGGTGCCCACCCTGACCGACCAGATCGACAATGCGCTGCTGGCCCAGTCGGGCGGGCGGCTGCGGCTGATTGCGAACTACGGTGCAGGGGTTGATCACATCGACGTCTCAACCGCGCGGCAGCAGGGCGTGCTGGTGTCCAACACGCCCGGCGTGCTGACCGATGACACTGCCGATATGACCATGGCGCTGCTGCTGGCCGTGACCCGGCGCATGTCGGAGGGGATGGCGCAGATGCAAAAGGGGCAATGGGACGGCTGGGCACCCAATGCGCTGCTCGGCGGGCGTATTTCGGGGCGGCGTCTGGGGATCCTTGGCATGGGGCAGATCGGTCAGGCCGTGGCGCGGCGCGCGCAGGCCTTCGGCATGCAGATCCACTACCACAATCGCCGCCGCCTGCGCCCCGAGATTGAGGACGCGCTGGGGGCAACCTGGTGGGAGAGCCTTGACCAGATGGTGGCGCGGATGGACGTGATCTCGGTCAACTGCCCGCACACGCCCTCGACTTTCCATCTGATGAACGCGCGCAGGCTCAAGCTGATGAAGCCCGAGGCGGTGATCGTGAACACCTCGCGCGGCGAGGTGATCGACGAGAACGCGCTGACGCGGATGCTGCGCGCGGGCGAGATCAAGGGCGCGGGCCTCGATGTCTACGAGCACGGCACCGAGATCAACCCGCGCCTGCGCGAGCTCGATAATGTGGTCCTGCTGCCGCATATGGGATCTGCCACGCTGGAGGGACGGATCGAGATGGGCGAGAAGGTGATCATCAACATCAAGACGTTTCAGGACGGCCACCGTCCGCCGGATCAGGTGGTGCCGTCAATGCTGTGAAGCCCCTGCGTTTGTGCAGGGTGTGAGGTCGGACGGGTTTACAGGAAAAATAAACAAGCAGGGGAGAAGGCGATGCGCGGTATTCTGGCAAGCGTGATCTGGGCGGCTGTCGCTGGGCTGGCTGGCGCAGGAGTGGCTGTGGCGCAGCAGGCAGCGGATGCAGTCGCACCTGAGGGTGCTGCGCGCGGCGGGTTCGCGGCGATGTCCCCTGCGCTGGCTGATGCACTGGAGGCGAAATCGGCAGGGGTGCCGGTGGTCGCTGACAGCTGGATGGTTGCGGCGGCCAATCCTTATGCGGTGCAGGTGGGGGCCGATGTGCTGGCCGCAGGCGGGACTGCGGCGGATGCGCTGGTGGCGGTGCAGGTCATGCTGGGGCTGGTGGAGCCGCAAAGCTCGGGGCTTGGCGGTGGTGGCTTTCTGGTCTGGTATGATGCGGGCAGCGGGGAGCTTACCACCTTTGACGGGCGCGAGACGGCACCGCTGGCGGTGACGCCCCGGCTCTTTCAGGATGAGGCGGGCGCGCCTTTGGGATTTTTTGACGCGGTTGTGGGCGGGCTGTCTGTGGGCACACCCGGCACGCCTGCCCTGTTGGGCGAGGTCCATGCGCGCTATGGCAACCAGCCATGGGAAAGCCTGCTGGCCCCTGCAATGGCGCTGGCGGAGGGGGGTTTTGTGGTCAGCCCCCGGCTGGCGCAGCTGGTGGCGCAGGATGCCGAGCGGCTGGCCAGTTCTGAGACGACAGCGGCCTATTTCCTGCCGGGGAGCATGCCCGTCGCCGCGGGCGATGTGCTGGTGAACGCGGAATATGCGCAGACCTTGGCGCTGCTGGGCGCACAGGGGGCCGGGGCCTTTTACGCCGGCGATCTGGCGCGCGCTATTGTGGGGGCGGTACAGGCGGCGGACAGGCCCGGCCTGCTCAGGGAGGTGGATCTGGCGATCTACCGCGTCAAGGAACGTCCAGAGGTCTGTGCGGCCTACCGTGCGCATGAGGTGTGCAGCATGGGGCCGCCTTCCTCCGGGGCAATTGCGATAGGCCAGATGCTGGGCATGCTGGAGGGCTATGACCTGAGTGCGGGGCCGCAGGATCCGACCGTGCGCAGGCTGATGGGGGATGCCGCGCGGCTGGCTTTTGCAGACCGGGGGCGCTACGTGGCAGACAGTGATTTCGTCCCCGTGCCCGTGCAGGGGCTGCTGGATCCGGCCTATCTGGCGCAGCGCGGTGCCTTGCTGGCCGGTGATGATGCGCTGCCCGAGGTGACGCCGGGAAGCCCCGAGTTCGATCATGCGCTGATCTGGGCGGATGATGTGGCGCTGGAGCGTCCTTCGACCACCCATATCTCGATTGTGGACCGCTTTGGCAATGTGGCTTCCATGACCTCCAGCATCGAGAACGGCTTTGGCGCCCGGCTGATGGTGGGGGGATTTCTGCTCAACAACCAGCTCACCGATTTCTCATTTCGCAGTCATGAAAGCGGTGTGCCCATTGCCAACCGGGTGGAGCCGGGCAAGCGGCCCCGCTCGTCCATGTCGCCGACCATTGTGATGCGGGACGGCGCGCCTGTGATTGTGGCCGGATCGCCGGGGGGCAGCCGGATCATCGGCTATACCGCGCAGGCGATTGTGGCGATGATCGACTGGGGCTTGGATCCGCAGGCGGCGGCGGGCCTGCCCCATGCGGTCAACCGCTTTGGCGTGTATGATCTGGAGGAGGGGACAACCGCTGAGGCGCTGGCCGAGGGGCTGGAGGCGCTGGGCTATGAGACGAACATCAGCGCGCAGACCTCCGGGCTTCATCTGATTGCGATTGGTGACAGGCTGGCGGGCAGTAGGTTGGCCGGTGGTGCGGATCCGCGCCGCGAAGGCATCGTCTTGGGGGAATAGGATATGGTTCAGGCGACGGCATTGGCGCGCAATGAGCAGGGGATCGGGGCTGTGCTCGGGATCCTCAAGCAGCAGTTCGGGGAGCGGTTCCAGACCGGTGCCGCGATCCGCGAACAGCATGCGCATACGACGACCTGGATTATCAACCAGCCGCCCGATGCGGTGGTCTTTGCCCGCTCCACCCAGGATGTGGTGGAGGTGGTCAAGGTCTGTGCGGCGTATAAGGTGCCGGTCATCCCCTTTGGCACCGGCACCTCGCTGGAGGGGGGCGTGAACGCGCCTGCAGGGGGCATCAGCATCGACGTGAGCCAGATGAACGCGGTGGTGCAGGTGAACGTGGGCGATCTGGATTGCCGGGTGCAGCCCGGTGTGACGCGCATGGCGCTCAATACCCACCTGCGCGATCAGGGGCTGTTTTTCCCGATTGATCCGGGGGCAGATGCGAGCCTTGGCGGGATGGCGGCGACGCGTGCGTCCGGTACAAATGCGGTGCGTTATGGCACGATGAAAGACAATGTGCTGAGCCTCGAAGTGGTGCTGGCCAGTGGCGAGGTGATCCGTACCGCCAGCCGCGCGCGCAAATCCTCCGCCGGATATGATCTGACGCGGCTGATGGTGGGGTCTGAGGGCACGCTGGGCATCATCACCGAAGTGACCCTGCGCCTGCAGGGGATCCCCGAGGCGATCTCGGCGGCGCGGTGTTCCTTCCCGAGTGTGGAGGCGGCCTGCGAGACGGTGATGGCGGTGATCCAATACGGCCTGCCTGTCGCACGGATCGAGTTGCTGGACGCGATGGTGGTGCAGGCGGTGAATGGCTATTCCAAGCTGTCGCTGCCGCAGACGCCGCTGTTGCTGCTGGAGTTTCATGGCTCGGAGGCGGGCGTGGCAGAGCAGGCGGAGACCTTTGGCGCGCTGGCGGCGGACTTTGGCGGTACGGGCTACGTGGCGACCGCGAGTGCCGAGGAACGCACGAAGCTCTGGCAGGCGCGCCACGATGCCTATTGGGCGATGATGGCGCTGCGGCCCGGTGCAAAAGCGGTGGCCACAGATGTCTGTGTGCCGATCAGCAAGCTTGCAGAGGCGGTGATGGCGACCAATGCAAAGGCGGCGGAGCTGGGGCTGATCGCACCTGTGGTGGGCCATGCAGGGGACGGGAATTTTCACGCCTCCGTCTTGCTGGACATGGCGGACGCGGATGAGGTGGCGCGGACGGAGACGTTCGTCAGCTGGCTCAACGATCTGGCGATTGCGCTGGACGGCACCTGCACCGGCGAGCACGGGATCGGCCAGGGCAAGCGGCCCTATCTGATCAAGGAGCTGGGCGGCGCTGTGGAGGTGATGGCGGCGATCAAGCGGGCGCTGGATCCGGACGGTATTCTCAATCCGGGCAAGATACTGACGTAGTGTCCGGGTTCGCTCTTGCAGGGGCTCTGCCCCGGTTTTGCCCCCCAAAGGATAACCCCTCTCCCGGAGTATGCAGGGCGCGATACGTCAGCGAGGGCGCCGTCTTCGGAGGGAGGTCGGTTTTCTGCTCTGTCGCGTCGCGGGTTGGCGTTGGCTTTTGGGCCTGCGGGGTAGAACAGAGCAAAATCGGGCCAGAGGGAATCGCGGCATGAAAACGCAAGTCAAAGCATTGGTGGTGGGCGGCGGTGCTGTCGGAACCTCGATTGCCTATCATCTGGCGCGGGCGGGCTGGGACGATGTCATGCTGCTGGAGCGCGATGAGCTGACGTCGGGGTCTACCTGGCACGCGGCGGGGCTGCTGCCCTACTTCAACATGAGCTTTGCCACGACCCATATCCATGACTATTCCATCAAGTTTTACAAGACTTTGGAAGAAGAGACGGGGCTGAACGCGGGCTTTGCCGTGGTGGGTAACCTGCGCATGGCCCAGACGGACGCGCGGATGGACGAGTATATGCTCTATGCCTCCACCGCCGAGACCTGCGGCGTGCCGTATCAGTGGATGACGCCCGACGAGATCAAGGCGAAATGGCCGCTGATCCGGACGGAGGATCTGAAGGGCGCGCTCTACCACCAGACGGACGGCTATATTAACCCCGCCGATGTGACTATGGCGATGGCCAAAGGCGCGCGGCAGCGCGGTGTGGCGATCGAGCGGAAATGGCAGGCGGATGCGTTCCATTGGAACGGTGAGGCTTGGGAGGTGACCGTGACCAAGATGGTCGAGCGCGGCGGCAATCTGGTGGCCTCCGACGAGCAGGTGGTGATCACGGCCGAGCATGTGGTGACGGCGTCGGGCAACCACGCGCAGCGCACGGCAAAGATGCTGGGGATCAAGATGCCCGCCATTCCGGTGGAGCATCAGTTCATCGTGATGGAGCAGGATCCGGAGCTGGTGAAGTTCCGGGCTGAGGGTCACGTGGAGCATCCGGTGATCCGCGATGCCGATGCGCAGTCTTATGTGCGCGAGGAGCGGGGCGGCTGGATCTTGGGCGTCTACGAGCCCAATGCGCCCGCGCGGTTTGAATACGGCGTGCCCGACAGCTTCCGCGCCGATCTGTTCCAGCTCGATCTCGACCGGATCGAGGAGCAGTATATGGCGATGAACCACCGCATCCCGTCGGCAGAGAATTGCGGGCTGAAGGATGATTTCAACGGGCCGATTTGCTATACACCCGACGGCAATCCGCTGGTGGGGCCTGCACCTGGCTTGCGCAATATGTGGCTGGCGGAAGGGTTCTCCTTTGGCATCACGGCGGCTGGTGGCACGGGGTATTATCTGGCGCAGCTGATGGTGAAGGGCGAGGCCGAGATCGACATGGCCAGCCTCGACCCCAAACGCTACGGCGACTGGATGACGACCGAGTTCGCCGCGCGCAAGAACGAGGAGGCCTACGAGCACGTCTACATTCTCCACCATCCCGATGAGGAGCGGCCTGCCTGCAGGCCTCTGCGCACATCGCCGGCCTATGACCGGCAGGCAAAGCGCGGCGCGCAGTTCGGCTGGGTGAATGGTTGGGAGCGGCCCAATTACTATGCGCCGATGGGCTTCAGCGACCATGATGCGCGCTCCTTCCGCCGTGGCGGCTGGTGGCAGTATGCCGTCGAGGAAGCCAAGGCCATCCGCGAGGGTGTGGGGCTGATTGATGCCACGGCATTTACCAAGCATCTGGTCAAGGGGCCGGGGGCGACGGCATTCCTCGATTGGTTCACCTGCAACAAGCTGCCTTCGGTGGGCCGCATCAACCTGACCTACGCGCTGACAGGTGCCGGGACCACACGCACGGAATATACCATCGTGCGGCTGGCGGAGCATGAATATTACCTTGTGAGTGCGGGCGCATGGACCGCCTATGACAGCGATTATCTGCGCAAGGCGATTGAGGATAAAGCGCCCGAGTTCGGCTATATCGAGTGTCACGATGTGACCACGCAATGGGGCGTTTTTGCCATTGCCGGCCCCAAATCGCGCAATGTGCTGCGCGAGGTGGTCAAGGATGCGGAGCCGGATACGGTGCTGGGCAACAAGCGGTTTCCCTGGCTGAGCATGCGCAACATCGAGCTGGGGATGGTACCTGTGCGCGCCATCCGTGTCGCCTATACCGGAGAGCTGGGCTGGGAGCTGCACCACCCCATCGAGATGCAGAACCACCTGTTCGATCTGCTGATGGCAGCGGGGGAGCCGCACGGCATGAAGCTGGTGGGCGCGCGGGCGCAGAACTGGCTGCGGCAGGAGAAATCCTACCGCGCCTTCGGCACTGAGCTGGGCCGTGATGCGACGCCGCTGGAGGCCGATTTGCCGCGGTTTGTGGACCTTGGCAAAGAGTTCCACGGCAAGCAGGCGATGGCCGATCACGGGATCCGGGCGAAATGTGTGACGCTTCTGATTGACGGGCCACCGGACGCCGATCCCTGGGGGCGCGAGGTGCTCTATCACGGGGATACCCGTGTGGGCCGTCTGACCTCGGGCGGCTATTCCGTGGCCTTTGGAAAGTCCATCGGCATGGGCTATGTCAAGCCCGAGACCGCAGTCGTGGGCATGATGCTCAAGGTCAAGATGTTTGACCAGCTGTGGGACGCCGAGATTGTCGAGGACAGCCCCTATGATCCCAAAAACACCACGATCCGCGTGGACGGCTAAGGGAAGGATCGCCATCGCGGGGGGCTTCCTCGGGGTGGTGTTCGCGCTTGGGGTCCTGCTCTCGCCGCGCCACGACCCTACGGTGGCGGTAATCGGGGATCATGCCGACGCCGTGCGCAGCGCAATGGGTGTGGCGCAGGCGCAAGACGCGAAGGTGACCATCGTGCTGCTGAACCGCTGGGACAGCTTGCAGCATTTGCCGGACATTGCGGAGCTGTGCTGGGATGCCTGTCATGACCGGGCCGCCCCGCAGATCAGCCTGACGCAGATGCGCTTTGGCAAGACCCGCAAGGTGGTGGTTTTTCACCTGCCTGATTTTGACGGCAACATCGCGTGTGTCGCCACCCGTGCTACCCATGAGCTGAAGGCGCTGATCGTGGATGCGCCTGCCTGCCAGATCGAGGATGCGCGCCTGCCGGTGTGGATTCTGCCAATGGGGCTGGGCCGGATTTCCTGAGCCTCAGGGATGTACCCGCGAGGCCAGCCATGCGCCCCATTCCGCACGGCTACCGTTGAAGGCGTTGAGGTCCACCTTGCTTGCGATCCCCTCAATGAGCCCGGTCATGGAGTATTGCCAGAAGGTCCAGCGCTGGCCCGGATAGGCCTCGGCGGGGGTCACGGCTGTGGTGCGGAGCCAGTATTCATAGCCCCTGAAACTGGCCAGATCCGCGTCCTCATAGAACCCCGGCGTGGTGTAGATGATCGGGCGCTGGCCGTAATGCGCCTCCACGATGCGCAGCCAGGTGCGCATGCCGCGTTGAATGGTGGCGGCATCGGGGCGCAGATGCGCGCAGGTCGGCGAAAAGGCGTTCCATTCCATGTCCAGCACGGGGGGCATCATGCCGGGGGTGCGCGGCACATTTTCGATGAACCAGCGGGCCTGCACCTCGGGCGTGGTGCAGAAATAATAGAAATGATAGGCGCCGCGCGCGACACCGGCCTGCCCTGCGCCGCGCCAATGGGTATAAAAGGCAGGGTCCAGCAGATCGCCGCCCTCGGTCGCTTTGATGAAGGCGAAATTCACGCCATTGGCGCGGGCGCGCGGCCAGTCGATGCTGGTCTGAAAACGCGCGGCATCAATGCCGTGAACGGGATAGGCGGCGGGGGCGGGGGCATTGAAATCCACCGGATCCGCGTCGGAGAAATTGGCGGCGACAGGGGGTCCGATGGGGACGGTCGGCACAGCGCCACAGGCGGCAAGGGTCGCGAGCAACGCCAATATCAGAGCGCGGCGCAGGATCATCGGAGCACCTTGCGGGCGATAAAGACGAGGTTGTTGGCGGGCATCTCCCGCTGCGTGACCAGCAGGCCCGCCGATGTGAGCATCTCCGTGATCCAGAGGTCGTCCTTGTAGCCG
>Ga0136587_1000353_pt1 | contig 12747 bp, 6 predicted proteins | sample AntRauMFilla1563_FD_101386 | JGI IMG/M metagenome (GOLD analysis project Ga0136587, IMG submission 101386) | Saline lake microbial communities from Rauer Islands, Antarctica - Metagenome Filla 1 #563 | ecosystem: Environmental > Aquatic > Non-marine Saline and Alkaline > Saline | place... | reverse complement strand
ATGAAATAGAGCTAATTCTTTTAAGATTTTCCAGGCTTTGGATTTTGTTATCGAAAATATATAACTCATCAAATAGATTCAGCATCTTGCCGCCGTCAACAGTGAGGTGCTAGTGTATTGAAACCTGAATTAGTCATATTGGGAGTAATATTCTATGATGTAAAAGTCTGGCTCTTTTTATTTTTATTATATTATAAACTTTTCAAATATTCCATAGGACTTTTTCCTGATTCTTTTTAAAAGGACAAAAAAAAGTGATTCGAGAACTGAATCTGCATTCAATTTTCAGAGCATCTATTGTGAATTCATTTAGGGATCTAGCCCTATTTCAATCTTTTGCAAAATTGATTCAATGCAAATTAATTAAATCCTACTCGGAAAGGAAAATCAACTTAAAATAGAATGTATTAAATCTTTCTTTTAAATCATTTAGATTTATTTCCAAAAAAATTTCCTGCGTTAAGTTTACAGTAAGTAATTCTCCCATTTGAACAAAAACAAAAAATCTCAGATTTAAATAAATCCGATTTCCAGCCTTGTCCAAAATTAATTTTGCTGAAGGCTAAATTATTTACATCTATTTCCAAACAACTCGCAACGCTTCTAGATTTTAAAAATCATATGAAAAAAGAGACTAAAAGTCTCCTTCTTCAAGTTGTAAAGGTCAGATAACACTAACTATGATTTCATAATAATAATAAAATCTCAGCATTTAAATTACATCATTTAGACTAATTGTGTAAAATTGTAAATGAAAGATCTAATTTACTCGATATTTGGTAGATGTGGATAATAAGAATCTAAAAACAGTCATTCTCCAAAGTTTCGTCTGTTGAATACTGTGATCAACTTATTTGAGAAGTTCAATTGAACGTCTTTCATACAAGTTTCGATAATATCTAAATGTAGGAGTAAAATTTATGCCAGACTGAAACAGCCTTAAACTGGGCGCAAGCCACTATCAATTTTAAGTGAGCGTTCGATTTTGAACAAAAATGAGCGCATGCGGAGAAATTCTCGAATACTATAAAATTTTATCTGGCTCTATTGAAAAAAACGACTTCCAAAAACAGGCAATTTTTTTTCAAATTGAACCAGACATCCATCTTTTAGAAATCAAATTGAAAAAAATTAATGATCCATACTACCCTGAGCCTTGTGAACAGAAGCAGTTAAAAACGAGTAACATTAAATCTATTTTTTAAAAGACTTCTCCATGAATATTGAATTATTGACCAAGGATGATTTAAGATTACTCAAAGAAGAAATCTTGAAAGAAATCGAGAAATTAGTTCCTGTCCGGAATGAACCGATCACAAAATGGCTAAAAAGCCAAGAAGTACGAAAAATTCTAAAATGCTCCCCTGGTTCACTCCAAAATCTGAGAATTAATGGTCAGTTAAAACCCAAAAAAATCGGAGGAGTTTACTATTACCAAAAAAGCGAGGTGGAGGCTCTTTTTGAATAAATGAAATCTCCAGAAAAACTAGTTCTAGGACATTTGCTGAAGATTCAATCCGACAAGATGGCAACTCCAACTTTGGTCTCAATCTTCGTAGCAATCTTGATGTGCTGGAGAGAACAGGAATTCAAAAAAGAATTTTTCATCAGTCGTTCTTTAATCATGAGTCTCTCGAAAATCAAGGCATTTGGTACTTACCATAAATCAATAAAGCAGCTTATAAGCTCAGGCTATATTGACTATTCTCCAAGCTATCATCCAATGGAAGGGTCTAGAATTAGCCTATGCAGGAAGAAATCAATTGATTAATATTTTGTGGATGAGGATAGTATTTGATCCCAAAATTTTTCAAAGGTCCAATTATTTCTTAAATTGAAGTATGTTTTTGGAGAAGCCAGAGACTTATTTCTAATTCGTGCGTCCAACAAATATCAACCTTGTAAATAGTTGATTTATAATAGATTAGAGAAAAGGTTCGAATCCCCCACTCTCTGCAAAACAGGCCTTCAAAGGCTTTAAAGGGCGTTTTTTTATGAAAAACGTCCTTTTTTTTGTGGATTTTATAGCCTGATTTTAGTCAATTCTTTCCTAAGACTCCACTCCGGGTTCCAACTTAGCCATAATAAGTTTTTCCGGGGTAATGGGCAAATCACGCATTCGCTTGCCTGTTGCATTAAAAATGGCATTTGCAATCGATGCGGCCACACTGGTGATTCCTAGTTCACCGATTCCTTTCACTCCCATTTTATTCGCGATTTTATCTTCCTCAGGCAGGAAAATCACCTCTACATTAGCCATGTCCAGATTAACCGGAGCGTGATAGTCCGCAAAAGATCGCGTAATAAAATTTCCAAAATTTGGCTCAATTTTGGTCTGCTCGGTTAAAGCCATCCCCACTCCCATGGTCAAGCCCCCGATGATTTGTCCATAGGCAGTTTTGGGATTCAGAATTGTACCGGCTGAACCTACATTTACCATTCGCTTGATGCGACTCATCCCGGTATCCTTATCCACCCAAACTTCCGAAAAGTTGGCTCCGAAAGAGAATACTGAATACTTTTCAAATTCTTCCGATGGCTCTGCGGTACCTTCAGCCTCAAATTTTGTAAGATCATTTTGCCTTAAAAGGTCCGTCAAAGCAATTTCTTCCCCTTCAGGGATATTTTTCTTTCGTTTTAATTCAGCAATTGCATTTTCACAAGCTGCCCTTGCTCCGTTGCAATAGGATGCCGCACCCCATGAGCCACCTGACCCTGGCGTCACAGGATAATTCGAGTCTCCCAATTCTACCGTCACATCTTCTGTGGAAATGCCCAAGTATTCAGAGGCAGTTTGGGCGATAATAGTATAACTTCCGGTGCCAATATCTGTAGCATCCATCTGGATTGTTGCGATAGCTTTCCCTTCTTCAAGGGAAATTATGACCTTGGACGATGTTTTCTTGTAGGGAGATTCTCTGGATGCAGCACTTACTCCATATCCGATCAGCCAGTTACCTTTGGTATTGGTTCTAGGTTTCATATTCCGCTCTTTCCAGCCAAATTTCTCAGCACCTATGCGGAGGCATTCTATCAGGAGTCGGGAGGAAAAAGGTCTATCCTCGCTCAAATCTATCTGTGTATCATTCTTGATTCTGAAATCTATCGGGTCCATTTTAAGCTTCCATGCCATTTCGTCCATCGCTGATTCCAAAGCAAAACTTCCCGTAGCTTCTCCAGGTGCACGCATAGAACATGGAGTCTGAAAATTCAATGGAATCAGCCTATGCTTGATTAAGTTATTCGGGACTTTGTACAGCATCTTTGACACATTTCCACAGGGTTCCTGATATTCCTGAAAGGTTGAAGTATGGGAAAGCGTTTCGTGAGAAAGTGCGGTGAGTGTGCCATCTTTCTTTGCGCCTATTCGCAAATTTTGCTCATTATGCTGTCGCATACCAGTATTGGTAAACATTTGATTTCGTGTCACCGTCAGTTGAACTGGTTTGCCTAACTTTTTGGAAGCCATCAGTGCGAGAATTACGTGGCGATCAGTATTTAGCTTAGAGCCAAATCCTCCACCTACAAAGGCAGCTACTACTCTCACATCTTTTTTCGGAATCTGAAAAGTGTCTGAAATCACAATGGTAGAATTATCCACCATTTGCTGACTGGTGTAGGCTAATACTTTACCGTTATTCCAGGCAGCGATCACGGCGTGCAACTCCATAGGATGATGATGCTCAATGGGTGTAGTGTAAGTCGCCTCCAACTTCACATCGGCAGCAGCCATCCCGGCATCCATGTCTCCCCGTGAGAAATCAGAACTTTCGGTAGGTTTATAGGCTTTAGCTCTAGATTTATCAAGGTGAATATCCGGGGTTTCTTCCTTGTATTTCACTTTTATCAATCTTGCTGCATACGTGGCTTGCTCAAAAGTTTCGGCTACTACAAGCCCCACATATTCGCCGTAATACTGGACTTTGCTACTTTGTAAAACCGGCGCAATGGTCGTGGTGCCCAATTCAGGCATCTTTTCTTCGAAAGCCTTAAGCTTTTCAGCATTCTTGTGGGTCAGTACGGCGAGGACTCCAGCTGCTTTCTCTGCTTCAGAGGTATCTATTGAAACAATCTCACCTTTTGCAATGGTACTATTTACAGCTTGTGCATAAACTTTATTTTCCACCGAAAATTCTGTAGCATATTTTGCCATGCCTGTAACCTTCAATCTCCCTTCAATTCTGTCAATAGGCTTGCCTATTCCTGATGCTTTTATAGTTTTCATAGTGGTTGTATTGAGATTGATTAAGATTTTCTCGCGTAAGCCTGGGAAAGCGCTCTAACTATAGCTTTTTTACCCATTTCAACTTTATAGGTATTCCCCTCAAATGGTTTCGCTTTTTTCATGGCCAGTTCAGCCGCCGCCTCAAAAATTGATTCGTTTGGCTTTTTCCCAACAAGAAATTTTTCAACTTCTTTAAATTTCCAAGGCTTATGGGCAACTCCACCCATAGCCAATCCGGCCTTAGTAATCTCACCGCCCTTTAGTTGCAAACCTGCTGCTACCGAAATCAATGCAAAGGCATAACTGGATCGTTCACGGATCTTCAGGTAGTAATAGTGCTCTGAAAATTCCGGCTTTTCGAGATGGATCGCAGTGATTAGTTCTCCCGGCATCAGGTTAGTATCTTTCTCCGGCTGACTTTCCGGTAATCGGTGAAAATCGTCAAACGCAATCATTCTCGCTGATCCATCTGGTTTCTGGACTTCAACCGTAGCTCCCAACGCTGCTAAGGCTACACACATGTCGGAAGGATGTACTGAAATACAACTGTCACTATACCCAAAAATGGCATGTAGGGAATTCATCCCTTTTATGGCACCACACCCTGAACCCGGTTTGCGTTTATTGCAAGGCATTGATGTTTCGAAAAAATAAGGACAACGAGTTCGCTGCAATAGATTCCCGCCGTTGGTTGCCATATTCCTGATCTGTGCGGTGGCTGCGGAAAGCATTGACATGGAAAGCAAGGGATAATTCTTACGTACTTCAGGATGATTGGCTGTCTCAGAATTACTGAGCATTCCGCCGATGGTTAAGCCACCTTTGTCGTTTTGGAATATTTTCTCGTAATCCAGACTTGCCACTTCGATCAGCTGATCAGGACGCTCGACATCTTCTTTCATCAAATCCAGCAGATTTGTTCCTCCTCCCAAATAGTGAGAAGTGGGACTGTAACTCTGAAGCGCTTGTTCTTTATTTTTTGCACCGGTGTAAATAAATGGTCTCATGGTAGGTGTTTGTTATCGTCTTAAAAATTGTGATTGATTTGATGCCCTAAGAGCTCTTCGCATTTTTCATTTGTTCAGCTGTAGCAAATTCCCAAGTCGGCATTTCATCGTCACTCGAATGAACTTCCTTAAAAGCCTGTACGATGTTATTGTAAGCTCCACACCGGCAGATATTACCGGACAACCGTTCTCTGATTTCTTCCTCTGAAAGGGTTAAATCTTTGGTAATCTCTCGCAAATCATCTGTTACATAACTTGCTTCGCCACGCTTTGCTTCCTCCAGAAGAGCTACCGAAGAGCAAATTTGTCCTGGAGTACAATAGCCACATTGAAAGCCATCATGTTCCAAAAATGCCTTCTGCATCGCGTGAAGCTCCCCATTTTCTGCCAACCCCTCTATGGTAGTAATTTCTTTGTCCTCGCAACTGGCCGCCAGTGTAAGGCAAGAAAGTATACGCTTGCCATCCACGAGGACTGTACAGGCACCGCATTGCCCGTGATCACACCCCTTTTTGGTACCGGTAAGTGCCAGTCTTTCCCGTAAAGCATCCAATAAAGTTGTTCGTGAATCCAGATGCAGTCGCTTTACCGAATCGTTTATCCGAAGATTCACTTTTACTTCATTAACCAACTTGATTGGGCTATCCGGTAAGTCCTCTGCAGCGCTGGCAGTAACTTCTGAAGGTATATAAGTAGCAGCCCAGACGCTCAAACTGGTAGCAGAAATCCCTTTAAAGAATTTCCTTCGGGATGATTCGTTTAGGTCAAGCTGGTCAAAAATTTTCCTTTCATCTTCGCTCAGCTTACCCAGTTCTCTTTTGTAATTCCAATCTTCCATTTCGGTCATAAGCTCTATTTTTTTTGTTATCCTGCTTTAAATTATTTCTATCTACGCTTTTCTGCCATTAAGCAAATTCCCTTTGATCAATGGGTTGGAAGACCTATGACCGAAGACTGGAGTAAACCAGAATACAATTTGTCTTTGGATTTCCGATCCAATAGATTTTCTACTGGCAAGATTCCGTAAAATCATATCAAACCATTGTGTATCCAGGTATGCACCAGTCACCAAATTAAATTCCCCGCATCTCGACGCCACTTCAGTCACCCGTCTTCGGTCTTGAAAAGCAAAGAAATACAGGTTACTGGCCTCCTTGCTGATATCATATTTAACTATATATCTAAGCAAGGCATTGCTTCACCTGTTGTACAATGTTTGCAGCGTTTATGCCCGCATCATCTAGCAGTTGATCCATTTCGCCTGATCTGGAGATTTTATGTACTGCCATTTTGATGAACGTGTGATCCACTTTACCCAACGCTGCATGGGCAAAGTCCCCCATTCCTCCGTGGGAATAATGGTCTTCCACTGTAATCAAAATTGGGAGTTCTGTTTCTTGAAGGTTGGTTTTAAGTGTTTCTGCATCTATGGGATTGATCGAGTAGCAATCAACTATCCGGATTGGAATCCCCATTTCATGCAGGATTTCCCATGCTTTTAATGCCTCAAACACGGTGATCCCCGTGGCTGCCACAGTAAGCTTATCTTTTGAGGACTGTTTAAGAACCTTCGATCCGCCTATCTCAAAAAGATCATTCTCAGCGTAAATAACCGGAGTTTTAGGCCGGAGTGTCCTTAGGTAAGTCATCCCCATATGAGCCAACATAATTGGGATTAATCGGGCAGTGGATACTGCATCACAGGGCTGCAAGATCACCACATCGGGTTGAGAGCCAAATAAGGCTATATCTTCCAAGCCCATCTGGGACGGTCCATCCTCACCTATCGAAACTCCTACATGTGATCCGACAAATTTTATGTTGGCCTCCGAAACCCGCGCCATCCTGATTTGATCTGCAGCTCTGGATAAGAAAGCTGCAAAAGTTGCGACCACAGGTATTTTTCCCAATCTGGCCAAGCCAACTGCCACCGTGACCATATTCTGTTCCGCTACAAAACACTCGACAAATCTCTCTGGATGTGCATCCATGAACTCGGTAGTAAAAGTTGAGTTCTTAACATCAGCATCAAGACCGTATATCTTTTTGTTTGACTTACCCTGATCGGAGAACACTTCACCAAAAACCTCTCGTGTCGCATATTTCTTCTTCGAATCAAAGCTGAGTTTTGAAGGAGATAGGACTTGCGGATTATCAGTAGTACTTGTTTTGTCGGGAGAAATGAGTTCAAACCTTAGCTTGTCGTCCAACTCACCCAATTCATCAAGCGCTTCTTTTAGCTGATCCGCATTTAGTATTTTGCCATGCCATCCAGCCTTGTCCTCTAAAAAAGAAATTCCCTTACCTTTTAGGGTATTGGCAATAATTGCCACAGGCTTATCTTCACTTTTAATCGCCTTTTCGAATGCAGCATCAATTGCTTTCAAATCATGTCCATCTATGCTGATGACTTCAAACCCAAAGGCTTTAAATCTATTTTCATATTCCAGCATGTCGTGACCAAACATAGTTTCGCCGCTCTGTGCCAGACGATTAATATCCAAAATGGCAATTAGATTACCCAATTTGTGGTAGCTGGCAAAATTGGCTGCCTCCCACACTTGCCCCTCTGCCAGTTCTCCATCGCCCAGTAAGACAAAGATTTTATTTCCCAAATTTTCTCTTTTGCTTACCAAAGCTAATCCTGCACCGACCGAAAGACCCTGACCCAAAGATCCAGTGGCCGCCTCCGAATGTTCAAATTTTGGTACGGGGTGTCCTTCAAAACGACTCCCAAATTTTCGCAGTGTTTTTAATTCTTCCAGAGGAAATGCTCCTGAGAGTCCAAAAAGAGCATATAATAATGGTGAAGCATGTCCCTTGGATAAGACAAACCTGTCATTGTAAAGATTTAACGGAGCTGCCAGATCATATCGAAAATAGCTATCAAACAAAACTGCTGTCAAATCTGCAGCAGAAAGGCAGGAAGTTGGGTGGCCAGAACCTGCCTCTGAGGTGGAGATCATACTCCATTTGCGTAGCAAGTCTGCTTTATGCTGGATGAGTTTAAAGTTTGTCATACGCGCAAAAATTCCAACAAACATGCCAGCGCCGGTCGAATTCATCCTACTTCCACTCCTGTTCCAAATTCTATTTCTCGATGGAACTCATACAGTGAAGCATCTTTTTAAACTGGATGCTTTCGATGTCAAGTTGAATCGGATATGATGCTTTGAAGGATTAAAAGATTAAAACCTGTAAAAAATTCCAGGACGGGATTCAGTAAAAAATCGTAAAAAAATAGCAACAACCTAGCGTCTTTTGGCTCTCTGTGATCAAAAAGATAATTTGTGTTTACGTATATCCGCAATTGCTCCAGTAGCCTTATTTTCTTTGCTTATTGGGAAAGAAGACCCGCCACGACGAGGCAAGCCGAAACGCCCAAATGTCAATTTGGCACCAATTATATTCTTGTCTTTTTTGCCTACTGGCAAAGTAGCTGATAATCATATTTGGTATTAGAGGTATCACGAAGGTATATTTTCCTCCTATAATAGTACAAAGCAATTCATGATGACTGTTGACTTGCTTTTCATACTATTATCATAGCGTTATTTTGTTGACTGAATTGACTTTCGGGAAATTAGTCATTAACAGCGAACTGCAGAGTTTCCTAATTTTCTCAAACTTGATTTAAGAGATTCTTCCAACCTCCATTTAGCAGGATTGATTTTTATTGAGCATTTCTTTATCAACCACTTTTTTCAATTTATAACCAAATAGATACCACGCTGCCGCAATAAATATCATCCATCCGCCTGTGATAGTAGCTAAGGCAAGGACAGAAGCATGATAGGTGCTGATAAGCATGTTGTACATGAATATAATCAGTATTAAAAAAATAAGCCAGTTGATGTATTTCCAAATTCCCATCCGCTGTTTTTGTTGTTTTGCCAGAGTTTTAACTTTTCGCTTTAGACTGATCCAGATTCCCGAGAGTACGAGTGATGAAATCCCCAAACCGAATATAAACCATATAAATTTCGTAAGGAGTCCTCCCCAAGTTCCGAAATGGATCGGATCGGCTATGTCGTTGAGATAGGTAATTGTATTGAGATCTTTAGCCCGCTGTACTCCCAAAACCTTATAAGTCAAGGGATCAAGATAAACCCGATTTGCTCGGTTCCTCACCAACGGAACATCACTAGTCCCGGTTAGGTAGATAACTTCGTCTGGTCCGGCCGGTGGCACGATATCCTTCACCTGTAAGCCCGGGATTTCGGTCTTTGCTACAGTTTCTGCCAAGGAATAATCTACTGAAAATGAAAAATCTATTTCAGAGCTAATTGGTTGACCTGAATATTCGAATTTTGGCTGCCGCGGATTGGCAATATCTGAGACATTCGCGATGTTGGTGCGCTCAATAAAATACCAAATTCCGGTTACCGAAAATAGCAAGGTGAAGGGAACAGACCATACCCCAACTAGTCGATGTAAGCTCCTGAAGAATACCAACGACCCATTTTTGGTTTTGAGTTCAAAAAGTTTCCGATACCATTTCTTGTAGAAAAGCAAGGCAGTCAAACAAGAAATCAGCAAAAGAAAGGCAAAAACCAAAACTGTAAAATGCCCATACTGAAAAGGGATAAATAGGTAATAGTGAAGGTCCCTGAAAAATCGCTGAAAAGTGATCGTGGCATGACCCTGAACCGCTCCAGTGTAAGGATTTACAAAAGCATAGACTTGTCGTTCGCCTTTTTTGACGAATACAATATCGCACAGATAGTTCTCTTGAGCACCTTGCCAAAACTCCAATTTGGAGTCGGGATATACGCTCTGAAGATTTTTCACCATCAGGTTTTTTGAGACTTTTTCCCCGGTTTCACTCACACGAATATCCGGGATAAATAGCCAATCCATCTCATGACTCAGTGTAGCCAAGGTCCCGGAAAAGCATACTATAAAAAATAGTATGCTCAACTTGATCCCAATCCAGCTATGAATATCAAATAGAATTTTCTTCTTCATTTGTCTTACCAATTCAATTGAGGAACCTCAGGTTTTTGAATTTTTTCTGAAAGTCTGCTAACCCTAAGGGTTACTTTCGTTTCCGTAAAAACGCTTTTTAAATCATGTGGAAAAGACTGATTGACAAACCGACGCCTGGACTTATAGTCGCACATCCTTTGACGGTCATTTATCCATTCCCTCACGAGTGTTTTATAAAATATAAGTGATCGTTGCAAGGAAATTTCGCGGAGCTCCCGGAAAAGCGCGCAAGTAATCATATCCACCTACCCAGTGGGTCTTATTCGCCAAGTTGTTAATATTGAGTTGTACTCTTACTTTATTGAGGTTGTAATACAGGCCGGCATTCCACAGTTGATAGGATGGGAAGACTTTTGGATCTTGTCCTGCGGGCACGATGGAGCCCAGTCGATCACTCACAAAATTGGATCCCAGCGCAAACCCCAATCCGGAAAATTTGCCGTTGTCGATCGTGTATTTTGTCCAAAGATTTCCTTGATGTTTTGGAGCATTTGGTTTCTGACGACCAACTTCTTCTTGGTTTGGACTCTGGGTAATTATAGCATCATTGAAGGCATAATTTGCGATCAAGCTCCAATTGGTAGCCAATTGTCCAATAATATCGAATTCGAAGCCTCTGGCTATCTCCTCGCCTATTTGAACCAATTTTTCCGGATTACCAGCGTCCCCGGCATTGTACAATTCACCGTTAACTGTCAAATTATATACTGCCGCCGATACTACAAGTCTTTGATCGAGCCAATCTGTCTTCACTCCAATCTCGAATAGCTCGCTTTCAAGGGGATCAAATGGACCGCCGGCCAATGGATTATTGATTGCTGATGCTGATTGGGGTTGATAGCCTGTCACATACGTTGCATAAGCATTAATATTCCTGTTAACACTGTAGACAAGTCCCAGTCGAGGTAAAAATGCATTTTGAGTTACTTCCTCTTCTTCCGGGGTATTATAATTGACAATGTCTGTAAAATAATCCTGTCTCAAACCGATTAAGGCCTGCAGCTTTCCAATTTGGATTTGATTCTGCAGGTACACACCTTGGGTCCTTAGAAAGGACGGAACGTAGTTTATTGCGGTATAAAAGTATTTGGACATATCTCGGAAGATGTACGGATTCGTCGCACTCAAATCAAAATGCGGGACATTGGGAATCGGGTTGCCCTTTGAATCCAATAGATAATTTTCCGGTTTTTGGGGGTTGAAACTGTTGATTGCTCCGGTATTGGCTGCGTTTCTGTAGCCTCGGGCTTGCAACTGCGAACCACCTGGAAGTTGTTTTTGCTGTGCATAATCATATCCCAATAAAAGTTTGTGCTTTACTTTTCCAGTACTCACGTCATAATTGAAATAGGCACTCACATTATCAGCGTTCCAAGTTCGCTTTCGATTAAATACCTGCATCTCCACTTGGGTAGGTATTGTGGCACCCATCCCATCCTTTGCATAAGTATTGGCGGATCTGTGTTCAAGCAAATCTTCCGAATAATTGGACCGCATAAAAGAAGTGTTGAATGTCAGATTCGAAGCCAGTTTTTGAGCAAAATTTAAGGTGAAATTGTAAGTATCCTCTTTGAGGTAGTCGTTTACGCTATTGAGCGAAGTCGAGATCGGAGTTGAAAATAAATCTCCGTCTCCAAGCACAGATTGACCACGATCCAGCCTTGTATCAGATTTTTGGATGACCAAGTCGGCGTTAATTCTTGTATTCTCATTAGGAATAAAAGAAATGCTTGGTGCTATGATGATGTTTTTATCAAACTGCAAGTCACGAAAAGAACCGGAGTTTTCGTAACCAAGATTCAACCTGTATAGGACAGACTTGTCTTCAGTCAATGGCCCGGTAAAATCAGCCAAAGTCCTAAAAGTCTCAAAACTCCCAAAGGAGGTGCTTATGGACTGATATTGCTCATCCAGGGGTTTTTTTGATACGCGATTGATAGTTCCTCCTGCTGAGGCGTTTCCAAACATTGCTGATGCCGGGCCTTTGATCACTTCCACTCGCTCGATGTGGGGGATGAGCTGCTGCTTCCAAAAGCTGGTAAAGGCCCGCTGTCCATTGATTAGTATGGAGGAATTTTGCTGACCTTGCACACGATGGCCCCGAATGGTGATGTCATTGTAAAACGAATATTGATTCACTCCACTCATATTTTTGACTACATCATTGACCCGATAGGCGCCTTGATCGAGCATCAATTCCTTGGTGACGTAACTGATAGATTGAGGAACATCTTTAATGGCTGTTGCAGTTTTGGTACCGATAAAAGAGACAGCATTCTTGTAATCCGTTTCTTTCCTACCTACTATTTCGATGGTTTGAAGTTGATCTACAGTCTCCTGCAAGATTATCTCCTTAATCAAAGTTTCATTGAAGGTAATAGTTATTTCTATTGACTGTTTGGAATATCCAATTCCCGAGATCATCATGATATAAGTTCCCACAGGCACATTTCCCAGCACATATTCACCTTCCATACCTGTGGGTGTCCCAATGGAAGTTCCTTTCAGCAAAATACTGATTCCTGT
>Ga0136587_1000348_pt1 | contig 12833 bp, 7 predicted proteins | sample AntRauMFilla1563_FD_101386 | JGI IMG/M metagenome (GOLD analysis project Ga0136587, IMG submission 101386) | Saline lake microbial communities from Rauer Islands, Antarctica - Metagenome Filla 1 #563 | ecosystem: Environmental > Aquatic > Non-marine Saline and Alkaline > Saline | place... | reverse complement strand
GAATTTTGTTCTGTCTTCAGTTGGTCTTTCACAATGCCCTCCTGTATATAAAGCACAGTCATATAGAACACAGCGAGGTACAACGTCACAATCAAACGGTAAATCGAATGCAGCATGGCACCCAAGTCCCCGCGCACCAACAGCTAGTCCTCGGCAACACTGATGCAGAAATCGACAACATAACAAAGAGCTGGTCTTCGACAAAAGTGGCTGATACCATACACGCGCAACATATTTGGAATTCTAAACAGAGGGAGTACTGTTGTGCTGATATTCGTCGCCATGTAGATGGGAATGCGCAACAAGTGCAACTCGCCGCACTCACAACGGAACTGTGTATGAAGTGGCAGCACGGCATGAGTCTTGTTGACGAGAACGAGGATTTGCTCGTTGAGTGGAACTCACTATATGGTGGCATGTCTTACGACTCCGATGATAATTCTGTGCTACTCAGTATGGCGCGTCCTGAAGAACTAATCTGGTCGCCGAAATTCTTTTATGAGTTGCACCAGGCACTGATCATACTTGCAAAGTGTAAAAAAGAAAAACTTCGACTTCGGACATACGGAACCGAACGTCGTTGCATTTTGGCATTCAAGCCCCTGATAGACGAATGGCGCGTGCGCCACCCGAGACTACCCTCTGCGCACCCGATGCCGATTCCGGTGCTCAACCACCTGGACATGATGGAATTACGCCAATGCATTGTGGATTTGTGCGGTTTTCTGGAATCTCTCACAATCACACAAGTATTGCGAATCGCATATCTATGTAGTCAAATTGCTATGGATATCATGGAGTTTCAACCCGTCGATGTAGATGAAACTCTCAGACACCAATATTTACTGCCACGACAACACCTACAGAACAGGCTCTTATTGGACGTTCGCACCATCGTTACGTTTCCACACACCACCAATATACAGCATTTATGTCACACATGGGCAGAACGTGGTAGCCAGGGCAAATGCAGTAACATACAGTGTATCTGTTGCTCGTGTGATTCTGATAGATTCCGGATCTCAGACTCTCTCACAATACTGGCACTACGCCACGAAATTGGGAAAGACCACAGAACTAACGATTTACTCAAAAAAGACCAGCATGGTGTCTTCTACATGAATTTTTACATGCACGCGCATGTGGACATGCACGTTCAGTGCACTATTCTGGAAACAGAGATCGACCAACAAACACAAGAAAATACAAGCATTATGGAACTGTCGATGAGACAACCTGGTAACAACGCACACGAGGATTTCGACTGCGTATTGTGGGCCTGTGACTCACAGTATAATGGTCATATTCCGGCTGCTGATACCACATAATATTCCCCATCCTACTCGCATTGAGCAACTGTACAAACTTGTGCATGAAAAACCAAGACATACACATCGTGGTAGATGGTTCAAATAACACGACAAACGCTGTATACATTTTGTCAGTGTGCGACTGTCGGTGGATCTTGAGTGTGTGTCACACTCACTAGTGAAAGGCAGCCCGAACGTCAATCATGGCCCATGTTGTGCTCCCTTTCATAGCCATTCCCATTCGGTGACGGGCGTGCACGTCAGCATTTTGTGCATCCTACATGCTCTTTCGCGGGCTACCTTCAGCGGGTCGACGATGCGCCCTCCAACATAGTGCGTCAAATTTTTATCGCGCACGTCGTCGGGCACGGGCATACGCCATTCGTTGGAGTGTAAATTACATGACATGAAAGCATCCATACAGTCTCTGTACTCTTCCTCACTGGCTTTAGTCTGTATATGATACAAAGCCATTGCGTCCATGCGCTCCTGTAATTCAACGGATTCCCATGCTTTTAGGTCAAGGCTTTGCATAAACAACCGGTTTTGCACTTCCTCGGGTACCGACATGATGCGGTTTTTCGGAAGTAGCGAACAAGACATAAATGCATGGTAGCGTGCCATCGACATGTCGTGGAGTTCCACGAAAAGATCACGTAGAATGTACGCCTTGTGGTCTTCGGGCATGTTTTTGTCATATGGAAAGTCCCGACTGAGACCGTTGGAATCCCCGAGATAATTCATGACGGAAAGACCGTGTGTGTCTTTGCAATAGATGGGATCTAGACGGCGTCCAGTTTTTGGATCGAGATAGAAGGGAATTTTTTCGTGAAGTAAAAACAGACAATAAAAAAACTTCTCGACTGACTGGCTGTGCGGTATCACCGTGTTCGTTGGATCCCTATGATAATACCCCGAAACCAGCAATTGGACAAGAGAAGACAGATACGGTAGTCCAGTTTTAGAATGCCATTGTGCCCGACCTGCACGATATGTGTGAATCACATGCACAACCTCTGATAGATTGAGATACACTGCGATTTGCAGTGCGCTGTAGTTCTTTATCGTTCCTCCTACATCGACGCTGGCGCCGCGCATCAACATGTGCTCCAGCCTCCTCATTTGCGTTCTGTACAAGTTCGGATATTGTGCGCGCAACTTTGTGGCACACCGACCTTTCTTGTTATAGATGTCGATGATCAAGAGATGCAACAAGGGTCTGCGCAAAAAGTCCAACTGCTTGTTGATGTGAAAACGAGGTACTTTTACGAGCGCAGCGTCGAAATCGTTGTTATCAGCATCATTCGAAAGCACAACTTGTATTAAACGGCACAAGTTTATATTTCCATCACGTATCAAAAGTCGCTGTTGTTGCTCGATTGTGCGAGCAATTAACAGCGGGGAGTTTTTGACGTTGTATATGTCAGCATCGCCGATGTAGCTCTGCTTGCATTCAGTAAACTGGTTGTAGTGCATGTAATTGCTTTTGCGGAAAACTTCTGACTGAGCAGTACTTGGGTTATTGCGGCACACGTCTTCGTCGCTGAAAATATTCTGTCCAAGTCTACTCGGCGGCAATGGTGGGAATAAATTCTCCAATCCTTGTGCTACGAGACCACACGATTCGGGCGTCCATGGTCCTAAAAGCCCGAAACTCGTATTTCGATTTGTGTCTGGTGACATACCATAGCCTTCATCTAATCCTTCATCATAATCGGGATAGTCTTCACGATCGATCAAATCTGCATGAATTGGGTGATCCATATCGCGGTGTATTGGTGCTGTAGATGGTATTCAAGTTTTCTTATATACTGCAGAACGTTTGTGGAAATTTATAAATAAGCCAATTGATGTTTCTCTACATCGTAACCAGTCAACATTTCAACCCCCACACCAAGAGTTTGTTTGTGTTGCATAACTATTTTAGGATCGTCGCCTACACGGGTTTATCCATAAAAGAAGAAGTGGGCAGCATGTTGCGGTAACAACAAGCATGAACGGCATTTGGATCTTGTTCATGTTTATGCTGTCCCCTACATTGTGTGGATCATTTCCGTCGGAAAAACACCATACTATCATTCTGGAGTTGTCAAGTGGTGGTCGCACCTTTCATAAGAAGATACATTCTTCGGGAGGTCGAATTCTGCCGTTGTTCTTGACCTATCGAGCGCAAAGTATCGGTGATGAACATGTCAAACCTGCCACTCTGCGTCCGCCTGTACGATATGGACCTCAAAAATACTCTGATGTCGATTTTAATTCACTGCAGCGGCGCGTCCGCGTTTTAGAGTGTTTGGTGGGCGAGTTGTGCGGTGCGCTTTTGCACAGTGACGACATGTCTATGCTCGAACGGAACACCGCTGAAATTGGTAAAGTTTATCGAGATGCCACCTTTGTAGAGGCGCGTGAACCCGCTTTTGCTCGTACTCGAATTGAACGAGTTTTACAGGAACATGGGTTCACAGTTCAAACACAACCACATCGCTGGGTGAAACTTGTCAATGAGAGTTTTGCTACCAACGCGACCAACACTAGTAACATCGCGTCGCGTGATGTTTGACGACATACACCAGTCATCAGCACAAATATTGGGAGTTGTCGACAGAGTGAGAGAGAGAGGATTTATTTATTATTTGTTGGACGTGAAAGAATTAAAAAGTACGAATTATAATCCCTACTATCTTGGTCCGATTTCACTGTGAAGGGCCGAAATCGGCGAACGCGATGTAGTCGTGGTGTCATTCGAAGAAGACAAAGATTCACCGGCTGTCACTGTTTCGGTCGTAGAAACACATGGTTCTGAAATAAAAAACCACCCTCGCACGGCACTCTCGACATATTTGGACCACATGTAGCGAAGGCTGGAAGTAAATAATCGGACGCTGCCTTCGTTCCCTAGTTTTGATGCAATCACTCCCTGGGTTTGTTCGAAGAGCTTTGCCACGCGTTTGCGATCGGCCGAGTCCTTGACACAGTCGATCCCGTATGGACTATGGATAACTCTTCGGAATGCGTCATTCGTGCGGAGACTTGGTAACAACTTGGTCTTCTCGTCAAAAGTAGCCAGCTTGGCGTACGCTGGCGACTCACATCCATAACATCGCGCATAAATGTCCATTCTGCCATCAATAAAAACTGCCACTGCGCACGCATTATTCGAGTGATGTCTGTGTTTGACGGCATTCATTAGTTGACTGATGCACCATTTGGGTTTCTCAATGTACACAAAAAAGATGCTATCTGAAGTCACGACTTTTCGCTCTAGTACAAGTCTGATGGTGGGTGGCAACGGATCCGTGTCACGGATTTCGCGGACAGTGATTTTAGTTTCAGCATCATTGTAAAAAATATGTCGGAAGTATGCACCGAGAATCGGCAAAGTATTGCTCTGCGTGCAGTCACTGCTTTTCGCCTTTTTCCTACATTCAGTCTCTGTACGAATGATGTCAGCACTGCGCTTGGATGTAGCAGCGATTGTACTTAAGGCACTCGTTTCTTCAGATTTCTTGTAGCAAATCGTTGGCAACGTCGTGTCGAAGACGGTAATAAGAGACGAAAGCAACAGCTTGCTGCTTTCTTGACTTGAGTGCTCGTCGGGAAGAGTCACTATGTTTTTGAAGCAATGAGTTTGCCCGGATTTTGCCGAGAGTTCCGTGCGTATGCATCGGTTGCGAGAATAGACGGCCTTGTCAACAGAGTTTGGGAAGTTCAGTTGCACTGCGAAATCCTTCATCATACCATCGTGGTTGTTTGGGAAAATCACGTTGCGCACGACAATGTGAAATGAGTTTTTGAAGGTGGTACTATTCTTGAGTCGAGAACACGTTGATATGTAAAAGTCCAGCTCAAGATGTTTCCAAACCGTTGCCTCCTGTCTCTTCTGCAATTTCAAATCGTTGTATGAAAGCTTGTTGTCCTGCTGCTCCGTTTGACACGATGAGCAGAGTGGAATAGTGCGGAATCGTGTTTTGCACTGCTGCGTTACGGCGCCACAGATGTTCTGGATGATGTCGGCAGCATTTGGATCAGCCTCTCCCTCTGTTTCCCACTCTACATCCAAATACAACCTGCACCGGGTGCCCTCCATAATGATTTCATATCCACACACTGTTCCCAAAGGCATGTTACGCACAATGTGAAAATAATGTGCTGGTGTTTGGAAAATGCCAAACATTTTGGATCCGAGTGTAGAGCGATCCCATGAAACACAAAAAAGTTGGTGGTGGTCAGGACTCGCCACATAGAATGCCAGCATGTCCTTGAAACGAGAAAACCACACTGCAGCATGAAGCGGGACATTTTCGGGTGCTTTGCAAGTCATGCCTCCAAACCGGAGCACACTTCTGATGACTGTCACACTTTATATAGCAATGTCTTTTTTGACTCGGAATATCATAGCACAATGCCTTGTGTGGGTGTTTTGTACCAATTAGTGCATTCCAGCGTGTAGCACTGGGTGGCTCAAGTGTTGTGGTTTCCCAAATATCTGGTACGGAAAAGGGTGGTTTATTATAAGCAAATAATGCATCGACTCCACTTTTATCACTGCTGTTTTTTTCATTGTTCCTGACGACAAAAGAACTTGTATTGTGGAATGGGAATTACAGAGTATTTGTTTCGCAAAACATTGTGAGCAAACGAATACTTGCGTTCACCTTGCTCCGAAGGAACAACATGTGAGTGAGAAGATCGAATCCACGTCTGCGTGTCGAACGCTTGCGAGGATATCAAAAAATTCCTATGTGTTCTCACATTTTGAATGCTGATGGCTTTTTTGGCCATTGTGCGTGTAGAGGCACACTAATATTGTCAGCGATGCTTCGTCTAATATTGTCAGCGATACTTCGTCTAATATTGTTAGCGATGCTTCGTCTAATATAGAAAATCCACATGACATCTTTGCCTATTTTTAATTTTCTTAAATGAAGGCAAAGAGTGTCAGTTCTGTTTTTATTGCTGGTGCCACAATTCATGGAACATCTATGACTTCTTCTCTACTTAGTATAAAAGAATCAGAGTGTATCACAGAGACGTCGTACGTCCAAAAAATGAGCTCTTCTCGCAAGGGTCTTTTCGGGCAGTATTTAACGATTGTTCGCACCCCCACAAAGGGCATGGCCATTCTCGCAAAGCGGAAAATCACCGAACAGACAACGATCGAAGTGCCAGGTGTTTTGTGGTATATTAAAAATGAATGCGATAAAAACACGCAAATCGACTATGTGGCGGAATTCGAAAAATTCCGCATCAAACACTTGGCAAACCCACAGATTGTCCGCGATATTTACTCATTGCAATCGTTTCGGACCAGTCAAACAGTCCCGACACAAGAAAGTCTACGGAAAATGTTCGAGGTAAATGGATGGGAACATCGCAAGGGCACCTTTGTAGCTGTGGCCACGGGCTCCTTTTTCAATCATTCATGCGACCCCGATTTTTTCGCCGAAATCAAGTTTCGCAGCGACAAAATGTTTGTCACGGCGGACAAGAACATTTCAAAGGGCAGTGAAGTTAGTGTGTCATATCTGGGCACCGATCAACTACGGGGCAGCGTGGATGAACGACAACAAGAACTTTCATCATGGCATTTTTATTGTGAGTGTGATAGGTGTAAAACGGAACAACACGAACTCCAAAACAAAGCGCTGCTGGGTGATGCCGAAGCGAAAATGGCCTTGAAGCGCCTGGAATTATTGTATAATGCGGCACATCCCATTGTAATTGAAGACGACGACGATGATGCAGGACCAGGATCTTCGACGGTGATTATGCCTCCTGATGCATCACAAGCATCCATTGGCGTAAAACATCGAAAACAAACAGTTGTCGTTTTTGACGACTCTGATGACCAAATGGAAGAGGACGAAGAAGGACAGCCGTCTTCGTCTTTTGTAAGTATCCGAGAACAAGGTCAGGGCGGTGGTGCTCGAAAACTTGACCGTCCTGGCTCTCAACATGAAAACGCGCGTGCACAGATAGCAGAGCATCAAGCCAGGGTAGTGCATGGTACTTCCGCAAAAGATTGGATCGTTGCACCTCTCAATTCTTGCCCTTTGCCACCGACGTCGCGAATGCTCCCACCCATGTCATCACTACCCCCCTTGCTCTCAGCACCGCTTCCCGTAGAACCTCCAGTCGTTTTACCTGTGGGCGGAGCCGATGCTTCCGTGCCTTTTCGCTTTCTTACACGTGCAATTGTCGACGACGATGCACGGGCATCGGCAGGAATTGCGCGGGTCGTTCCAGGAGTCTATCTGACCTCATTTGCACTGGAAGAAGAACGCACACGATTAGGATTACAGTTGTGTCGTTGTAGATCGGGTCAGCTTTTCAAGAATTGTCATCAGTTCCTAGTTCGCATTCCAAAGTTTGCTGCCGACGCCCCGTAAAATCGTCGCACGTTACGATTGAGGCTCGAGTTGTCACGCACTCTTCGACGCAATTAAGCGACGTTGCAGCAGTGTACAAATTGCTTCGTTGTCGGACAGACCATTCACATATGCACTTTCCGGAAAAGTTTTCGGCTGAGTTAAAAGAAGAACCTGCATCGCAGCTATGTGCGTCAATAACACTTCATTCATGTGGAAGGTAGCCAGTGGCGAATGTCCGTGAAACGGCGATCGAAGCAATCGGTATATGATCCGCTGTGCCAATAGGAGCCCATGACGATGTACGGCAGTGACAGACATACTATTGATGTTGCCCAGAACTTGTAGACAGAATATATATATGTCGCTGCAAGCTTGTACACCCTTTCCTCCCATTGCATGTCTCCTCTCGCACAAACAAAGCAACTTGCCGTGTGACAACAAGGACGAAATAATGCACAGTTGCAGTGGCACTTCGGCGTAATTAATGTTCTTGGGCGCGGGAAGTATGGTGCTCACGAGGTGACAGATCAATGACGGATCCATACTGCACGGTGGCACAGACGGCGATTCCGATAATAATGAATTGGGCATCACACTGTGGTGGTATCGACCCAAGAGTTCGACAATCATCGTGTGTATCCGTGTACTGTGGCCATCTCTGATGTTGACCGCCGAAATGATTTTGGCACACAAGCGCAGCGTCAAATCCTTTGTCGGATACCCGACTTCCTGGAAGAGAATCAAGAGGAAGAGTGTTTGTGCAATCGAAATCATGCAACTCGTGTGTCTGCCTCTTTTGTTTTCCAATCGCATGAACAAAGTTGCAAGTGACTCGGCGTGCCGCACTATACCCAGATCGTGAAATCGGAGCTGCATCTGATCTTTAGGAAATATCACACCCCGACAAAGTGGGATTTTAAGGAGATCCACGAATTGCCGACGTTTTCGACTGCTGATGGATGCGACTCCTCCAAAACTTTCGTAGATGCCCTTCATGGAAGAAAGGAGTGTCTCGAATGCCGCCAGCGATAGGTGTCGGGCAGAAACAATGAGCGATTCTATCAAATGATCCACGCATGGCGCCTCGTGCAGTTTGCGAAATCCAAGCTGTTGACAACAGATGCCACTAATTGTGTCCCATCCGGCACATGATAGCTGTGTCTGTTGTTTTGCCAAAATACACACAATACATTCCCCAACGCCCAAGACGATTTCTTCGCTGCACATTCTAACGCCCATCAACTTGAGTGCATCCTGGAGCAACATCAAAAGATGTTCAAGAAGTGTATGTCTCATAAGAAAGGCTCCATCGCTGTAAGTAAAGACAACTTTGGCCAATAGCAAGACAACGCTAAAGCACAATACACCCAAAAGTTCAGCCTTGGCAAGATGATCTACGTAACACAGAATGTGACAGACCTCATCTTCGGTAATATGACTGCATCTTTTTAAAATGTTGTGTGCCAGTGAACAAACATTCATGTGCGTTTGTGCCCTGATCCTAGCATGCTGTGGTGCTAGAGGGGGTTCGACGTGTAAGGCACACATATCAAGCTTTTGCTGGATTGCCAACGTAATACCCGCCGAAATGACCTTGAAAAGACACGGGTTGAGAGCAAAGTAATTTTCGAGCGTCTTATTAAGATCCGGGCGACTTGTTATGTGCTCGATGCTACGTTGTAGTGATTCTTCTAGTAAGTCGCATTGGCTCGCTCCTTGTACGCTCTGGTAAAATGAGCATCCGTGCGCACTCGATTGCTCTTGACCGGCGACGAAATCACAAAAATGTTGAAAAATTCTATCTAGAACAGTCTGCACCCTCGAAGGAGGACAAAATAAAGCGAGTAATTGCGTGCTTTGAATAAAGAGGTCCGAATGTGTTTCACAAAATTTGTTGCTGTCCATAATCACATCTGTGACATTCAATGCAAAATCAATGCACATCACACAAGGAAGGACAGCTTGTCTGTCTATGACAGAGACACACGCAATCAGACTGCTGATGCCGCTCTCAAAAATGGGCAGACCATGTCCTTCTTCACCCCCCGCTGCATTGCACGACCACAGACCGCCCAATCGCCCCCGTGCGAAATGAGTTCGCAGCACCCGCATCATCCCACTCCCAAGAATTAACGCGTCCATTTGCCTGCCTGCTCCCGCCCAGTATCGTGTCTCATGTAGAGTGCAGGACAGCACCGGTCGGCGTTCGGGTAGTCGATTAAAAAAATTACACATAGTCGCGGCGTATTCGTGACGGTACTGTGTATTGTCTAGCGCAAGATTCAAGTAAATATGTGCCAGTCTCGACAGATTTCGTAGGTCATTTGTTAGTTGAAACTTCTTGCTGGTAATTTCCAAGACCTTTCTTACAAAGAGAGATCGCCGACAGCTGTGAGAAGACAGTATAAACACACTTATACCCCCAAGAACGGTATGTTTAGTGAACTTGTCTACGTACCACACTGCTAAAAGTCCCGACATGTCCATGTCATCGAATATTGCCAGCATTGGGTGCGATTTGCCCCTCTCAACACAAATTTTCTGTACAAGCTTGTGAGAAAAGAGAGGGGAGTGTGGGATGGCGAATGGGGAATTGAGTTAAAACAGAAGGTGCACTATGAGCCGTGCTCCGCAAAACTCTGCACTTGTTTTTATTATTTAAAAGAGGTCCTTGAAATTCTGTCTTTTTTGAAGTTGTCGGATCACCATATCGGAGTTCATGCTGCTACTCGGACTTTGGTTACAAAGACACGCGTGACCGGAGAGATGGCCAGAGAGAGAGGACCGTGTGCTAGCACAATATCTCTGTGAGCACGTCAGGCGACTCGACAATGTCGCGCACCAAACCGTTGAAAATGATGTCAATCGCGTCCGTGCTGAGCCCTCTAGCACAACATCCTTCATTTGCCCCAAGCCGGACGTGAGTCGCCATGGCCAAAGCTACTCGCATCGGGCGGAGCATCCTGGTGAAAAAATCGGGAATAAGCTCGGTGTTCAAGTATGTTATGATTGCCGTGTTCATCTGCCGGTCGGCTTCAACCACCTCCTGTTGCACGAGACAAACAGGATCAGTGGAAGACATTGCCGCGGTCATCTGTTCCTGCAACTGCAAAAGTGTATCGCTCATCTCCACGAATTCCATGTTAATTTTGTGACGAGCTGGCATGCTGTGAAAGACCAGCATCCCAAGCGCGGTAGAGCCCTGCGGATACACGAGAGAAGCGAGGCCGGGAACATCGACGGTGGCCTTCAGACGCTCCCATGCCATCGCAGGGTATTTGTCGAGCATCTTGAAGACGTTTTCCATTGTCTTGACGCATTCGGCAGGGTGGATGCTGAACAAAGCGAGTTCTTTCAAAGTGTGCATCAGAGGGCTTAGTCCCTCGTTACTGATGTTTGCGCCACCGCTCTCACCAATGGCGTCAAAAAACACCATCGGAGTCGAATACTGCATAGCATACTTGGGAATCAAGTCAATGATTTCTTGATCGTGGGCACTCAACCATGTATGACGGATGACTTTGAACTTGCGCAAAAAAAGCAGCTGCATCTCTTCGTGCGACTTACCCATCTTGAATGCCAGCAACATCGGGCATTGGCGTATGCGTTGATCGGTCATCGGGAGCACGTTCATGCCGGCGTCACGCTCGAGCAGCATAGTAGCCGCGACAATGTTGTTGTGCTGAACAGCTGCATGCAGCGCCGTGCGACGCTGCTTGGTCTGGAAGTCGATGTTGGAAATCTTGAGGAGCAGCGATCGAGTGGAATCCACGTCGTGCTTCTCAATCGCTGAGACAAGATTCATGTCATTGACGCCCATGTCTGGAATTTCGTCCTGTGGGGGCCCTAAAAGAGCAACTGCTCCCCGTCCGTGCGTTCGCCTCTTCCAGTTCACTGTTGTTGAGCTCCACAAATGCCCGATATATCAAATATATATATATATATACCTTAAATATCACGAACGGAGTTTCGCGCCACAACGGCAAATATCGGGCATCGTTTTTGAGGAGGATGTCGCGGTACGTGCCCAAGCTGCTCCGGGACATGGAGATGGCGGGCGCGCAGTCGTCGGTGCTGCCTACATCAGATGAAACGCCACTTTCTGCTCCTGTGCATGCAGATCTTGCCGTGTACGCATTGCGGGTCGATGTTTCTGAGTGCACCCGCCTTCCGATGCCGATGTCCTCCCGTTTGCCCGCGCAGCTTGAACTGCGATTGCCCAATGTACAAGCGGTTCCGAATCTGAGATTGCCGTCGACGCTCGTGCCTGCACAAGGAGACGTGCAGCCTTCGTATGCTTCTCTCTGCCCCCGCACGAGCACGTCGACTATGGCTTACGGGGCTTTCGGCCCATCTTTTCAAGCAGACGCGATAGGTCTGGATGTACAGGAGAAACTGGCACAAGAGTGCCACCTCATACATTTCCCCATTTCCGCTTTGAAGGCAGAGCTCAAAATTTTCGGTTGCAGCGATGTCGGCATTATCGACAAAGGTGACCTCGTCTTGCGCCTTTCGCGTCGCATCAAAACCTACACCGACGCGCTCATCGATATGACAGACGTGTGCCACGCGGACTTGAAAACCTTTCTCTATGAAAAGTACGATGCAGCTACTAATGGCATGAACAAACATCAGATGCTTTGTGAGCTCCAAGAGCGCCGTGCTCTGGTGCTGGAAAGTATGCCACTTGTCAAGAACACTACATTCACTGCACGAATGATGGATGCCATCAACAAGACGTCGTCTTCTCGCAAACTCTTGAGCGAACGTCTGCCTGGTAGTATGTACACCCCGAGCATGCCAGTGCATAAGCGCAAGCAGGCGCCAGTTGCTGCGTGGACCTCGACTAAATTTGCGAGTGGTATGTGTTCTCTGCAATATTATTTGCATGCATGTGCTTGCGTGTGTGTGTGTGCACATATTCTCTTTCTCTCTCTCTTCCTCTCTCTCTGCAATAAAATTTTGCATGCATGTGCATATGTATACATATATATATATATATATATGTACATGTGTGTGTGTGTGTGTGTGTGATCTTTCTCTCTCTCTTTCTCTGTCTCTCCCTCTCTCTCTCTCTCTCTTTGCAATATTATTTGCATGCATGTGCTTGCGTGTGTGTGTGTGTGTGTGTGTGCACATATTCTCTTTCTCT
>Ga0136587_1000347_pt1 | contig 12845 bp, 7 predicted proteins | sample AntRauMFilla1563_FD_101386 | JGI IMG/M metagenome (GOLD analysis project Ga0136587, IMG submission 101386) | Saline lake microbial communities from Rauer Islands, Antarctica - Metagenome Filla 1 #563 | ecosystem: Environmental > Aquatic > Non-marine Saline and Alkaline > Saline | place... | reverse complement strand
GGGTAGTCAGGATGGAACAATTGCGGTAGCCGAATCACATGACCAACACGTGACCGGACCAGGTAGGTGCTCTCCATCCACCCCGAAACGTCGTCTACGTCATCACCTACGTCATTTATTTCCGCCACATGAAATAGTTTTTTGAGTATTATTAATCATCGTATCTACTCAAAAGACACCCTCTTGTCTTCATGACTATTATACATACTATATGGAGAATGCAAGTCCGCTCTCTGTAGAACGTCCGACATTAATTCGCGAGGTATATACAATAAGGCATCTTCGTATTCTTTAACAGCTTCTAAACACACGTCCAGTGTCCTAAACTCCTTGGGTACGTGCAAGAGATGTCGACAATTGCAACTCACAGCGCGTGTATATATGTCCAGCGGATTGCTTCCAGGAGGAATACCTATCACTGGCTTTCCACGATGTGTCGTCAATGTTTCTAAGCAGATATCCAACAAATCGAAAGGAACATAGTACAGCGAATCGGCACTATTGCGTATTGCCTCCAAGCATACATCCAGAGTCCGGCTTTTCATAGGTGTACATTTCAATAACAAGCCATCTTGTGCGACTGCTAGCAGCGCTGTTGAGGGTGTTTTCTGGTCAGGTTCCAGACATTCATAGAGTTCAGCAGAAGCTCTTTCACGCCCTCTGTTTTCATCGGAATAAGCATTGAATGCTTGACGTACCATGTCGAGTGTATGATATTGAACGGGTATATAGCAGAGCGTATAAGGAAACATTGTTACGAGTGTTGCATAGAGTTCACTCGCCCAAGGTACATCCTTAGGCACGGATTTCATTAACTTATAGTATTCCATATATCCGTGTAATACGCTTGTCTCAACAAGAGCTGCCCACCAAACAGCACGATGTTGTCGTTCCAGAGCTAAATGTAATACAATCTCAGGACACGCGCCCACTACGTCCAAAAGATACTCATCGTGTGTCCATAACTCGTGTGGAAACGCCATAACCCAATCCTTTGCTTTTTTGACAAGTCGTTCAAGGGGTGTCCAGGTCTCATTGTAGTCTTCTGCTGATAGCCAGTACGTTACGGGTAGGTGCAAGTACTTACTTTTTAATTTTATATACGCCAAGCAAATACGCGGCGTACGCAAACTTGGTGGAATATCTCGCCAGAAAATGTAGCCAGTCGACTTTATGTCATTCACCCGCGCCCTTTTATGCCGATCATAAGACAGCCACTCACATATATAAGCTTCAACTTCAGTCGTAAATAGACGTGGCGTTTCCAAAACAGCGGTTAGAAGAGCATTCCAGCCAGCGCGCCTCAGAGTGAGATGTGCCTGCTGTAAAAGAGTTTGGATAGCGTTTGTTTTCATCGTTGCTGTCATTTCATTAATCTATAGGTTGGTGTGTAGCGACGGGTTAGGGTTAGGTTCTAAAGATATACTCAAATTGAAAACAAAAAACAAAGAGAGGTCATTCCACACGAAGTCAGCAGTACATATGTAGAGTGGATAACGCTCCTTCAAGACTGTGTATAAGGTTGTTAACAAACGAAGGCGTAACTATAGACTCGACCTCATCTCTCTCAAGACTACTACTCTTTCCAGCAAACGCCACTTGCCAATTCGTCAACACTATGGGAGTGAAAAAATCCACATATTTAGACATCGTTGGGGTATGTTTTTTAAGTTTATAACTATATCGTATATCGTTCAAATGTTAACTACTCAACTAACTGAAAACACTCTCACAACAATACATTTGAATATATATATATATATATATATATATATATTAGACGATATATGTGAATGATATGTAACGTAACGCTATCTTTTAGTGGTGTCGTTGTTTTGTTTTTTTTTGGGGGGGGGAGACATAGCTTCTTTGTTTTTCTTACTGTATATATATATATATATGTATATATATATATATATGCTTATATAAAGAAAAAAGAAAATGTAACAAAGACAAGAAGAACGAAAAGGCGAAAAGGCAAAAAGACTGCGACGCTATGCACGAACATGGCAGGGTCGCACTATAGTGAGGATGGGTCTGAACACCACCGGACTCGGCGGTATTGTGTGTCTGAGCCTAAGTCTATGTCCGAAAGTGGAATGGATACACATGAAACTAGCCTGAGTCCCGCTCCCGACCGCATGGTAGTGGACGTTGAGTCAAACATAGAGTATACGGACACGTTGCCCTTTGCGGTCAGCGAAGAAGACGATGATCCTCTCGACCTGGCGGCACAGCGGTCTCCCCGCGCAGTGCCAGTATATGGCGCACAGTCTCAGCAACACCAAGGAATGCAGTCGCGCCCGTCACCGTCCACACCCTCAGACGAAGTCCCAGACCCTCGGCATATGCGCGGACGCAACGTCAGTGCGCGGACACGGATTCGCCGTCGAGTGTCTGAATCAGGGCAGCCACGAGAGTCGCTGCTGAAGCGGCTGTTAAGTGTATGTGTAAACAGTTATGCAGCCACGTGCTTATTGAAGTCTACAGACACTGCGCCGTTGCCGTTGCCGTTGCCGTTGCCTGAGTCGGAGCCGGAGACGCCTACTCGGCCGCTAAAAGGACAGAAAAAAGGAGCTTCCTCAAGAGCTGCAACAGCGGTCAATATCAACGCGCTGTTTATCGCCAACCAACTGCGGTATTTATGGGAGGTGGTGCTTGCCGCTACACTAGCGCATATGTTCAATGACCGTTACGTCTTATTCATTCGAGAAATCTCTTATCGTCTTCTACCGTCAGGGCGCCAGGCTATGGTTGTACCCTGTCATTTAGAACGGTTACAAGAAACTCGCGCGTATGTGGTTCTGTGCCACTTTTTAGATGCAGTGGCCTTATTCCCGTGGGAAACACTCTCCGTAGCCGAAGAACAAGTGCTCCATGATAGTGGTGTTGACATTCCCAACCAAGGCGAGTTTTGGCAAGGGCACCGGTCTGGGAGTCTAGCGGTGGTCTTGTTGATACGTAGGCAGCCAACCGAGTCGAGCGAACTGAGCGATGTTGAAGGCTCATTGTATTCCGTTCCTTCGAAATGGGATGTCGTGGCTATGGAAGACCCGGTTACCTGCACGACACGTAAACGCGCACACATCTTTGGAGGAGTGAATCCGGCAACGACAGGCCCTCCGACATTGTCTGAAGCAGAGTGGCCTTCCTTCCTTCCGAATTGCTACAAGGAATGGCCCAGGTACATCCCGTCAACATCCCCGGGGTCAGCACGGAAGCCGAAGCTTAACCATGCAGAGTATATGGCACGTCGTCTGCAGATGTTGCAGGCGACAGGGGCTTCACTACGGCGATGCGGCGCACACGGCGCTAATGAGTACGATGAGGAGGAAGAAGAGGAAGAGTTTAACAACGATGATGAGGAAGAGGAGGAGGAGGAAGAGTTTAACGTCGATGACGATGATGACGATGATGAGGAGGATGAGGAGGATGCAAGTGACTTTCTTCCAACAGATATTCACACATTTAACACGTCTGCGTCGTCTACTTCTTTACCGTATACAGACGCAAGTGTCACTGCGTTACTGGGACTATCTGGTGCATCACCCAACGCCCCTACTACACCTGCCCTCATGGAGCTTTTAAAAGCCTTTCGACTTCATTTACTGTATCCCAGATCTACGAATCTGCCCGCTTCATCTCGGTGTTTGGAAACACTGAGTGATGAAGTACGGGGCTGCTTATTTGCGCGGTACTGCATGGAGCCGTCGTTCTCTGTGACGCGAGATACAAACGATGAATGTTACGGGTTAAGTGTCCTATGCTCCTACGTTGTATCCGGTAGGGTGCCAGTTCCTTCATCATCATCGCCGTCGTCGTCGTCGTCGTCCTCCGTGGAAACCTCGAGGAACATCAACGTGAGTGCCAATGCCTTTGCGCGTTTTTTCCTGGATACTCAACCGTCAGGCGCGTACGCTGACTATCGTACTAACGCGCCAGATGCAGAAGTGACGGGTACTTTCATCGACCATCGCCAAACATTGGTGACCCAGTTGCAACGGCTTGACATTGGACAATCTGATTTTTGCGTCTCTCCGCATGATGTGACACTCCCACCGGCTCACCAACGCTATCTGTCACAGCGCCTGCTTCGCGCACTGCAAAACTTGCCGTTGCGGCCGTCAACATGGGACCCTTTGGTCGTCTCGCATCAAGAAGTACACATCGAACCTGATTATGGATACGACGATCACGATCATGATGCGAACGCGGACGAACCTACAGTACCTACAGTACCTACAGTACCTACGCCTCGTGCAGTGTCTATTCAACTGTCCCTGCAAAACGGCAGCCTTGAAGAAAACGGTGTGCATACGCGAACCCATGGAAAGGGTCGCCCCCCTGCGGCTAAACGCATTCTACTGGAACTTGAAGATGCAGAGCCGATCTGCTGGGAACTACATGTGTACCTCCGTCTAGAAGAGGTTGTCCAGTTTATCGAGTTTGTGCGTTACCCTGAGTTCAGTTTACACGCCTTGGGTGTCTTGGTGGCCTACCACTACTCTGACCTGTCGCCACGTCGTCGGAGAGCGGACACGATTTTTTCGTATCAACACAACTCTAATCCAAAGATGCAGTCATTTTACGAATGGCTGGTGCCTGATGGTGCTACCAATGGGCGATGGCAAAAGATTGACAAATTGGAGCGAACGCGTGTGATCACGTTAGCGCGTGAGTTTCTTGGCAAACTGTGCAACATCCTCCGTCAACATGCCTTGCTACGTGTCGGCTACCACGGCTTATCCAACAACCCAGAACGTCAACGGTACCTGTGTCTATGGTGGATGCAACAGCGCTGTGTGGAAGCCACCACGATGCTGGGGTCCAATAAAGGAGGCCGTAACGCCGGGTTAGTGTATGATGGGTTCGTTCATGGGTGTCAGACCTTGTACCGCCGATCTGTTCGCAACGTCGCATTCAACAGTAGTATTGGGTACATGACATTCAACGACGTCTATACGAATATTGCTACCGGTGTCAACTTTCTACCGAACCCATACTTGTACGAGGAGCGCAGTGTCGGATACTCGTTTCCCCATGAGTATGATCCGTTAGCGGGGGACTGTGACGATGTCCTGGAATTCTTTCTGCCGGCGTTCAGTTCGTTGTTTGAATTGTTAACCTACTTGCTCTTTTGGGCGAATACAGTGCATGGAAAGCCCATTTCAGAGGCCTTTGTGGTTGTCAATGGTGTTGGTAACAATGCGAAGTCATGTCAATCTGGCATACTACGTGCAATGTTGGGAGCCATGTACTGTAAAACAATGGATAAAACGGTATTGGATGCCAAAGCGAACACAGGCGGTGCAAATGCCAGTAAAATAAAACTAATAGACGCACGAGGCATCGTGGTAGATGAGGGGAACATTCCGGCGGTCATAAACTGGGATACAGTCAAGTCAATGAGTGGTAACGACAATATGACTGCGCGAGGGCTATATGAGAAAGATGAGCAGACATTCATCGCATCTTTCATTATGTTCTTCTACACGAATACGGATATGATGTTGAAAATGATCGCTGAAGCAATCGCGCGCCGAGTCTTCTTAATTTTCCTCCCCAACGGGTTTTCAACGGACAGCGAAGGACAACACAAGCAGGCACGCGACTCTGAAAGTCCTATGAACCGCCGTCGCAGGTCGCATACACTAGCGCGTCAGGCACAGACCATTGAATCAAACGTAGACGGACGCCAAGACTCAGGTATTGAACAAGGCCCGTCATCTGCGTCTGCGTCTGCATCCGCATCCGCATCTGCATCTACTCCTCTTCGACCACCGGCGTCGCTTGCATCCGCATCCGCATCTGCATCCGGATCCTCGTCTAGACGTATGTCACCGTCGCCATCATGCGCCCCTCCACTGATGCCGTTTCGAGACTATACGGCAGATACGTTTTTAGATAACTACGAAGAACCCTGGCGGCTTCCGACAGCGGAAGAGGTGGCGTCGGTGTACCGAACCGACCAGGTCTACAAGGGCATGGAACGTATCAGTGAGGAGACAAAGACGGCATACGCTAAGAAGCTGATGCGTGTTGTCCTGCTTCTTGCACAAATTATGGGCGGCTACCAGATCAAGCGAACGAGCTATATGCGGTACCGTCTGAAAATCAGTCAGGCGGTAACACCCTTGCGGACGTTCGTTGATCGGTACGTTCTAATCATACCCGACTCTCAAACGGACTTTGCCGAGTATGGCGAGTCACTCGATGTCCTCACGGCCGCGTACAATCTGTACGTCACTAACAAGTCGGCCGAGCAACGTCCCGACCAAGTCAAACCTAACGCGATAGACGGTCGTTCGGATTTCGAGTCTGTAGGAGCAGAGTTGCGAGGGATCGAGCAGCGGCCGGATGCCTTTAAGCGCAAGTTTGAGAGTATGGGGCTGCGTGTATCTTATAACAACACAGTTCTTTGTTTCCATTCTCGCAAGAAGGAGGACGTCAGCCATCTCAATACGCAGCCAGGGTTCGCACGGGTTTTGCTCAATGTTGGACGTTTAATGGCCGATTGTAGCAATGTCCAACATCGCGTCTGCTCATTCTACAGCGCTGCAGCACCCTCCACAGAGATGGCAAATGCTCTGAATCGATTTGTGTTTATGTCCACCGACCAGTTTCCAGGCATCTTCATGCCATCGACCGGTGTATTATCCGAGGAGGAAGCAACAGGTCGACATGACACTGTTCATCGATATCCTGTGCCAGAAGACATCGATCTCTTGGTAGTACACCCTGAGAGCCTTTTCACATGGCGACGTACAGGTCAAGCCTTCTTTGTACAGATGGACGACGTGGAAGAGGCCAAACGTGAAAGGCAGTGTCTATTGACTATCCGTTCAGTAGCGTCAGAAGGACAGCCAATGGACCGAGATGTAGAGGCGAATGGTGACGCGGTAACAGGTGCAAACAGGGCCGAAGGCGACGACTGTGATATTGAGTATTTACCAGACGACCCATTATCGCAGTATAGTCCACTTGACCAGCGCCTCCTCGCGTTTGTGCACTATTACGGCCATCTCCATCGCGACGTGCTTCCCAAGAAGAAGACATTGTTCCTGAGGCTATTGAATGCCGTCACCACGAAGGCCAATAGAAGGACGTACCTTTGATGACTAGTGCCTTCCGATAATCGGCTATTTTTTGTTGGTTCACTGCAAGCAAATTCCCATATGTCATGCCGTTTCCCCTAGTTGACGATATATTATAATTACTCAGGAAATATAGCGTGTGTAATATCCCCCCTCTCTACTTCACTCTGTAACAACAGATGGTTTACATGTACTACACCTCCGCGTAACGAGGGTCGTTACCAAGAATGTGACCTCTGCCTATATAAAGACAGCTAGGCTTAGTGAAAAGGCGTGCCTACACATGTCTTACTGTTTGTAGCCCAACGTTTCGAATACATTAAAGAGGTGTCTAACTCATAGCTCTTCCACACGACTCTCTACGTCTTCACGTACTACTCCCTGACACTACGTAGCGCTATACTTTACAGAGAGCACCCCTCTAAGGAATACGTTATAAACGCCTGCGGAGCGCGTTACACCTTGTAAGTTCTGTCTTAATGTTTATTTACCTTTTCTTTCCCTCCAACTGTTTTATCGAAACAGTAACAAAGAAAAAAGAAGAAAAAAGAAGAAGAAAGAAGAAGAAAGAAGAAAAAAGAAGAATAAAGAAGAAAAAAGAAGCAGACGCCAGGTAAACTCATACTAGTAAGGTCCACCGTTCATATTCAGTTCTAACAGAGGTATTGAATAGAAGTGTCCCTCCGTTTTCGGGCAACACTTGACGTCCGCCCGAACTTGCACTATGAAATCGACTTTCCTTCTCCGGCTACTAGACACGCCAGACGACACAGCGTATAGGGAGGCATACTACGACTACTGCATTCAGAACCAACCTTTTATACCACCACGGAAGCGCCGACGACGAGAACACGACCAGACACGTCAGTCTTATCGCAGTACATATGTGCATGCGCCGTCCCTGTCACTATCGTCATGCGGGGACGCTATCGACACTATGGACAAATGTTCTTCGACGTCGTATCTCAAGACGAAAAAACTTGCCATCCTTCCTATGGAGATACCCTACTATACGTGTCTGGATGGCTATAATACGCACCCTGGTATTCCTAACGGAACACCTGAAAAAATGGCGGCGGCGTTCTGGACCCGATTAGAGCATATGTACTCTGCAGACACCGCGAGTCGCGTGAAAAACTTGCTGGCATTTCATCCAGGCGACTTTTTAACACATCATCCTGCGGGACTAGATACTTACAGCTTAACCTGGACGCCAGCGCTATTAGAAGCATACGCCCCATGGGTATCGCTATTGTTTTGGGAGACAATGAAAGGTGAGGGTGCAATGGATGCCCTGACTAGCTTGGCGTCTATCCTTCAACCGTCTCCTAACGTATTTGACTGTTTACCTGAAGCATGTTATTCTATTCCTGTCGGGGAACTGCGTGCGTTTATAGAGATTTTTGCCGTGCATAATATTCTACAGGTGTGTAACACTTATCACGACTATACGTCGTCACCGCCCAAGGAACCGATCACTTTGCTACTCTCGTATTTTGCAGTCGAGCAGTATATACAAGGGAATTTGACCTATTGGGAGAAGTGGACAGCCTACATGGAGGTATTAGGAGCATGCGGTGACGTACCCTGGTGTGAACTACAGCTGGAGGGCAGCTGAGATACATCAGAGGACACTAATTTATTCATGTACAAAGAGTGTACCTTAGTACACGTAGTTTCTCGTCTTAGTCGGGCAGTGTTTCTATCCGACCGGTGCGTACATCGCGATCGAACGGCGGTGACTTTAACCCCGCCCCACCACCACCACACAAAAATAAAAATAAAAAAAATAATAAAAAAATAAAAAAATAAAAAAATAAAAAAATAAAAAAAACAAAAAGGCCAAAAAGGAGGAGGTGTTAGCGCCTAGTCCACACGAGAGAGAGAGAGAGATCATCTAACTATCCTTACCTGCGCCATAATAGCCTGCAGTGTTTTTTTGTTCATGCGTGTGGGGTCAAAGGTATGGTATGTATTATAGGTTGGTCCAGCCGAAGTGGGCGGGTACGCCCGATTGTATAGCAGGATTCCCACACATACTAGAAACATTACGACGGCGACTTTAATGACACCATTGTAGGTGCCCAGTTCAGTGTACACCTCACGGAGACCCTGGTGCACTGTCCAGACACCATTTTTCATGTAGGAGTCTAGAATGTGGATAAACACATTTTGGGATAATAGTATATTGGCTGTCTGGCAAATATGTCCCACTGTTGTTGGGAACTCTGTTCGGTGACTGACAGTGCATACATCAGAGTAGAGTAGGCGGCTACTGGACCACCGTTCCGCCATGATAGTATACATATGGATAAAGCCATGTATCCCCCACGTCAGCAAAAGAACATAGGTACACTCTACTGCATACATTTTTGAGGGTCTGCTAAACTCTATATGACTGAACTCATAGAATGATCAGGGTTCACTTCCGTTTACCCAAAAAAAAAAAAAAAAAAACAAAAACAAACCTATTAGGGTAAAGGCGCGGCATCCCAATGCGCATCAACATGAAATGTGCCTACGTCAGCACACACCGCTTTGAACGTCGCGTCTGCAAGCTGATCGTTTTTTGATACAGCCACGTTCGCGTGGTGGAATGAGAGGGTATCCAACAACATACATGCCTCGCGTGCCCATGTTTTCTCAGGGGTAGGCGGCCAGTAAAGAAGAGGGGAAGGTACATGGGTTCTCGGTGCCTGCAGTGTACCCACCACCGTGCTCCTCCAGTCCATCCAGGTACACTGTTTTCGTCCTGGTTCAATGATAAACCGCCACCGCTTCTCACTTGGACTATACACAAAAGTATCATGTCCGAATGTAAGAAGACGGAGGAGAAAGGCCAATGGAATATCTACACACTCGGCCCCACTCACAGGTGAGATCGCACCATACGCCTTGCAGAGTGGCAAACTGGCAAGAGTGTGAAGGGTAGCATCCAACCTAGATTCATCTAGCGGTTTATCGCGCTTGCCAAACAGATGGCATACCGCCTCCTTGAGAGACTTGGACGTTCGCGGCAAACGCGAAATAAGATTAGGGAGCAATGTACGAAGAATGGATCTGTCGTCGAGCGCGCGCGATCGTGCATTATCGACCAACTGAGAGTCGCCTTGGTTGAACCAAAGTCCCAACTGCATAATCACGTAAATCATCAGGGAGTGACTGACGTCACCGTTCGTCGACCAGCCTGACACCGGATGGACCCATTTTTTCAAGAGACCTTTGGCACTAAAGTGTGACGACAAAAGATCACTCACAGATCCTTCGAGTACCTCGTTCGTCGACCACTCCAACTTAGTCCGCATGACAACCGGATCGCATAGGTAATCGATGACCGGTGGCGGGAGAAGCTGGCTTGCTAGGAAAGGACGCCATCGCAATTCAGTCAGCGCAGCATGCATCACAGGATGTCGCTGGTGTAGCGATATGGCTCGACTAAGGAGCAGTTGCAATCCGACAGGAGATGTTATGTGAGCCTGGTACGGCAATGCAGTGTCCAGCAACTGAGTGCCCAGTTCGGACTCCGGATGCACACTTGGTATGACTGCAGAGTCTGTCCTAAGAAGAACGGTTGTATGTCCTTTCCGTCGAGCAGCCAGGTACTCATACACGAGCACCAGTAAACGGTGGACCCATTCAGTCGTTACCGGCGCTATCCCAACCAATCGACCGACCATATCACGAATGAGCGCCGAGTTAAGGTAAGGATGTTGACGAAGCTGTTCCAGCTCTGTGTCAGTTCGCTGTGCAGAAGATGTCGTCCCCGTCGTCGTTCTCAGGCGCTTCGCATTCGTTCCTTCTTTCTCGCTCTCAGCCATCCGCTTTGATGTGTTTATATCCTTACTGCTCCGACTGTCTCTTTTCGTCGTGTGTGTCTTTGCAGGCGTGGTTAAGGGATCAGACCCTGCGAGCTCATGCTGAAATCCAGCATTCCACCGTTTCAGCGTTTTTATCATTGCCTGACAAAAAACAGACGCTGAACTGGGTAGCTTGACGACCGGACGGTGATATACAAGCAACGCAGCATAGGCTAGGAAGCTATAGGCTTCTATCCAATCCGGATGCACACACTGAACCTGGATGTGCTGCTGTATTGACTGAGAGTTGCCTTTGCCACGGTCGGACGAACCATACGATGCAACAGCACGCATAAAAGGGAAGGTGTCATGGAACGCCAAGAGGTAGGCACTCTCCGCCACAGATGCGACCCATTCATCCTCTGACGACGTCTTTCCGCATAGGGCGTCATCGGAGACACGACAAAACACTTTTGCATCCACACACCGTTGGATCGGTTCCAACAGAGCGCCCATCTTTCCATACAAATCCATGTAGAATTGGTTATACGGGGTCATTGCCTGGATCGAACCCATACACGGAGGTTTCAGACAGGCGCGCGCATGTCCCGTGGTCTTCAACCATGCCCACCACAAGTCGTTGGTGATCGCCATAAGTTCTTCCTCCTCTTCTCCCTCTTCCTTCTCCTTGGCAATAGTCTTTTCCAGTGACGGTACATTGAAGGAGGTTGCTGGGTTCAGGCACACGGAAAGAAACAAGGCGATCCACCCATGGGTTGCTTTTAAGTTCACCAATCGCCGTTGTACTCGAGCCACATACGTGGCAAAGTCCATAGCCTGATCAATAACTCCGGTCTCTACCAAAGTGCCATACAGCGTCTCTAAATGCGCTCGATGCACCTGTGTTCGAGGAAGAAGCCGGGCAAAGTGCGGTCCCGCATAGGCCGGGGCGTGTCCTAACGCGACCTTAGACGATGACAAGGTAAACGCAGTAACACTCTCCGACAGAGTGGTGCGTAGCCTGCGGTTAGCCAAACCATGAATGGCTGACAAAGTGCCCCAATAAGTGGCACACTCGTCGTCTGTGTAGTTGGCCGCGTCAGGCCAAACCCAACGGTCCCCTCGCCATACCTGACCGCGACGGTTGACTCCCATTTCCTTGCTCCCCGTACGCGGGACACGAGGAGATGGCACACTTCGGTCCTTGTTATCAAAGTCATCGTCATCATCGTCATCATCATCGTCATCATCGTCATCATCGCCACCGCCACCGCCACCGCCGCCAACACAGCTTTGATAAACGGTAGAGTCTACCGCCCATGGGGCTTGGTGGGGAAAACAGCGCTCAGTATAGGCAGAGAGCGAAGACAATGACTCCAAAATGTCGTCATTGAAACTGGTCAAATGACCTAATACGGCGAGCGATGAAGATTCAGACTCAGCCAAGTACTGACGAAGCTGATGCTCCGTTGATAGCTCGTCCTGATCGTAGGCAGTACCTCCATTACGTTGCGTCGACCAGGCCTCTGACACAGTACGTTCTTGATGAACTGTAAGGCGCTCGTTCGGCTCAGTAGCAAGGTCAGTGGGCGTATCAACAGTGTAGGGCAACGCAGGAGCAAGCGTGCGTGCTTCAACGGTGACGGAAGTGCCACTGCGTGGTCGCGAAGCGCGCCTAGTAGACGCCATTGTACGTGGTGACGAACAAACCGGTGTCCCAAAGCACTGCAGACTATTTACTAGACACCCAAGGAAGATAAAATGTAATAAGTCCCGTTGACTTCACTCTACTTACAGTACATATACCCTTAAAAAAATATACCCAAAGAACCAGCCTTTTTTGTTGTTTTGTTGTTTTGTTGTGTAAAAAAAAAAAAAAAAACCAAATATAAAACACACAAAAAAAAAAAAAAAAAAAAAAAAAAAAAAAAATATAAAAAAAAAAAAACTATTT
>Ga0136587_1000338_pt1 | contig 13056 bp, 6 predicted proteins | sample AntRauMFilla1563_FD_101386 | JGI IMG/M metagenome (GOLD analysis project Ga0136587, IMG submission 101386) | Saline lake microbial communities from Rauer Islands, Antarctica - Metagenome Filla 1 #563 | ecosystem: Environmental > Aquatic > Non-marine Saline and Alkaline > Saline | place... | reverse complement strand
TTGTCGCACACGCTGTTTCTCGATCACGTCGCTGTAGAAGGACACACCGCTACTGAAACGGCGTTTTCGGCTGCTATGCTCACCTGTTTGTGCTTTTGTATTTTTTGTGTCAAGGTTCATCGAGCTGTGACCTCCTGGCGAGCTACTTTTGGGAAAACGATTGCTGGATGTAGCACTAAGTGGGGAAATTACGTTCACACCACACACACGTTTTGACATCGTTTTGTTGCTTTTCACGGAAATTGGAGTGCTCGGGGGTGTTTTCCGCGGTGGGGGTTCTGAGTCGAGAGACTCGCGTCGAGTGGGTAATGCACGGGGCATTGCTTGCGTTTGAAAAACAGAGGGCTGTGCTGTTTCTGTACTTACACAACGAATAGGTGTAGTTGGTTGATTGATTTTAATACCGCCCCACGACGAATGTCTTTCGGGCAATGTGCTACTGGTGCTTCTTGTCAACAAGACCATTTTGCTGCAATTGCATGAGATAACAAACAGGCCGTACTTTTATAGATTATCTTTGCAAATACATCTACCTCAATTTTTTTTCAGCGACACAAAACGTGATTTACGTTGACATAACAAGGTTTTCAAAGACAGCAATACAGCGGCCTGCTGTTGAGAGTGAACCTGGAAGTCAAGTGGGCTAAATCGTAAGCAAAGCACATCTGCTCCTAAAACACACATTGCTGGTCTGCCGTCGAATTCACATTCATATCCAAATCACCGGGTATAATGTGGCTGAGGAGCGGGTCGACTTGGGTATGATCTAGCCAATTTGGCCTTCATACAGCCGATTTTGCCCGACAAGGAGGAATGTGGTGGACAAAACAAGACTGGAGATGCAAGTATGCTTTATTTAAAACAAGAATACATTATGCCGAAAATGCCAATGGGCGGTGGTGTGCAGCACAGTGTTTGCTGCGCTAGGGTGCATCGAAAAAGCCGTCCCAGTTGGCAGCGACAATCGTGGCTTCGTTCTCCACAGTAAGGCGATCAAACAAGAAAATAGACACACTCAGGGATGTAAAGTGCCGCTTTTGCTCGGTGGGAAGCATTGCCCATGAGATTTCATCCACCAGCGTGCCATCCTCGCACGTAATGGTCTGGCTGAGAGTCATGTTGCATTTGCCGTGCAAAAATGCAACGATGCTGCCAATTTTCTTGCGGCCGGTCATCATGCGAAGTTCGCCTTGTTGGATACTCAAATCCACGTCACCCGAGAAATTGGACCCTTGCACGAGCGAAGAAACCACCTTCGACATGACACGCTTGTCATCCTGACTCAAAATCTCATTGGTTTGCTCGAGTCCCGTCCAAGTCATAGGACGTTGGCAGTAGTCGAGGATGATTTTTGGAGTAGACTCCGGACCATCCAAGATCCACTCGATGATTTCGCTAATGGTGAGATCACACACCCATCCACTCTTCTGGAGGGAATACTTGCTCACCATCATGCGCCTAAGTTCGTCATGCACTGGACTGGCCACCCCATCTATCACATCTATCTTACGCACAAGACCTACTGACGCGGAGGGATCATTGCGTGCACGCTTCAAGCTCATGGTGCAAATAGAATACCGTGGAAAATGTGTCAAAATGGCCAGATGTCGGTCTTTTTATAGACAAAACGTGCTATTTCGGGCAAAATGTCGCGCACGTGAGAGTTGGTTCTAGTGGTTGAGAAGAGTCGGATGCCACGGCCATGTGTGTGCACAGTGGAAATGAGGGCGCTGGAAGAGGTTGAAGATGTTGAGCCAGTAGAGGTACAGCGCGATACCAACACAGATTTGTGCGACCAGCACGGTGAAAACGCACGGCAAGCAGCAGATAACGAGGGTTAAACACACGAAAAGTGCGCACCAGTAGAATAGGACTTCATTGTATGCAAATGCTAGTGTGTCCAAGGTGGCGCAGACAGCATAGAGACACAAACTTCTAACAATCGACGATGCGCAATGGTGGCAACACGCGGTAAGCCCACAAGTGGTGATTTTTGCGTCATTTTCCTGGTGGGGGTCGGATGCAGAATAGCTTTGCTGCACGTGTGTGTAGGCGTGCTCGGAGCCCAACATGAATAAATGCCACGGGCGTTGAATATCAGGTTTTATATAGACTGTGTTTGAGAGCCGAATGCGTCAAAACATATGCAAACAAACGAAGGATGTCTTAGTTTATATGGACGGTGTCTACAAGACGAATTCCAATAAATGTCACTCATTTTGGCTTTTCGCTAGATCTCACTGATTTTCTCATCTACGAGCATGTCAAACACATTTCGCTTACTATGCAACCCAGTCTTCATACTATCAGCCCGCGACGATCGAGATACTGTGTCGAATCGCTCCAATTTCACAACTCCGAGACGTTTTTGTCATATTGTGATAATGCACTCCGCATGTACTCGATCTTGCAGTTGTCGCCACGAAAGTACTTTTTGATCCGGATACAGTGACGAATGATATACAGCCGAAACCGTGGCAAATGCTCCGACGCTGGCGCAGAACACGCGCTCCGAGGCAATCGCGTGCTGTGACACCGCGAGCAAAAATAGCTGCATGATTTCTAGGCGTGTTTTTGTGCACTGTGGCTGGAAATAGCACGTCGCTTCCGGTGTGCTATTTAGTAATGGCCGGAGCTGTGCATTCGTGGCGCATTCGGGCACGTTTTGAGGATCTAGGGTGTGTTTGCAGCGGTTTTGGTGTGTTTTTTTTTGTGAAAATACCGCATCAGCATCAACACGCGATGGGGCGGAGATCGCGACCCAGGGGATATATTCGAGTCAGGAGACTTCGACGCACGGCTGTGTACAAGAGAATGCCCACGATGTTCAAAAAAGCCAGGGAATTGTACGAAAACTGCGGGGTCAATGTCACGCTGGTGACGGAAGACGAGGGCGTGTATCATTTCTACAACACCGCCATGATGACCCAACAGGAGGTGTTCGAACGGTACCTGTTGTTGATTCACCAGACTCCTCAAGCCTTTGTTACTGAAGTTCCGATTCTTGACCCTGTAGACGATACGACGACAAAAAGTCCATGTGCGGAATCTCCAGAAAAACCCCCACAGGACTGTATTCATGCGGTGTGTATGGAAGATTTGGAGATGAGTATGGACGATTCAGACCAGATCAACGCAAATTTCCAGGCGGTGGCATACGTCTCTGCCACGGAAAGTGTGTGTACGCAGCAGAATCGACTAGCAAATGATCAGATGCATGCAACCGACGGTCCTACCTGCGGTTCTACTGCCGGTGAAAGGAAAAAAATACGGCAGGAGCAGGAAAGACGCCAGCACAAACAAGCGCGTCTCGATGCTCGCAACGCTGCACGCCGCAAGAAAAGAGAGGAGTTGAGAAACAAAACTGTCACAGCAGCCAATGCCAACGCGTGCGAATCTAAACAGCACACAAACACTCTGACAGGTGTGTGTGTGGCAACAGAAGCCACAGCAACGGTCCAAAAACGCAAGCAACCTACTGTGCTGACCACGAGCAAACACGAGAACGCTTTGCCGTCAATTGAAAGCTCGCAGAAGAAAAGTAAGATAACAAACAATTTCCCGGCCGATTCCGTCGAACAAAACGCCGCCCACGGCAACACTATGAATGTTCCTACAGACGCCACACACAGTGCCGATTGGCTCAGCAGCATCAAACAGAAACTGAGCACTGCCGCGGACAGCTCAATACTACTGCGAAACGACCCGATTTTTGCCATGTTTGCCAATTTTTAGGGAATGCCACGGCTACAACTGAAAAAAATACGCTCTACCACGAAATGCAATTGGGATTCTTAATAAATTTATTATCACATAAGTGTCGTTTTGATCAAAGTGCTTATTCCTCACCATAGTCGGGGCGGTGGTCTTCATAGACATCGCGAAGATGCAGCATCTGCATGCTCTCTTCCGCCCACAGCACGATTGACTCCAACTCTCTGCACTTGCTGGCAAGCAGACTCTTGAACATAGGCTCGGGATACTGTTTCTGTAGCAAGGGGTAGTTGCCCAGGTTAAACTGTTTGCGTGCAAGCGTGACGTTTGCGTCCGCCTCTGCATACTTTTCGCGTTTGTATTGCTGTTTCGCAAGAACCATGCTGTTATGCCCCGACTCGTAAGTCGAGATTTCGTGGGAAATCTTTTCTAACGATGCAATCTGTATACTCTGTTGTAGGGTAAACTGGGTGGTCGCAGTGGAGTAGCGCTCGGCGCATTTATTGTAGAATTGGATATAAGATATCGTGTTTCGTATGCAAACAGTCGCCAGCGCGAAATTGTTCCTCAAAAACTCCTGGTAGGCGATTCGCTCATAAATTTTTGACACGTGAATATACCGCACGGCCTGCAGAAGAACGGTCGCGTAATCAATTTGAGGACACGTCCCAGTGCAATTTTGTTTGGTGTAGTTGACGAGCTTCAACGCTAGCATCTCAGCTTCGTCGTACTTTTGCTGGATCATGGCGAATATGACGGCTGCCTCCCATTTTTGTTTGATGTCCAGCTGTGATTCCGACAATCCACTATTTTCCCGACCATGCCACGCTTGTGTTTGTGCAGCGTGGTCAAGTCTCACTTTCGAACCATGGTTCGGCCGATGCGGTTGATCCTGAAAACATTTCTTCATGTGCTGGAGTCTGTTTTGAAGGGAGTGTGTTGGCACCTTCTGTTGCAGATGGAACTCTGTTGTATTGTCGTTGTATCTGGCAACCACTTGATCGTAGAGACCCTGGCAAGTCATCGCGCGGTTCATGCAGAATATTGCCAATTCATGACTGTTTTCTAGAAAGTTCTGATTCGCTATTTTTTCATTGAGCTTGCTTGCGTGAATGTAGCGTGCGGCCTGCAAGAGTTCGGTGGCGTTGTCGTATTTCGTACGCTTGTCCGTGGAATTGGACAGTGTCTTCATAAACTGCCAGGCAAGGGTTTCGGCCACTTCGTACTTTCCGTCCATCATGGCGGATGTGATGGCCGGCTGGTACTGAATTGTGTCGACATGGGCTGGCGATGTCCCGTACAACATTGATTGTGGCGTATATTGGGGGGGGTTAGCTCTTGCTGTTTATATACCCACATCCACCGAGACGGGTGAACGAGTGCAATGCTGCCTCAGTCCATGTTGTTGTATATGTCGACACCGTACGCGAAAAAGGAGTATTTGAGAATGAGGACGCCGATAAATGTCAGGAGTGAGAAAACAAGGTTGAAGCAGAACGGCAGGAAGACGGTCACGATGATGAAGAGGGATATCAGTTTGTAAAAGTTGAAGAATATGCACACGATAAAGCCCAACACGTAACCATCGAGATTTTTCTGCAGATCTTGGGCGTACGTCTCGATAATGGCAAGATAGTGCTCGTTCATGGGGCGTGGGAATACAAAATCAAACTGCGTAAAAATGTGCTGCGCAATGATGGCACGGTCGTAGCGGATCCAGGTTTCGACGGCAATGAGCACGGTGACAATGTCGTCCATGTGGTACGGCATATCAAGACATGTTTTGCCACACGCGAAGTTGGGAATTAATTGGGCGAATTCGGGCTTGAGCGTCAGATCGGAGTTACACTTGTGGGAATGGTATAGAGTGGCTGGGATCGCAATGCGCATCGGTAGTAGCTGCTCAGAGAGCTCATAGAGCCCTGCACCTAGGCACGTGGGAATGCGCGGGGAGCATAGAGGAGAGAAGTTGTAAGACATGTACACCACACCCCACGTGAGCCCGAGTGTCCACAAGAAAAACGACACAACCGTCGGGATGGGAAGCATAAAGTGCAACACACTGATTATGATAAAGAGCGCCCCGAACACCGGAAGCAACGACAAATTCTTTTTGTCGCATGTTATGGTTTGTTGCAAATTGCAGCTGAAGTAGTCTCTCATGAGACGCCCCACAGAGTACTCGTTGTTTCGCACCATCCTGGCCTGCACCTCTTCGTCGTACAGGGCGTCTGTCGACGTAAACGCCACGACACCCGAAATCATCGCGCTGCGGTCAAACGTGATGAAATCGGTCATGATGTAGAAGAATTTCAGGACATAAAACGAAAACACGTCTTTTTCCTGCGACACGTCCTGTGCCGTGTAATTGGTGAATTTGGCGTCCTGCGACAGCCGGGGCAGCGCATTCAAAATGCCTGTCTCGACATACATGGCCGGTGCCAAACATGAAATCGTCATATTAGTCAGACACCCGCTCTGCGTCATATGGGCGTAATATTTCGCCAGAATCATGGTGTTGGCATACAAACGCGTAAACGGCAGGGTCAAAATCGGGCACTCGGGGACAGAACGTGAAAAATCCAGCATTTGCGTGCGCGTGCACACCGGCTTCACCGTCCACCCGTCTTTCGCCAACACCCTTGCAAAATTCATAATAATGTCGTTTTGCACCGTCCCGAAACTGAGCATGCATGAAGTCGCGTCGGACGACTCGAACGCGTTGCTGTAGGTTCTGAGACGGATGTTGGTAATTTCATTTTCAAGATTCTTGTTTCGCTTCGCAATATCGTCAAAAATCTGCCCAAACGACGACACGTCGAAAAAAGGTGCCTTGTCGCGTAGCTGCTGGATTGCCGAATCGCGACTGCTGCTTAGACTGTTTTTAAGCCCTGTTCCGGGGACTACTTCGGCACTATCCTGCAACAAACGACGCGATGGCCTAGCAGCATACTTTGGCAAGGCTGTCAGGACCACGTGTGGCCCGGGGTGTTTGATATTGCGCATCAGGGCGTATACGAAATCGTCCAAGATCTGCATGGGGACGCGGGAACCCCGCATAATAAACTCGTACGCAGTGTCATCTTGCAGCCAGTCGTGAAGCAGAAGCGATAGCGCGCGTGGCGTACGCTTCAATACGTGCGGAATAAGCATCGAGTTGTGAGAGAGCTGCAGCACCACATTGCGCAGGTGCAGAAGATCAGTATCTGCAACGTGGAGTTTTAGATCGTGAAGATCAGTATCGCTCGGCAACATAGCCAGCGTGTAGTTTGCGAACCACCACATGCGAGCGCATTGTGTGCAGCGTTGCTGTGTGTCTTCGAACGTGTCGTGTACAGTCTCGTCCACCGTATTTGTCGTCTGGTGCTGTACACACTGTTGCATAATCTTGCGACACTGGCCGTCGATCTGTGGAATTCTCACAGCCGACTGTTGTACAAAAACACTCAACAAGCCTGTTGGGTGTCCGAATACGCCGTCGGAGCCGCGTTCGGACAGCAAGCGCCGTCCAGGATTGGCAGTGTTGCGGATGTTGAACGTAAGATATGAAAGTATGGAGTTCTGCACCGTGTGGTCCAATAATATGCGGACGCACGCGAGTTTGTAATCCTGTCCACCACTAAGAATGTCCGAACATGGGAACACAAATGTGTCTGACATCAGAACACCCCCCTGTACGCTTCCGAGGTTTTGCGCATATCCCAGGCATATTTGCTCGTCATACTGCCACTTTGAGACCTCCAGACTTTCCTGGAAGCACGTGGGCACCAGGTTTGCGGCGTCATTCACATACGACGTGCAGGTTCCCATCCCGTCGTGCATGTTGCTTTTCAGGCAGTATGAACGGCCAACGCTGTCGGCACACCGCTGGGTGGAGTAGGAACTCGAGTAAAACGACGCTTTCACGTTGCACATGGAGTCTGAGAGTCCACAGTCTTCCGTGGTGGCGCACAGGGTTGCCGGCATGTTGCGTTGTCCACAAACACACTGCTTGGTGGCCAAATCGCAGGCGAATCCACGGAAGCGACTGATGCCGTCTGTTTCTTGCATGCAGTTCATGCACAATATGGCAGGCTCTGTGCTAATTACTTCCTTCATGCAGTATGACATGAGCCCGCACGAGAACTCACCAACGCGTCCTCCGAGGGCGTCTGTCGGCATAGAAAATCCACTCTGTTCAATAAAACACTGGCTGGCGTGAAGACGCTGGCTTGCTTCTGACGGTCCGTTCATCTCGGTGGGCCCGAATTCGCATGTCCAGGCTTCCACATTTTTCCTTGTTTCATCAAACTTGGAAATGACACCGTCCATAAACGAATTGCCAGCTGCAAAATGTATAACGAATGCTACACCGTCAGCAGACAACAGACACAGGGATTGATGATGCCCAACACAATACAGTCACATATGACAAGGAATGATAGACAGAGAGCAAAACATGCCATGTTTTTCAACAGATTGGCACAGTGTGTGTTGACAAGTTCCAACTATTTTTGTGTTTTAGGGACTTTGGGACTTTGCAAATCAATCAATGCACACAACTTACTAATGGCGGACAGAGGTGATACCAAGGTCATTATTACTTTGAGTGTGCCAGTGGCCATGTCCAGGAGGGTAACCGTGAGTTGCTTGGCAAAGATACACAGGTTCTTCATGAGATTGTCGATGCCCTCAAAAACGCCACCGTCCGACGTGAGAACGTCCCACAAGATAATGAGCATTTCGCGGTAGTAGACCACTATTTTCGACAAAAGTTCTTTGAGCCCAGCCAAGATGACTTCAACTTTCTGAGCTTGCATGTTCTTGTCTCCAGCCAGCGCCGCAAACAGGAATATCACAGTTTCCATGGCGATTTCCTGTGCCAGAACAATAATGCTCACGATCTGCCCCACAATGTTCCTGATGGACTCGAGAAAGTTGGAGATCTCAAACACCCACTGTGCCGAGCACTTTTTGTCGCGCTTGTAGTCCTGCATGCTATTAGACACCAGTGTTTGGATGCCTGGACATGTTTCGCCATCGGCAATAAGGGCAGGGTCGATGGTGTTGTACGTTTCCACGATCGCCGACCACCCAAAAATGCCGTCCTGCTTCATGTACCGCGAGGGCATGTACAGATTCTTGTACTTGTTGGTATATTGGTTGGCCGCAGCATTAATCTGGCGGATCTCGGTGCGAATGTTGTGTATTGCGTAGCAAAAGTCCTTGAGTTCGTCGATCTGGCAAATGTCAAACGAATTCCCAAGCTTGCGCATGCAAGTCCCCTGTTCGGCAATAAAGTCGTTGGATATACTCAGACAAGTGGCGGCCTTGTTGGGATTATTGTACCAATTCTCCTTGGTAATAATGCCAAAGCTCTTGTTTTTGCACTGGGCGTCGGTGTTGGAATACACCCAGCTGCTCTGCCACAGAGCATCCATTTTGTTGGCGGAAGCGGTATTGTTTGCCCATCTCGGATTGTCGTGTCGACGCGCATCCGTCTGTCCCCACGCATGCTGGGGATTCATCATGTTGTGCACCGCCGTGCCCTTCAGACGACTCAGTAGATTCCAAATGGGCGAAATCCGCACTCTCCTGGACAGGCTCGTTTCATCCCGCGTCGCCCGGGGCTCAAAGAGTCGACTGCTCGCGTTCCACACAAAAATCTTGGTGTTGTTCGCCTGTCCCTGTCTCGTAGCATTTGCACCGCACACTTTGTACAGCTTCTTGGCCTCGAAGAAGGCGTCTCGGTCCATAATGCCGTGTTGTGAGGTCGTTGGTAGCGTTAAATTTGTCTCGTTTGTCATCCCCTTGGACGTGCATCGGAAATGCCGAGCAGTATCGTTCCCACCTGTAACAAAACAGACATCCGACGCCAGCATCACATGCAGTTCTTGTGCCGTCAACTTCACAATCGGCTGTCGGTGACAGTCGCCACCAGGATCTAGGGTTGTGGCATGTAGACCGGAGTAAACAGGACTGCCCTTGTTCGGACCATTCCCATACGTGGCACCCCCTCTGCCTCGCATTGTGTTGTTGCTATCGCGCGCACCCGTGTTGTCGGCACGTCTTGCTGACGCCAACATTTCGCTCATACGCAGCTGCTTCATGGTGATCCAGAAACTGGGCAGCTTCGCCCGAAGATCCTGCGCATCCTGTGAAGAAGCAAAGTTTTCATTCGAGCGCAGATCAGCTCTCAAGTGTGGCCAGTCCATCAGACTCTCTACTTTCTTGTCGTTAAACACCATAGTGCGAGCTGCGACGCGCCGCACAAATACGTCCAGCAACCCCTGGACGTTTTTCTTCAAATCAATGGGCGTGCGCGCATCTTTCTCGACGTTGACAAACAATCCCAGTCCAAATTGCTGGAACCGCTGTATGTCGTGGGCGTCAATTTGTCGACCGCGCACCAGAGGATTCGCACCTGCAAGATCGGGATACAACTTTCGCATCCGCACCGGATCTGCATCATAACACCGTGTTATTTCAAAGGGTGTGTCACATGTGCCGCGAAAAAACCACAGCAACTGCCCACACAAACACACACATGCTATGCAGGAGAATACCTGGAGTGATGAGATAAATATGACGATTGGTGCGTCGAGCCACCTTAGAACCCCCAAAAAACGACGCGAGTACATACGGACACGCCCAGTGCCGATCAGGACACACGCCCTCATTGTCGCACGAGTTGTTGTACAGGGGATTTTTATGAATTACAGCAATGTCGTCGGCCACCGTAGTGTGCATGTTTCCAATCCAATTTGCCATCCGATCCATCACATCATCTGCCAGAAGATGTACGTTGGTGACAGAAAACATTCCTGATTCGTCTACTGTAAGTACGACACGTCCGGGGGCAAGCTGTTCCTTGTTCACCGACAAGAGACCATACACCTGCGCAAAACACCACAGCCATCACAACCACACGTTAGTCACAATCATGCACCGTTCGGGCACTTCAGGTGTTATTGCATCTCCTTCTTCAAATCGGCTTATTCTTGCAAACATTGTCTACATACGCCCTGATACGGACATGTTTTTGACACTTGTCGTGGAGGTGTGTTCTTTATTGGCATTGTGCGACACCGAGAGTTTGACAGATAGGATAGGTGTGTGTGTGGCGAACTTACCGCGCCTTCAGCGTCGTTGGACGACATGTGGCCACCTGCCCACAGCGACGAGTACTGCGGTGGCCGCGGAGAGGCAAAAAACTCGTGTTTCCGAATCCTGTTGGATGCAATCTGCACTTTGCTGCGGTTGAGCGACGACACTCCGGCGGAAAACGGCCTCAAAATCGACGGACTATAGCCAAGGGGTGCTTGAAGGTGTCGACACTGTCTGCCATTTTTCCGCTCGGTGTCCTGTGGTGTGTATTTGATATAGCACTGCGAACGATTTGCCATGGGATTGAACAGATTGTACTGTGGATGCAGGCGCTCTACATACACTCGATCGAGTTTTTTGGCAACCTCGCTGGCATAATAGGAGTCCGACTTAGCACTGCTCTCGCAGAAGAGAGTTTTGTTTTCGAATGTTTCGTACATGTCGTCCAGACACGCTGTCGCAGTACAGGGCAGACGCGTGACGCCGTCTTCGGCAAAACACAGGTCGGTTCCCATTTCGAGTCGGAAGAGCTCTTGGTCGGGTGCCTCCGTGCCAATATCTCGCGGGTTCTGGTGGATTTTGAGACGGTTTTCGCGCTTCAGGAAGGAGTAGTCTTTGCCGAGCCACGGCACCACCAATTGCACTTCGTTCGCAGCATCCATGTAGCACGCATAATTGGTGATTGACTGGCCGTAATACGAGTCCTGGCAGCGAGCCTTTTGGTCGAGAACATACGCCAGATAGTCTCCTGTGTCTTTGGAGTGTTGGTTGGTGCGCACTGTCGCGGCATAAAATGGCAAAACACCGTCGATCCAGGATACAAAACTGAGCGGGGCAACCTTTGTTTGCCGGACCTGTCTGGGCTCGATGATGGGGAGTTTTAGGCCAAACTTCTTGTTGTGAATCTCGTCCGTGAAGACTTTGATCCGATCGACGGTCGAATCTGTGATGTTGGCACTGCACTCGAACTGCGACAAGTCGTCCTGTTTGTTGTCTTCTGCCATGCACCCATTTTCGAGGTCGGATTGGAACAAAATGGAGTTGCCATATGCGAATCCGGCATCGTACGTTAGGAAACTGCAATCGTCCAGGTTACTCTCTATGTTTCCCACAGCACATCCCTCTTGTGGATTGCCAACAGACTCCCCAGACCCAAACTCCCTGAATGGTTCGGTTATCGTGTGGTCAATCTGGGTTGTGTTGGTGGCAGCCACGTCCCACCACAGCGCGTTATCATGGATAAACACCTTGTCCCCAAAAACAAGGGCCAGCTGCGCTTTCAGGGTGGTCTCAATGTGTGATGCGTTCTGGAACGCGTTTTGCAACCCAGAGCGGATATCACGCATGATATTGGGGTAGTCACTGTGGTGTTGTGTAAGGGGTCCGCTATATTTTTTGTCCTGTTGTGTTTTCGTCTGGAGTTTACGTGTGTAAATACCACATCCAACACGGTGACTGCGCACTGGAGATTGCGGCCCGCGCACGTTTTCGGGATTTTGCAAAATCGGGCGAGTCTCTGAATACTTGTTGCAATCCACGCATTTCCACATCAGATTGTCTTCGGCAGAAGTGCCGCGTACAGGTGCTGGGTGTAGCTGTGGCTTGCGTGTGTTTTCGCACTCCTGCATCACATCGTCAATGAACTCGAGAGGTCCACAGAAATAAGCTCCTTCAAATTCGACAGAGTAGGAACAGGCTCCCGACTGCTGCTCCTGCCTGGTCCAGATATTGTCGTCGGTGTCTGTTCGGGCGGCAGTATTGCCCCCCGGCACCAGGATCGGGTAGCACGTCTCCTGGTTGTCAGCTGCGTCTTTCCTACACGGCACAAGATAATCGCCCGGCGACCCGTCGATTTCAGCCCAAAGCGAGGGCTTGGTGATGCGGCGATGCGTGCTCGTGTGCATACTGTCGCAGTAGCCAGACGCCAGCATATGCAGTCCCGTGCGTTTGGACCCGTACTGGCACGAGGAAAACGACAACGGGGAAGGCCCGGTCGACCCGATGCCCCGCGGCGATTTGGGAACCACCAGATTCAGGTTCAGAATCTGTGTAAAGGGGTTGGTGTTTGCCAGCGAGTTATCGGCGGCAAACTGCTCATAGTAGGCGTTTTTTTCAAACAGTGATTCCAGGACAGACTTTATGTTGGACAGGAAACGTGCGCGCTTCCTCCAAGTATCCGAGTTGAATTGTCTATCTTTGATTTTTCTGCAGGTCGTGCACTTGTTGCCGTCGACGATATCAATAAAGGCTCCAAAC